>ERZ791899.347-NODE-347-length-63094-cov-35.617634_pt1 | contig 63094 bp, 57 predicted proteins | sample MGYA00510151_ERZ791899 | MGnify/ENA primary metagenome ERZ791899 (study PRJEB30046, sample SAMN00792118) | human gut metagenome | study: EMG produced TPA metagenomics assembly of the A metagenome-wide association study of gut microbiota in type 2...
AGGCGAATCCTCATGCAGCCCATTACTGCAACCATCAGTGAATTATAAGCCAGAACAACAGATGCCCACCAGCTAATGGCGAAAACCATAGGTCGGTGGGCATCGTGTTCTTTATAGGGGCTTAATCTTCCAGCCTGCCGTGGTCACACCCCAGCGACAGATAATGCTCTACCTCCCCTTTCAGCACCATCTGGGCATACTCCAAGGGCTTATTGTATAGCAGCCAGTCCAGTTCTGCCCGCTGTGCCGGGGTGTTGCCGTACTCGTCCTCAACGGCGATGCAGTCGATGGCAACGGTGGAGCCATCCTCGAACCGGGCTTCCACCCGGTTTGTGTCCATGTTGTAGCGGCAGGCAAGCAATTTATTCATGGTGAACCTCATTTCTATATCAAACGGTGTCTGTTCGGATGTCCTAAACCCTGCCATAGAACCGGTGTCTCATGTAAGATTGTTGTTTGGATAAAACTGGAAGATTTTGCACAATAAATACCGTTGAAATCCAGCTTTTGGGGCTGTGCGAAACAGCCTGTTTTGCCGGGCTGATTTTGGCGCTGCACACTTTTGCACATTTTCTGCACATCGCAAGGATGGATAACAGGTGCAAAGACGTGCAAGCAATGCAAAGGATGCAACAGAATAACAACGGCAAAATAACGGTGATTCGATTAAAATGACGTTTTAACGTTAAATGATGAAATGGATAAAATGTGCCATTCGGTTCCTACGAATCAGTAGGCCGGGGGTTCGAGTCCCTTCCATCGCACCAAACTATGAAAATCCGAACCTTTTCTCGATAGGAGAAGGGTTCGGATTTTTTGTTTTATTCTTGCAGGGCTTTCATAATAAAAAAGGACGCTGCAATGCTGTGATTTGCAGCTATAAAACTTCTTTTGGATTGGAGAGAAGAATATGAAACGAGTAAAATCTGCCTGCATCTGCCAGACCCTGCACTTTACGCTGAAGGACGGTCTGGAGCACCTTTATGCCGTCAAACAGGTCAAGGAAGAGGTCGAGACTTACAAGAAAAACATGGAGCGCAACCATACAAAGTATAAGATCGTGGAACAGACTGAGCAGCCGGACGGTTCCATCATCGTAAAGATCATCAAGCAGTACAACGCTGCGCCTGTGGGCGATTATCTCAGCTGATCTCCGCAACGAAAAGACCGCTTCCGTTCAAAAAACGGAGGCGGTCTTTTGCGTCCGGCAGATTTACCACTGGTTAAGCTGATGGCGTATCGGGAATATCAGTGGCACCCGCCCCCGCAGTGGGAGCCGCAGCTGTGGCCTTCGTCGTGGTCGTAGTGGGTGCAGTGGATGTCCGGGTCAAAGACCAGCTTCCCGGCCAGATAGTCGGCCACAGCGGCGTCTGCGGCGCCGGAAAGGCCGCCGAACAGCTGGATGCCTGCCTGCATCAGTGCTACCTGCGCACCGGTGCCGATGCCGCCGCAGAGCACGACATCGGCGCCATGCTGTACGAGAAAGCCCGCCAGTGCGCCGTGGCCCTGACCATTCGTCGGGATGACTTCGGTGCGCAGGAGCTGGCCGTTTTCGGCCTCATAGAACTTGAACTGTGCGGAGCGGCCAAAGTGCTGGAACACCTGACCGTCCTCGAACGGAACTGCGATTTTCATGAGAACGTCTCCTTTACTGCTTGTTTTGTACAGCCTCCCGGATGCTCTTTGCCAGCTTTTTGGCGTCCAGAGGCTTGACGAGACGGCCATTCATCCCGACCTGATGGCAGGACTGGGCGCACTCGTCGGAAGCCTGTGCCGTCATGGCGAGGATGGGAACGGTGGCGGCGTCGGGCCGGTCGAGGGCGCGGATGGCCCGGGACGCCTCGAAGCCGTTCATCACCGGCATCATCACATCCATGAGGATGGCCTGATACCCGCCCGGCGCACTGGCGGAAAAGCGCTCCACGGCTTCCCTGCCGTCCCATGCCTTGTCCACCGTTGCGCCCTGACTGGTGAGTTGGAACTCGGCCACTTCCATGTTGATGTCGTTGTCCTCCACCAGCAGGATGTGCATCCCGTCCAGCCGCCCGTTGTCGGTGGGCTTGGGCTGGGGCTTTGCGGCGGCGTTCTTGTCCAGCAGGAAGGGCAGCTGGAAGGTGAAGGCAGTCCCCTCTCCCAGCTGGCTCTCGGCAGAGATGCTGCCGCCCATCTGGCTGACCAGATCCTTGACGATGGACATCCCGAGGCCGGTACCCCTGTACTGGGTGCGGGCGTCGGCGGACTCCTGGGTAAAGGGCTTGAACAGCTGGTTCTCCAGGAAATCCCGGCTCATGCCGATGCCGGTGTCCGTGATGCGGAACTCGTACCACACGGTGGTGCCGTTGCAGGAGAGCTCCCTGGCGTAGGTGTCGATGGACCCGCCGGGCTTATTGTACTTGATGGCGTTGCTGAACAGGTTCACCATGATCTGCCGCAGCTTGAGGGAGCTGCCCACGAGGGCGGTGTGCTGGATATTTTCCCGGTGGCGGTGGTGGGTCAGGCCGTCCTTTTCTATCTGTGCCTCCACCAGCGACGAGACATTGTGCATCAGCACTTCGATGTCAAAGGGCTCCTGTTCCATCACCATCTGCCCGGCTTCCAATTTGCTCATGTCCAGCACGTCGTTGACCAGTGCCAGAAGATGGTGAGCTGAGAGGTCTATTTTATCAAGGCAGCTGTCCACCTTCCGGGCATCGTCCCGGTTGGAGCGGAGGATGTCCAGCATACCGAGAATGCCGTTGATGGGGGTGCGGATGTCGTGGCTCATCCGGTTCATGAAGGCGGTCTTGGCCCTGCTGGCCGAGTCGGCTTCTTCAAAAGCTTCTTGCAGGCGCTGATTCTCGGCCTGCTCCTGTGCATGGAAGATGGAGGTATCCCGGAAAAGGATGATACCGTGGATGACCGGCATCTCCCGCCCGGAGGCTGCATCAAAGACGGTATCCTGCGCCATGAGGACGGTCTTCTGGAGCCAGACCGGCTCGCCGCAGGAGGTCTGCTCCCGGTACTCCACTGTCACGTGCTTGAAGCCCGAGTGGAAGCGCTCCAGCAGTTTTGACGCCGTGTCCACGATGCGGTAGTTTTCCAGCGTCTCAGGAGTGACGAAGTGACGGCGCTGGGCGCAGTAGTCGTCGTAGGAGCAGGGCAGCGTCATCTGCAGATCGAACTGCCGCAGCGCGGTAGTCCGGTAGAAGATCTGCTCGAGCTGGCCGTGGGTCAGGTCCACAGTGAACAGGGCGTCGTTTGCGTCGATGAGGGCATCCACATAGTTGTCGTTTTCCAGCAGGGAGTGCTTCATCTGCTCGTAATACTGGGTCAGGGGCTGGCGCTCGTCGAAGGCGGTGCTCTTGTCCCGGAAATACTCGAAGCCCACGAGGAAGTGGTGCAGCCGCCCATGGAGGTCGGCGTCGCAGAACAGGAGGGTCAGCCGCCCGCGCTGGGCCACGCCGTCGGTCTCAAAATCCAGCTCAAGCTCCTGCTTGGGGTGCTCAGCACTGAGGGCAGCAGACAGCGTGCTCAGCTGCAAAGCTTCCCGCATCGTCTTGCGGGTGGCGGAGACGGCGTACTCGTTCACGATCTGCTCCACTGCACCCGAATAGCTGCCGTTGTCAGCAAGGAAGAAGCCCGATGAGGTGCGCAGGACGCGGTACTGGTCCAGCAGGGCGTCGCAGTAGAGGCAGTCCGAGAACTGATACCCATGGGCATTGACCCCCTGCAGAAGCTGCTGGTCCTGCAGCTTCTGGGCCTCGGCCTCCTCGCGCTTTGCGCGGTTTTTGTCCACATACATATTCTTGTCGGCGTGGCGGAACAGCTCCCGCAGGGTGCTGCCCTCGAAGTCGCTGGCGATGGCGCAGCCTGCCGCATAGCTCAGGGGCATCTCGGGGTGCTGGCGGGAATACTCTGCCGTCTGCGCCCGGATGCTGCGCAGCACATCCTGTGCGCCGTCCCAGTCCACGCCGTAGAGGATAGCGATGAACTCGTCGCCGCCGTCGCGGCCCACGAAGTGCTGGGATGGCACGGCCAGACGCAGCTGTTCGGCAAAGGCGCGGATGTACTCGTCGCCCTTGTCGTGGCCGAGGTTATTGTTGATGGTGCGCAGGTTGTTGAGGTCAAAGACGCAGAGCGCCGTGTTCCCGTCCGGCGGGTCGGGCGCGTCCAGGAGCTCTTCGCACTTGTTCTTGTTGGGCAGGCCGGTGGCCTCATCGAGGTAGACTTTGCGCTGCAGAATGCGGTTCATGGCCGCGTACCGCAGGGCCTTGAAGATCTGATAACCGAACAAAAGCAGCAGCCCCACGATGTCCGCGAGGACGACTTTTTCCAGAAAGTCGAGGGCCGTGGCCCGCTTCTGGGAGTAGACCTCGGCCAGGTTGGTGGCCTCGTCGCAGGTCTGGAAGAAATGCTCGCTCTTGGCGATGATGGCCGTCTCGGCGTAGCCGTGCTGACGGACAAGGATGAGCTCGTTTCTCAGGTCGTCGAATTCGCTGGAAAGAGCGGTCATCTTGGTCTGAAAATCCGCGTCGTCCAGCCGCACCAGGTCCAGCTCGCTGCTGCCGAAGCGGAGGCCTTCGATGTAGGAGGCCACATCGCCGAGGAGATCGTCTTCCGGCGTGCCGGAAATTTCGAGCTTGACGATGCGCTGGGTCTTGCCGCGAACGAGGCCGGCGTAGTTGACGACGCGGGCCGTACCCTGTATCTTGCCCACCAGCATGAGGACACCGAAAAACAGGCTGATAAGGATGGCTGTGAGAAGGACGGTGAAAAGCTGGATGATATGCCCGAATCGGGAAGGAGCATTCTTCATGATGCAAACTCCATTCATAGCGCAGGAAGTCAGTCGTTTCCCCACTATTATAATGTATTTCAGAGAGCGCTTCAAGTTTGGAAACGGCTGAGAGATCAAGCCGAGTTATGACGGGGTTTATTGATATTCGTCAGATGATATGTTGAAATTTCACAAGTGGTGCGGGTCTGCCGCGGCTCATAGTTCTCCGCCTTCGAGCTTTCTGCGCACCTCGTGGAGCGAGGCGCACTCGCAGGCATAGATACTGCGCATCTCGTCGGTGGCAGGCGAGAGATCGGGGACCATCACGGTGACAAAGCCCCCTGCCGCGCCGGCCCGGACGCCGTTGTAGCTGTCCTCGAGCACCATCGTCTTTGCAGGCTCGGTGCCGAGTTTCTGCGCCGCCAGCAGGAAGATGTCCGGCGCGGGCTTGGAGCGGGTCAGGTGCTCGCCCGAGATGACGGCCTTGAAGTAATGGCCGAGGCCCCAGTGATCCAGGTGTCCCTCGATGACGGTCATGGGGCTGGAAGACGCCACCGCCATGGGGATGTGATGTCCGTCCAGCCAGTCCAGAAGCTCGTCGAGGCCGGGCATTTTGGGGACAGGTTTGTTGAAGGCTTCATAGGCCAGCCGGTACAGCTCCTCCACGATGCCCATGGCGGGGCAGTCCTCGCCGTAGAAGCGACGCAGCACGTCGCAGCTGCCGGCCTTGGTGGTGCCGCGGGCAGCCTGCGAGAGGCCATCCTTGCAGGGCAGGCCGAATTTTGCCAGTGCCGGCTCCCAGCAGATGTTCCAGATGCGCTCGGTGTCGAACATCAGCCCGTCCATATCAAAAATAACACCCTGTATCATAACGCAAGCTCCTTTTGGCGAAAAATCTACATACATACTCTATTGTACCATGTTTTTTCGCTTTTGAACACCGATAAGGTCATAATTTGTGGCAACTTGACTGCCCCAAAGATGAAACATTTTTCGGTTGCTTGCAAATCCGTTTCACGGCATTATAATAGAAAACAACATTCGGCATATTTGGCGCAGGGCGTGCAGCCCGCGCGGCGCTGTGTGAGATCAGAAAAGAGGGAAATTTATCATGTTGGACATCAAGATCACTCGTACTACCTGCCCGAAGGAAAAGCCGCAGGACGAGTCTAAGCTGGGTTTTGGCAAGAAGTTCACCGACCATATGTTCGTTATGGACTACACCGAGGGCGAGGGCTGGCATGACGCCCGCATCGTCCCCTACGCACCCTTCCCGCTGGACCCCGCTACGGTCGTGTTCCACTATGCACAGGAGATCTTCGAGGGCATGAAGGCTTACCGCACTGCGGATGACACCATCCAGCTGTTCCGCCCCGAGTGCAACGCAAAGCGTATGCAGGACTCTGCTGACCGTCTGTGCATCCCCAAGATCCCTGTTGAGGATTACATCCAGGCCGTCGAGGCTCTGGTGGATGTGGACCGTGACTGGGTGCCTCACTCTGACGGCGCTTCCCTGTATATCCGTCCCTTCGTGTTCGCAAACGATGTGGGTCTGGGTGTCCACGCTTCCAAGCACTACATCTTCTGCATCATCTGCGCTCCGTCGGGCGCTTACTACGCCGAGGGCATCAACCCCGTGCGCATCTACGTCGAAGACGAGTACATCCGTGCCGCTCCCGGTCTGACCGGCTTCACCAAGTGCGGCGGCAACTACGCTGCTTCCATCAAGGCCGGCGAGCTGGCTGAGGAGCAGGGCTACGCTCAGGTGCTGTGGCTGGACGGCGTCGAGAAGAAGTACGTCGAGGAAGTCGGCAGCATGAACATCATGTTCAAGATCGACGGCAAAGTCTATACCGCCGCTACCGTCGGCACCGTCCTGCCCGGCGTCACCCGCCGCAGCTGCATCGAGCTGCTGAAGGACTGGGGCTATGAGGTCGTCGAGGGCAAGCTGGCCATCGCCGACATCATGCAGGCTGCCCGCGACGGCAAGCTGGAAGAGGTCTTCGGCACCGGCACCGCCGCTGTCGTCTCCCCCGTCAAGGAGCTGGTCTGGAAGGGCGAGCACGCCTACATCGGCGACGGCAGCATCGGCCCTGTCACCCAGAAGCTCTATGACACCATGACCGGTATGCAGTGGGGCAAGATCCCGGATACCAAGGGCTGGATCGTCCCTGTGGAGAAAAAGTACTAAGAGCTGAAAGGCTTATGAACGCCGCCCGGCTGTACGCCCGGCGGCGTTTGCTGTATCCGGTGCGGATTGCAATTCTCTGCCGCGGGTGATACACTTAAAGTACACCTGAAAAACGAGAGGGAATGAGAAGATGATAAAGAAGTGGAGCATCCACTACCCCGCTGTGGGCGGCGAAGAAGAGCGCCGGGCCTATGTTTATCTGCCCACCATGTACGAGGCTGACCCTGACCGGCGGTATCCGGTGCTGTATATGTTCGACGGGCAGAACGTGTTTTTCGACGAGGACGCCACCTACGGCAAGAGCTGGGGCGTGGCGGATTATCTGGACTACACCGATACGCCCCTCATCGTGGCGGCGGTGGAGTGCAACGCCGGTGCTAATAATGAGCGTCTGGTGGAGTATTCGCCCTACCGCTTCGACGATAAGCAGTACGGCCACTTCGACGGCAAAGGCAAGGACACCCTGAACTGGTTCGTCCACGAGTTCAAACCCTACATCGATGCCAACTACCGCACAGCTCCCGACCGGGCGCACACCTTCATCGGCGGCAGCTCCATGGGCGGCCTCATGAGCCTGTACGCTCTTTTACAGTACAGCGATGTGTTTGGCCGTGCGGCGGCGCTCTCGCCCTCGCTGTGGGTGGCTCCGGAGGCGCTGACGGCGCTGGTGGGCCGCTGCAAGCTGGCCCCGGGTACCGTGCTCTACATGGATTACGGCTCCAGAGAGATGGGCAACCACGACGGGATGCGGAAAGGCTTCGGAGAGATGTGCAGCAGGATCTTTGCCCGGGGCATCAACCTGACGGCCCGCGTCGTGCCGGGCGGAGACCACAGCGAAGCCAGCTGGGAAAAGCAGCTGCCTTTCGTGTTCCACACCCTGATGTACGAGCTTGATTGAACCAAACGGAGGAGGAAAGCATATGGAGATGCAGTATTTTAAGGAATACAGCCCGGCGCTGGGCCGGGAGATGGAGTGCAAAGTCTACGGGCACGGGGGACGGCCCATGCTGTACATCCCCTGTCAGGACGGCCGCTTCTTCGACTTCGAGGACTTCCACATGGCTGACACCCTTGCACCCTGGATCGAGTCGGGCCAGCTCATGGTCATGTCCATCGACACGCTGGACAAGGAGACCTGGTCGGACACCAATGGCGACCCTTACTGGCGCATCCGCCGGTATGAGCAGTGGCTGCATTATATCGTGGACGAAGCTGTCCCCAAGCTGCGCTATCTGTCCAAGGAGCGCAATGGCTGGGATGACCTGCCCGGCGTCATCGCCTTCGGCTGCAGCCTCGGCGCGACCCATGCGGTCAACCTTTACCTCCGCAGGCCCGACATCTTCTGCGGCTGTCTGGCCCTCAGCGGCATCTATACCGCCCACTACGGCTTCGGCGACTACATGGATGAGCTGGTGTATATGAACTCTCCCGTGGACTATATGCGCAACTTCCCGGAGGATCACCCCTATATGGAGCTGTACCGGAACCAGAAGGCTGTCATCTGCTGCGGTCAGGGCGCATGGGAGCAGCCCGACACCACCTGGATGCTCAAGCGCATCTTCGAGGCAAAGAACATCCCTGTCTGGGTGGATCTGTGGGGACACGACGTCAAGCACGACTGGGATTGGTGGTATAAGCAGACGGCTTATTACATGCCGTATATTTTAGGGTAAAAGAAAACCTCTCCGTCACGCCTACAGCGTGCCACCTCCCCTAATGAGGGGAGGCTTTGGCATAACGGAAAGCTTCATCTCTTCGCCAGAGGCTCCCCCTCTGGGGGAGCTGTCACCGAAGGTGACTGAGAGGGTTATAGAGGATATTCAAGGAAAGAAGACGCGAAATTATGCAGAATTTTATTTTTATCTCCCCGAACTTCCCGACGAACTACTGGCAGTTCTGCCGGGAGCTGAAGAACGACGGCATGAACGTGCTGGGCATCGGCGACCAGCCCTACGATGAGCTGAAGCCGGAGCTGAAGGACAGCCTGAACGAGTACTACAAGGTCGGCAGCCTCGAGAATTACGACGAAGTCTACCGCGCTGTGGCCTTCTTCATCTTCAAGTATGGCCGTATCGACTGGCTGGAGTCCAACAACGAATACTGGCTGGAGCGGGACGCTGCCCTGCGCACCGACTTCCACATCACCTCCGGCTTCCAGACCGAGGATATGCCCCGCATCAAGTACAAGAGCAAGATGAAGGAGTACTACCAGAAGGCCGGCATCGCCACCGCCCGCTACCACATGGTGGACGATCTCAACGGCTGCAAGGCTTTCATCAAGCAGGTGGGATACCCTGTGGTGGTCAAGCCCGACAACGGCGTGGGCGCTTCCGATACCTACAAGCTGTCCAATGACGAAGAGCTGAAGACCTTCCTCGCCTACAAGGCCGAGAATCACCCGGACGTCTCCTACATCATGGAGGAGTTCGTCCACGCCGAGGTCAACAGCTACGACGCCATCATCGACGCCTCCGGCAACCCCATCTTTGAGGCCGGCAATGTCAGCCCCATGTCCATCATGGACATCGTGAACGACAACGACAACTCCATCTACTACATCATCAAGGACCTGCCCGAGGACACCCGCGCCGCAGGCCGTGCCGTCGTCAAGAGTTTCGGCGTCAAGAGCCGCTTCGTCCACTTCGAGTTCTTCCGGATGACCGAGAACCAGGCCAGCATGGGCGAGAAGGGCCAGATCGTGGCCCTCGAAGTCAATATGCGCCCCTGCGGCGGCTTCACTCCCGATATGATAAACTTCGCCCGCTCCACCAACGTCTATAAGATATGGGCCGACATGATCGCCTTCGGCGGCACCGATATGCCCGTGGGCGAGCACTACTACTGCCCCTTCGCTGGCCGCCGCGACGGTAAGAACTTCGTGTACAGCCATGAGCAGATCATGCAGAAATACCAGAAGAACATGAAGATGGTGGACCGCATCCCCGACGCCCTCTCCGGCGCGATGGGCAACCAGATGTACGTCGCCACCTTCTCCACCCGCGAGGAGATGGAGCAGTTCTACTCCGATGTTCTGGCCGTCACCGACGGCGATGCTGCCGCCGCACAGGCCGCGCTTTCTCAGGTGCTGGCTCTGGGCGAGCCCACCAAGGCTCTGACCCCGAAGCCCAACCTCAGCCCGGCGGTCAAGCCCACCACTGCTGTGACAAAGACCCCCACCCGCGCCGTCACCAAGACCAGCCGCAAGGGCCGGAAGTGATTTCCACAAAAACTTTACAAACCGCAGCTGCAGAGAGAAATGAACGACTCTGCGGCTGTTTTTTGACATGAGGGCAAATGTGATGATTGACAGTGGCCCGGAAAAAGTTGTAAGATAATGCAAATGCAAAAGAGGAAAAACGCCTTTGCAAAATGAGCTGAAAGACAGGAGAATTTTCTATGAAGCTGTATCAGAAACTTACTTCTCTGCTGGTGGCTGCAGTGATGGCCGCCGTGCTGATGCCGGTGTGCATGGCGGCTCCCGGCGACTCCGTGGAGACCCGTATCAACAACGCGCTCGCACAGCGCACCGGCGCAGAACTGTATCAGGAGATCGTCACCACTGTCCCCGATGGCACCGCCCAGACCATGATCGCAGCCCGCAGCAACGGCAACGCTTACATTAAGATGGACATGGGAGACGCCGGCAGTCTGGTCTATATCCTGAAAGACGGTCAGGGCTATCTGGTGGACGATGCATCCAAGATGGCTGTCAAAGGCGAAGTACCCACTGTGAGCACAAGCGAGGTAGTCTCCGCTGACGAAGGCGAAGCACAGGAGATCCCCTGCACCGTGACCACCGTGAATGTGAACGGTCAGGACTGCGAGGCCCTGTCCTACACTGCCACCGATGCCGACGGCCAGACGGCCACTGTTTCCTACTGCCTGGTCGGTGATGACCTCAAGTATGTCGTTACCGATGCTGCCGAGGGCCGCACCATCGTGGAGTACCGCGTCACGAGCACCACTGTGGACCAGAATCTCTTCAACATCCCTGCGGATTATCAGATCCTGACGCAGGCAGAGTTTGAAGCGGCACAGGCCAACCACTGAGAAAATTTTCTGTAGAATACGGGAGTTGCTGCGTCATGCGGCGGCTCCTTTTTGTTGTCCGCCGCCCGGGAATGTGCTATACTGTGTGCAACAGAATGCATGAGAGAATGAGGAGAACCCCTATGAAAATACCCGCAAACGGCTTTACCCACGCAGGCAAGTTCCACGCCGACGACGTGTTCGCCACTGCCCTGCTCCAGATCCTCCGCCCGGATATTAAAATAACCCGCGGTTTCGTGGTGCCGGATGACTTCGACGGCATCGTGTACGACATCGGCTTTGGTATGTTCGACCACCATCAGGAGCCCCGCGAGACCCGCCCCAACGGCATCCCTTACGCGGCCTTCGGCCTGCTGTGGCGGGTACTCGGCCCCGGCCTTGTAGGTGAGCGTCAGGCCCGGCTCATTGATGAGAACTTCATCCAGCCCCTCGATCTGAACGACAATACCGGCGAGCAGAACAGCCTCTGTGACGCCATCGGCTTCTTCAACCCCGTGTGGGACTCGAAAGAGGACCAGGACGCCTGCTTCTTCAAGGCGGTGGCCGTGGCAAAGCAGATCCTGGAGAACCAGATCGAGAGCGCCAACGCCGTCAACCGCGCCGACGAGAAGGTCCAGCAGGCATACAAAAATTCCCGCGACGGCATCGTGGTGCTGCCCTGCTATCTGCCCTGGAAGAACGGGCTGTACAAGACCGACGCCCTTTTCGTCATCTATCCCAGCCAGCGGGGCGGCTGGAGCGCCCAGTGCGTCACCGACCACAAGACCAAAAAGCCCAAGCTCCCCTTCCCCCAGAGCTGGGCCGGCCAGCCGCAGGAGGTCATCGAGCAGAAGAGCGGCATCGATGGCATCAGCTTCTGCCACGCCAGCCGCTTCCTTATCACGGCCAAGGACAAGGAGACGGCCCTTGCCGCCTGCCGTCAGGTGCTGAAGAACAATGGCCGCATCTGAGAAGCCGGAAAAGACAGCTTATGTCTACATGGTGCGCTGCGCAGGCGGCCAGCTTTATACCGGCTGGACGAACGACCCGGAAGCCCGCCTCAAGGCCCACCAGAGCGGCAAAGGCGCAAAGTATACCCGCACCCATACCGCGCTGGGCTTTGCCTACCTGGAAGCGTGTGCGGACAAGTCCGCCGCCCTCCGGCGGGAAATTGCCCTCAAAAAGCTGACGAAGGCCCAGAAAGAGGTCCTCTGCGCCGGGTGGATGGCTGAAAAAGAATAAATAAAAATACGAACGCCGCACCGTGCCGGAACTGGGCCGTCGACCCCGTGCCGACGGCGGACAGAATGTATAAACCGGACTGTATACAGCCATGCATATACAAACTAAAGATGCATAAAATTTGTATATATTTAGAAAATAATGCATAAATATACAAAATAACAGAAAAGGACCGCCAAATCTGCGCAAGGTTTGGCGGTTTTCTGCATTGACGGAAAAACCGCTTGGCGTATAATAAAAGCGTACTCAGAAAGACAAGACGTCGAGCGCCCCGGGAGGGATGCCCGGGCGGAAAACAAAAGTGTAAAAAGCGTAATAAACAAAGGAGCGATCATCATGAAAAAGGAAGATATTAAGAAAGTTGTTCTGGCTTACTCTGGCGGTCTGGATACCTCCATCATCATTCCCTGGCTGAAAGAGAATTACAACAACTGCGAAGTCATCGCTGTCTCCGGCGACGTGGGTCAGGGTACTGAGCTGGACGGTCTGGAAGAGAAGGCCAAGGCTACCGGCGCTTCCAAGCTGTACGTCCTCGACCTGAAGAAGGACTTCGTCGAGAACTACATCTTCCCCACCCTGAAGTTCGGCGCAAAGTATGAGGACTACCTGCTGGGTACCAGCTTCGCACGTCCCTGCATCGCAAAGGCTCTGGCCGACATCGCCATCAAGGAAGGCGCAGACGCCATCTGCCACGGCTGCACCGGCAAGGGCAACGACCAGGTGCGTTTCGAGCTGACGCTGAAAGCTCTCTGCCCCGATATGGCCATCATCGCTCCCTGGCGTGAGTGGGACATCGAGAGCCGTGACGAGGAGATCGACTACGCCGAGGCACACAACATCCCCCTGAAGATCAACCGTGAGACCAACTACTCCAAGGATAAGAACCTGTGGCACCTGAGCCACGAGGGTCTCGACCTCGAAAACCCCGCCAACGAGCCGCAGTACAATAAGCCCGGCTTCCTGGAGCTGGGCGTTTCCCCCGAGCAGGCACCCGACACCCCGACCTACCTCACCCTCCACTTCGAGAAGGGCATCCCCACTGCTGTTGACGGCAAGGAGATGGGCGCTGTCGAGCTGGTCGAGTACCTGAACAAGGTCGGCGGCGAGAACGGCATCGGCCTGCTGGACATCGTCGAGAACCGTCTGGTGGGCATGAAGAGCCGCGGCGTGTACGAGACTCCCGGCGGTGCTATCCTGTACAAGGCCATCAATGTTCTGGAGACCATCACTCTGGACAAGGAGAGCGCACACTTCAAGGCTCAGCTGGCTCAGAAGTACGCCGACATCGTCTACAACGGCCAGTGGTTCACCCCGCTGCGTGAGGCGCTGGATGCCTTTGCTGACAGCCTCGAGAAGACCGTCACCGGCGATGTCAAGCTGAAGCTCTACAAGGGCAACATGATCAACGCCGGCGTCACCTCTCCGTATACCCTGTACGATGAGCAGACTGCCTCTTTCGGCGTGGATAAGGACTATGACCAGTCCGATGCTACCGGCTTCATCAACCTGTTCGGCCTGTCCATCAAGGAGCGCGCAAAGCTGTCCAAGAACTGGCCCGAGGTCAAGGAATAACCTGCTTACCATCCCCTTTGGCGTGTTTTTTACACTTTCACGCTGAAGGCTCAAATTACCGGCATCATTGCTGGCGGCACCGCCGCGGGAGCTTTTTCCCCTGCGGCGGCTTTGCCGTTTCTAAGGAACAACCTCTCCGTCAGCGCTAACGCGCTGCCACCTCTCCTATCGAGGAGAGGCCTTGGCATTTCGTAAGGCCTGCCCTCTTCGCCAGAGGCTCCCCTCGGTAGGGGAGCTGTCGAGCGATAGCGAGACGGAGAGGTTTATGAAAGGGACTTAACAATGGCAGAACAACTTTGGAAGGGCCGTTTCTCCAAGGCGGTCGATTCCCGCGTCAACGACTTCAACTCTTCCATCCGCTTCGACCAGCGGATGATCGCGCAGGATATGCGCGGCAGCGGCGTCCACGCCGCCATGCTGGCAAAGCAGGGCATCATCTCCGAGAAGGACTGCGAGGATATTCTGAGTGGTCTGGCCTCCATCGCGGATGACCTGGCCTCCGGCACCCTCACCATCGACCCCAACGCCGAGGACGTCCATACCTTCGTGGAGCAGACCCTCACCGCCCGCATCGGCGACGCCGGCAAACGCCTGCACACCGGCCGCAGCCGGAACGACCAGGTGGCGCTGGACATCCGCCTGACTCTGCGGGACCACAGCCACACCCTGCAGGCTTACATCGTGGAGCTGGTCAAGGTCATCTGCAAGAAGGCCGCCGAGAACACCACCGCCGTCATGCCCGGTTACACCCACCTGCAGCGCGCCCAGCCCATCACCTTCGGCCACGCCCTGATGGCCTATGCATGGATGCTGCTGCGCGATCTGCAGCGCTTCGAGGACGCCACCGCCCGGATGGACGCCCAGTGTCCGCTGGGCTCCGGCGCTCTGGCCGGTACGACCTACCCGCTGGACCGTCAGTTCACCGCCGAGAAGCTGGGCTTTGCGGCGCCCTGCCCCAACAGCCTTGACGGCGTGTCTGACCGTGACTTCTGCATCGAGCTGGCAAACGCCATCTCCATCTGCATGATGCATCTGTCCCGCCTGTCCGAAGAGATCATCCTCTGGTGCAGCTGGGAGTTCAAGTTCATCGAGCTGGATGACGCCTTCACCACCGGCTCGTCCATCATGCCCCAGAAGAAGAACCCTGACGTCACCGAGCTCATCCGCGGCAAGACGGGCCGCGTCTACGGCGATCTGAACACCCTGCTGGTCATGATGAAGGGCATCCCTCTCGCTTACAACAAGGATATGCAGGAGGACAAAGAGGCCATCTTCGACGCCGTCGATACGCTGGAGCTGTGCCTGAAAACGGTCACTCCCATGTTGGACACCATGAAGACCCTGCCCGCCAATATGCGCCGGGCCGCTGCCAAGGGCTTCATCAACGCCACCGACTGTGCCGACTATCTGACCAAAAAGGGGATGCCCTTCCGCGACGCCTACAAGCTCACCGGCTGCATGGTCTCCGACTGCATCAGCAAGGATAAGACCCTCGAAGAGCTGACCCTCGATGAGTTCAAGGGCTACAGCGCTCTGTTCGAAAACGACATCTACGACGCCATCGACCTCATCAAGTGCTGCGAGGGCCGCACCAGCTACGGCGGTCCCAGCGAGGCCAGCGTCAAGAAGCAGATCGAGCTGGCAAGCGCCCAGCTCGGCGCATGGGAGGCGGCAAACGCATGAGCGTAAAAGTCTTTATCGACGGTTCTTCCGGCACCACCGGTCTGCGCATTGCCGACCGTCTGGCCGCCCGGCCTGACATCGAGCTGCTGAGCATCTCGGCTGAGGGCCGCAAGGATGTGAACGAGCGGGCGAAGGTCATCAACTCCGCCGACCTTGCCTTCCTCTGCCTGCCCGATGCGGCCTCCAAAGAGGTCATGCCTTTGCTCCGCCCGGACGTCAAGGTACTGGACACCTCCACGGCCTTCCGCACCGACACGGCCTGGGACTACGGCTTCCCGGAGCTGAAGGGCCAGAAAGAGAAGATCAAAAATTCGTATCGTGTGGCGGTCCCCGGCTGCTATGCCAGCGGCTTTATCAGCATCGCGCGGCCTCTGGTGGAGCTGGGGCTGGCTCCGGCAGACTATCCGTTCAGCTGTACCGGCATTTCAGGCTACTCCGGCGGCGGCAAGAAGATGATCGCCGAGTACGAGAGCGCCGACCGTCCGGCTCACAGCAAGCTGGATGCGCCCAAGAGCTACGGTCTGGGCCTCGCTCATAAGCATCTGCCCGAGATGCAGAAGATCAGCGGCCTCGCCCACACCCCTGCCTTTGTGCCGGTGGTGTGCGATTATTACAGCGGAATGCAGGTCCTCGTTCCGCTGGACCTCAAGCTGGCTGGCACCAGCGCCGAGGCGGTGGCCGCAGGCATTGCGGACTATTACAAGGAGGGCGCGACCGTTTCCGTCCACGCCCTCAACGAGCCGCTTCCCGAGAATGGTCTGTACTCCAACGCCCTGTCCGGCAGCGACAGGATGGAGCTGTACATGACCGTCAACGCAGCGGGCGACCAGATGATGCTGGTGTCCCTGTTCGACAATCTGGGCAAAGGCTCTTCCGGTGCAGCCATCCAGTGCATGAATCTGATGCTGGGAATGAACGAGACGGAAGGATTAGAGTAACCTCTCCGTCAGCGCTGGCGCGCTGCCACTGCCCCTATCGAGGGGAGCGAGACTGAGAGGTTTGAAATTAGGGGGATTTTCAGATGCAGTATAAAGAAGTTGCGGGCGGCATCTGCGCGCCCAAGGGTTTTGCAGCAGCCGGTGTCCATTGCGGCATCCGGGCAAATCACAGTGAAAAGTACGATCTGGCGCTCATCAAGGCCGACGTCCGCTGCGCCGCCGCCGGTGTTTACACCACCAACAAGGTCTGCGGCGCACCCATCAAGGTAGACCGTGCCCACCTGACGGACGGCTATGCACAGGCCATCGTGGTCAATAGCGGCAACGCCAACACCTGCGCCGCCAACGGCGTGGCACTGGCGGAGGAATGCTGTGAGCTGGTGGGCAAGGCGCTGAACATCGACGCAAAGGATGTCCTGCCCTCTTCTACCGGCGTTATCGGCCAGCCGATGGTCATCGACCCGTTTGCCCGTGGCATCCCTGCCGCCGCCGCCAAGCTGGCGGCTGACGCACAGGGCAGCACCGACGCGGCGACGGCCATCATGACCACCGATACTCACAAGAAGGAATATGCCATCCAGTTTGAGCTGGGCGGCAAGATCTGCACGGTGGGCGCTATCGGCAAGGGCAGCGGCATGATCGCCCCCAACATGGCCACCATGCTGGCATTCTACACCACCGACGCTGCCGTTTCCCCCGCCCTGCTGGAAAAGGCCCTCAAGACCGTCGTCCCCGGGACCTACAACCAGATGAGCGTCGATTTGGACACTTCTACCAACGATACCCTGATCATCATGGCTTCCGGCCTTGCGGGCAACCCGGAGATCACCGAGGAAAACGCCGACTACGACGCCTTTGTGGCCGCACTGACCGCCATCGCCGAGCATATGTGTGCTGAGCACGCCGGTGACGGCGAGGGCGCGACCCACCTCATCACCTGCGAAGTCACCCACGCCCCCGATCTCAAGACGGCCCGCGCCGTCAGCCGCAGCGTGGTCTGCTCCAACCTCTTCAAAGCCGCTGTCTTTGGCCGCGACGCCAACTGGGGCCGCATCCTCTGCGCCATCGGCTACACTCCCGGTGACTTCTCGATCGATAAGGTCTGCGTCTGGCTGTCCAGCAAGGCCGGTGAGGTCTACGTCTGCGAGAACGCTGCCTACCACCCCTACAGCGAGGACGAGGCCGCAAAGGTCCTGGCCGAGCACGATATTCTGGTCAAGGTGGATATGGGGACCGGTGATGCCAGCGCCAAGGCATGGGGCTGCGATCTGACCTATGACTATGTGAAGATCAACGGCGACTACCGCACCTGAGAAGGAGAACAGCAATGAAAAACGAAGAAATGGCCCTCCTTTTCTCGGAGGCGACCCCTTATATCCAGAAGTACCACGGCAAGACCATGGTCATCAAATACGGCGGCAACGCCATGATCAACGAGACGCTGAAAAACGCGGTCATGAACGACCTTGTCACCCTGACCCTGCTGGGCGTGCGGGTGGTTCTGGTACACGGCGGCGGCCCTGCCATCAATGAGATGCTCAAAAAAGTGGGCGTCGAGAGCCACTTTGCGGGCGGCCTGCGCGTCACCGACGACGCCACCATGGAGATCGTCCAGCAGGTGCTGGCCGGTAAGGTGAACAAAGACCTCGTGGCAAAGCTGCGGGGCCGCGGCGTCGGCCTCTGCGGCATGGACGGCCAGATGCTCCGCTGCACCGAGCTTGACCCTCAGCTGGGCCATGTGGGAGAGATCGTCCACGTTGACCCGACGCTGATCTCCAGCCTGCTGGACAGCGGCTATATCCCCGTCATTGCAACGGTGGGCATGGACGATCTGGGCCAGGCTTATAACGTCAACGCTGACACCGCCGCCGCACAGATCGCTATCGCGCTCAAGGCCGAAAAACTCGTCTCCATGACTGATATTGCGGGCCTGCTGCGGGATAAGGAAGATGAATCTACCCTCATCCCCGAGGTGGAGGTCTCCGAGATCGAGGGCTACAAGTCCGCCGGCATTATCGCGGGCGGCATGATCCCCAAGATCGGCGGCATGGCCGACGCTATCTATCAGGGCGTCCACGAGGCTGTCATCATTGATGGCCGCGTGCCGCACTCCATCCTGCTGGAGCTGTTCTCCGACCGTGGCTCCGGTACCCGCTTCTATCGCCGCAGCCATCACGAATAAGGGTTGCGCGATGCGCCGGAGTACCCTATAATAATGGATAAGAACACTTTCCGATATGCCAAGGCCTCCCCTCGATAGGGGAGGTGGCACGGCGACAGCCGTGACGGAGAGGTTTAGCCCCGCTGCGGCTCACGGCTAGGCTCTCCTTCCTACAACCTCTCAGGCGCTTCGCGCCAGCTCCCCTTGTAGGGGAGCCTTTGGCAAAGAGGGAAAGTATGTGGCTCCACCGTCAGGAGGTAAAGAATATGGATTCCGAAAAAGTCATCAAGCGGGACAACGAGTATGTCCTGCATACCTACGCACGCAACCCCATCGTCCTCGAGAAGGGCCACGGCCTCTATGCCGAAGGCCCCGAGGGGCAGAAGTACCTCGACTTCACCAGCGGCATCGGCGTCAACAGCCTGGGCTACTGCGATATGACCTGGGCCGAGGCCGTCTCTGAGCAGGCACACAAGCTGCAGCACACCTCTAACCTCTACTATACCGCCCCCTGCGGCAAGCTGGCCAAAAAGCTCTGCAAGCGCACCGGTATGAGCAAGGTGTTCTTCGGCAACTCGGGCGCAGAGGCCAATGAGGGTGCCATCAAGGCCGCCCGCAAGTACAGCTTCGACAAATACGGTGCTGACCGCTACAATGTCATCACGCTGGTCAACAGCTTCCATGGCCGTACCATTGCTACCCTGACCGCCACCGGACAGGGCGTGTTCCACAACTACTTCGGCCCCTTCAACGAGGGCTTCCAGTACGTCAAGGCCGGCGACATCGACGCCCTGACCGAGATGGTGGACCGCCACACCTGCGCTGTTATGCTGGAACTGGTACAGGGCGAGGGCGGTGTTGTGGCGCTGGAACCCGAGTATGTGCAGGCTGTCCGCGCCCTCTGCGACGAAAAAGACCTCGTCCTCATCGTGGACGAGGTGCAGACCGGCGTGGGCCGCACCGGCACCTTCCTGTGCTGTGAGCACTACAACCTCCAGCCCGACGTCGTCACGCTGGCCAAGGGTCTGGGCGGCGGTCTGCCGATTGGCGCTGTCCTGATGAATGAGAAAGTCGCTGCCGGTATGGGACCCAGCAGCCACGGCTCCACGTTCGGCGGAAACCCGGTGGTCTGCGCCGGTGCGAATGTCGTCGTGGACCGAATGGACGCCAGCTTCCTCGCCAACGTCAACGAGCGGGCCGTCCAGCTGCGCACCGGTCTGGAAAAGCTGCCCCGCGTCAGGAGCCTCTCGGGCATCGGCCTGATGGTCGGCATCGAGTTTCTCGAGGGCATCAAAGCCGCTGACGTGCTGGCCGCCTGCCGCGAAAAGGGCCTGCTGGTGCTTACCGCAAAGACCCGCCTCCGCCTGCTGCCGCCGCTGACTCTGACCGCCCACAATGTGGAGATGGCGCTGGATATTCTGGGCAGCGTCCTTGCGGAGATGGACCCCAGCAAAACGGAGGAGCAGGCATGAAGCATCTGCTGAAAATGAGCGACCTCACCCCTGACGAGGTGGCCCACATCCTTGATGTGGCCGATGAGCTGAAAGCTCAGCAGAAGGCCGGAGGCACCGAACCTCTGCTCAAGGGCAAGAGCGTCGCGCTGATGTTCTCGAAAAATTCCACCCGTACCCGCACCAGCTTCGAGGTGGGCGTCTACCAGCTGGGCGGCCTCGGCAACTACATGAATGCCGCCACCGAGCTGCAGTCCGGCCGCGGCGAGCCGCTCAAGGATACCGCCCGGGTGCTGGGCCGTTATTATGACTGCGTTGTCTGGCGCACCTACCGCCAGAGCGATTTGGAAGAGTTCGCTGAGTTTGCGGGCGTCCCCGTCATCAATGGCCTGACGGACTATGCTCACCCCTGTCAGGTTCTGGCCGACCTCATGACCATCCGGGAGCGCCGGGGTGCGCTGGCGGACCAGAAGCTCTGCTTCGTCGGCGACGGCAGCAATATGGCCAACAGCCTCATCGTGGGCGGCCTGCTCTCCGGCATGAAGGTAGACTGCGTCTGCCCCCACGGTTACCGCCCGGCGGCAGATGTGCTGATGTTCGCCCATAAGTACGGCAGTGCGTTCCGCCTGCTGGAAGACCCTGCCGAGGGTGTCAAGGACGCCGATGTGGTGGTGACGGCTGTCTGGAATACCGCTGCCCCCGGCACCTCCGAGAGCGAGAGCCGTCTGCGGGACTTTGCAGGCTTCCAGCTCACCAGCGGCCTCCTGAAAGCCGCAAAGCCGGACTGCATGGTGCTCCACTGCCTGCCCGCTCACCGCGGTGAGGAGATCTCTACTGCCGTCTTCGAGGCCCACGCCGACGAGATCTTCACCGAGGCAGAAAATCGACTGCATGTCCAGAAGGCTGTGCTGGCGGTATTGCTGGCGGGAAAGTAAAATATGCAATGAAAAACGCCGCAGAACTCATCGTCCTGCGGCGTTTTTGGCGGAGCATCAGGGAGTCGAACCCTGGCACCGGTCTCCCGGCCTATCGCATTTCGAGTCTTTGAAATTGTTGGATGAAGCTGGTCCCTCGCGGCTGTCATTGGCAGCTGAGGGCATTTTTGCAACCTCCAAAAAGGCACGTCACACCGCAATTTGCAGGTAAAAATCAGCCGCTTTTTGCGAAATGACGTTAGAAAAAGCCTTTTTCACACAGGCCGTCAGCGGCTGCATTTCAGGTGTAGTTGTGTTAGATGTCCGTTAGAATTATGCAGTGCTGCCGTTGCTGTGCCAGCTCACAGCAGGCTTCCCTGTCTGAACGCAGCGTTTCCCGAAAGTCGGGAGATGCTGCGTTTTCTCTTGCCCGCATTGGGCTGAAAGGGAAGCCGCCATGTCAACATTCCGCGTCAATAAAAATGTCAACTACACCGTCATGAGCAACCACCACCTGCAGGATAAGAGGCTGTCCCTGAAGGCCAAGGGACTGCTGTCCTATATGCTCTCCCTGCCGGACGATTGGGATTATAGCCTGAAGGGGCTGACCGTTGGTTGCAAGGATGGTCTGGACAGTGTACGCACCGCTGTTCTGGAACTGGAAGAACACGGCTACGGCCACGCCGTCAGAAAGTCCGCAATGCCAAAGGGCAGATCATCGACTACGATTATCAGGTTTATGAATCGCCTGTTGAGGACGCTCCTGCCGTTCCCGGCAAGGAAGGCGAGCCGTCGAACCCGTCCGCATCTAAAAGTCTGAAAAGCCGCATGAAGCCTTGCTCTTCACCATTTTTGGATTTTCCAAATTTGGCTGAGCCCAATTTGGAAAAGGCAATGCAACAAAATACTAATAAACAAAATACTAAAAGACAAAGTACTAATCTATCAGGGCCGACAGGCGAATCCGCAAATTTTGACCAGATGGAAGCACAGGTACGGGAGGAGTTTCGGGAACGTTTGGAGATCGACACCCTTGCCCAGCGGTACGACCCCGACAAGCTGGAGGAACTGCTGGACAACATTGTGGAGATGTACTGCTGTCCTCGGCAGACCCAGTACGTCGGCAAGCAGCCGCAGACCACCAAAGCCATCCGGCTGCGGCTGGACAAGCTGACCAGCCAGCACATTGAGTACATCTTCGATGTGATGTCCAACACCACCCAGCCCATCAAGAACATCATGGTCTACCTGCGCACCACCATCCTGAACGCACCCACCACAATGGAGCACTACTATCAGGCGCAGGGCAACTGGCTGACCGCGCAGAGCCGGAAGAAGTGAACACCGTTTTCCACAAAGACCACAACACACGTTGAAAATGCAAAGGAGAATTTCCATGAAGAGCACGAATGCCGTCCGCACCGAGATCCATTACGCCCAGGTCGGGGAGTATCAGCTGCCCCTGCTCACCCTGCCGCAGACCGATGATACCGAACCGCTGGGCAAATATGGCCGGATGCGGCTGGCCTACCTCAAAACCCAGCGGCCGGTGCTGTATAGCCAGATGCTGCTGAACGGTACGCTCTGGCCGCATTTGCAGGATGTCCAGAAAATGGCCTGCAAGTGGCTGGAACGCACGATGACCACTCTGTTAGACAAGTACCCCGCGCCGGACAAAGAGCGCGCACAGCTTCTCTGGATGGCTCATATGAACGGGCTGAAAGCGCAGGCGGAGGTGGTGGTGGTGAGGGAAGTCGTGTATATAGAGTGATTTCAACTGTTTTTCATGTTTCTGTTTCAGCATCAAAAACGCCTAAACATGATTTTATGTCTTGATTTTGAATATTTTCCGCAAATATCAATATTAAAATTTGATTTTCTACCAAGAATGGAGTATACTGAACCCAGAAAACACTTGGGAGGTTTTGCGATGCTGCTTCAATTTTCAGTCACCAACCACCGCTCTATCAAGGACACAGCTATTATCAGCTTGAAAGCATCTACGGATAAAAGTTTGTCTGATTGCCTGATTTCGCCGGACGAGAAGAAACAGCTTGTACCTGTGCTGGCACTGTACGGCGCAAATGCAGCCGGGAAGAGCAATGTTCTCCATGCTCTCCTGCTCATGCGGGAAATGGTCTGTGGCCGATATGCCAAGCTGCTGAAGGGCGAGTCCCTTCCGCAGGAGCCGTTTGCTTTCACTGACCAGCCCACACAGCCGACCAGCTTTGAAGCCATCTATTTTTATGGCGGCATCAAGTATGCCTATGGGTTCTCGTTTGACAAGTCCAAAATCCTGACCGAATACCTCTATCACTGGCCGAATGGCCGGGAAGCCTTGATTTTTTCCAGAGAGGGAAACGGCTACCAATTTCGTGAAAACATCCAAGAACAGCTTACGCTTTCTGGACGAACTGCCGAAAATCGCCTTTATCTGTCCAGCTCGAACGAGTGGAACTGCCCCCAGACTGAAAAGGCATATCTGTGGTTCTTTGAAAAACTGACAGGCTTTATGGGAACGGAAATGCGACTGGACGCAACTTTGTCTGCCATTCGGCAAGGCGGCTCTGAAAAGAGCCGTATCCTGCATGAAATGCTGTATGCAGACCTCGGTATCAAGGACATCCGCATCACTGGCTCCAAAGAAGAGCCTATCATCTCCGCACTGCACATTCTCGATGCCGAAGATGGCGCTTCTGAGGGGTTCTGGCTCCCGTTGAGTCAGGAATCTGTTGGGACACAGCGTTTCTTCTCTCGCATCGGTATGTGGCTTGCGGCTTTGGAATCCGGCTCTGTTTTGGTAGTAGACGAGATAGAATCCAGTATGCACCCGCTGCTGACAAGGCATCTGATCGAGATGGTGCAGGATGACGCTATCAATACAAACCATGCACAACTCATCTTTACAACACACGATACCGGACTTCTCGACCTGACGTTGCTGCGGCGCGATCAGATCTGGTTTGCAGAGAAGAACGAAAAGACCATGCAGACCGATATTTATGCCCTGACCGAGTTTTCTCCCCGGAAAGGTGAGAACATCGCCAAAGGCTATCTGCAAGGCCGGTATGGGGCGATCCCATTCATTGGAGGGAATGCAGTATGGGCAGAATAAAAGAACTCAGCCGCAAGCCTGCCCGAACCAGAAAGCGAAATCCTGTCGTATACCTCATCTGCGAAGGCAGTGAAACCGAGATTCGGTATTTCAAGCGTTTCCGAAGTCGGGGCTGTAACATCGACATCATCCCGATTTCTTCTCAGTATAAATCTGCCGACAGGCTTGTGCAGAAAGCCAAAGCCACTATGGGCAACAATCCCTACTATCCCGATGAAGGCGATTCCATCTGGTGCGTCTTTGACCGTGACGATAATTCTAACGAGGTACTTCTGCGCGCCAAACAGTCCGCTCAAAAGGAAGGCTATCATTTGGCCTACTCCAATCCATCCTTTGAGCTGTGGTTCCTACTACATTTTGTAAATCAGCAGACAGAGGTTGAAGATTGCCAAGCATTGATTCGATTGCTGAAACAGCCGAACAGAATCCCCGATTATGAGAAAAACAAGGATTACTTTGATGCCTTAAAGCCTTTGCAGGCCGTGGCGGTTCAACGAGCCAAGACCTGCTCTGAGCAAATTCAGAACCAAGGCACTGAACCAATTTCACGCCAAAGCAATCCTTTGACAACAGTCTATGAACTCGTTGAATACCTGAACTCCAAAATTTGAGAAGTGTCTTTATGGCTTACCTGAAATTGATGATGGATGAAAAGGAAATCGCTCATCTGAGCGAAGATGGGCAGTATCTCTGCGCCAATGAGAGTGTGCCGCAGTATGACCTGCCTTTGAACCTCTTTATCGGCAGCAACCGCAAAGTCCCACTGGTCGATGTAGTTGTCTGGGCAAAGAAACGCATCTTCCCCCGGAATCGGATGGACTGCAAGGAGATTCTGGAGATGATGGGCCTGCCTGACTACAACGCTTGGGAAATCGTAAAGCGCACCGATGCCTACTTGATAGAGGACCCTTTCTGGCTGCGCTTCAGTGAAGATGAGACCTTTGAGGATACCACCCGCGGCAGGGCAAGGAAAATTATGGCTGAATATCAAAAGCTTATTGATACTAATTAGTATCAATTTGTATCAGCCGATGGATACAACAAGGTCTATAGATTGGAATAAGTCTCCGATCTATAGACCTTATAGTTTGGCATACGCTTCGGGTTCACATCATATAATCGAAACTTATTGTGGTGATTGATTAGATATCCTTTATTAAATTCAGCATACCTGTTATGAGTTTTTCCCAACGATCATTTGCGTCTAATCCAATCATCGGATCTCTTGTTTCATGTACAATTTCATTTCTGACAGAATAAACAAATTTGGGCAACTTTTCCCCGTTGGCGCATTCCGTCAAGAGTTTAATCGCTATAGATTCCGGTGAGCATCCCTGTATAATTCTTTCAATGCTTTCAATATCTCTCGGTTGCCACTCCAACTCTTGATACAAAATATGTCCAAGTTCTTTTTCCGATAGATCAACCCCTAATCTTTCATTTAATTTTTCAACTGATTTTTCAACAAATTTATCTTCCAAGCATTGATATAAATACAAATAGGTCAAATCCCAAGAAAGAGCTGTATACGCTAATAATAAATGATTGTAATTCAAGCTTTCATTTGATTCATAAAACACTTTTTCCCAAGTATTTCGAGAAATCACACTCATCGGATTATTGCACAACTCATTTTCATAAGCAATCTTACATAACTGTGAATAAAACGCATTTCTATCAAAATCCATTTGAGTCATATTTTTCAGACGAAAGCAATTAATCGAAGGAAAAAGTCCTTTTATATCTTCCCAGTTATGTCCTGCATATTCATGAATATCATATGTATCATACAATACTTTATCGAAAATCTCAGCTCGGGTATCAACAGAAAAAGTTTTTGTCAAATATCCCTCTGAACCCAATAATGTTGCCAATCCAGCATTTACCGGCTCTATTACCATGCCGTCAATTTCTGCTTGTACAACATTGACATTTACTGTACAAATATAATATTCGCCGTGTTCTATAAGCAATGCACAGGTTGATTTGGAAAAGCGATGTATTCTCTTTATCTTAGCATTTTTGAGCCATGATTTTGAATTTTCATCTGTGCTAATATATCGAGGGCATTGTGCAATATATTCCACGTTATCATCGCCGACTGAATTTATTATATTCTCAAAGAACTTTTTATTGGCATCTATCATACTTCGTGACATTTTTCACCCTCAGTATGCATTCCAACATACTTCAAAAGAGGTCAAATCTTCCCCCTCATCATACAATGTCGAAAATGCCGTCCTAAAGAATTCTCTTTCAAAATCACCTACTTTTCCGGATTTTCGACCTGCCAGTTTTTCTGACAAGGTTTGAAGGGCAAGAAATTCAGTCAATTCCTCTTTGTTCATTTTTTGAGCTTTTTCAACAATGCTATTAAATCCAGCTTTTTTCTCGCTCCATCTTTTTTCGAGGCTTTCCTTGGACTGGGAACTTCCTGGACGTCCCAACATTAAGATTGATGTTGCTACAATAAAACCCACACATGCTGGCTGGCTTCCAAAGACATCTGTTCCTGATTTGAATCTTTCACTTTCTACTGCATCAACTCTCTCAAAAATTCGATCTAATTGCGTCATCAATCGAAGTGCTTCTTCAAATTCCAATGTTGAATCTGTATCCGAGGTTAATTCCAAAAAATCAAGTCTAACAAATTCGTCAGATAAACGCTCTTTAATGTCGATTTTTTCTTTTCTTGAACCAAATGCCAAATACAATTCAAGAATGCGATTGGCTTGATATTGGCCAGCTTTTGCACGTCTCCTAGACTCTTCTTCCGTAAAAATAGAGAGTTCCGGCAAATCCATTTGTAGCTGAGATACAATTGATCCGAAAACGGTTTCCAGTTGTCTTCTCACATCCCACGGAACTTGCCCCGAGTTCAAAACAAGCATCCGATAAATCAAATTATTTACAGTGTGTGCAAGCCATAACTCTATACGAATTTTATACTCGCTTAAATCAATGCTTTTCTCCGCTTCGAACATTGCAGTCGTTCTTTGCATTCCATCAATCAGTGAGAGGCTTGATGCATTTTCTTTTAGCCATATCAGCAATGCTTCTTCGTTCTTCTTTTCAAACTCATTATAATCAGCTTCTTTAACAGCCGCACCTATTACCAATGGTGGCAAAATTGTTCCTTTTGTAATATCCTCTACCATTCGTTTGCGAATTCTAATCGCCGTACTCGTTTTTAATGTACCACGTTGTCCATCGATTCCACCACGATTCTTATATGCATGATCAATAAGTTCCTTATATTCAGAATATGAAATTGTAAATGCGATTGACATACAGTCACCACGTTTATCAAACAAACAATCCATTTCAAATTCCTTCTTTCATTCTCTGCAATTTTCCATGTATTTATTTTTGATTGCTAATGTTCCCACATGACAATTTTTCCAAAATTTGTTCCATACTCATTCCATCGTCCAAAAGCTGCTGAATCGCCTTGTCGATTTCTTCTTTCTGGGCTTTCCTCAACGCTTCAGCATCCTGTCGGGACTTTTTCTGTTCCAATGCTGCAATCTCCTTGTCAAGTGCTTTCAGTGCAGTCTTCTTCTCTTTGAGCTGTACCTTCAGCCCATCAACGTCAGCCTCCAATGCTGTAATATCTGCTTCCAAGGTGTTCTTCTCTGAGATTTTTTTCTCCAGTTCAGCTACATAATCAATGATGACCACCGGAGTTTTCGCTTTATTCTTGCTTCCTTTGGGTCTTGGCATAATGGCTGTCCTCCTTATCAGCTGTCTTTTCTGTGACGCATTTCCAATCTTGTTTTGAGCATACTTTCCAATTCTTCCAATGTTTTATCACGTTTTTCCGGACGCAATTGGCATTCCCAGACAACTATCACATTCCAGCCTGCATCTTCAAGCTGCTTTTTCTTCCGGGCATCCCGTTCAATATTGGTTTCTATCTTATGATGCCAGAATTCCGCATTGTTTTTGGGCCAGACAAAATATCTGCACCCATCATGCCCATGCCAAAAACATCCATTCACGAATATAACGGTTCTGTACTTCGGTAACACAACATCCGGGCTTCCCGGAAGTCTTTTGTCATTTTTCCGGTAACGGAATCCCTTTGAAAATAAATATTTTCTTACAATCTCTTCCGGCTTTGTGTCCTCGCCATGTATGCAGGACATATTATAGCTCCGGACAGCCTTACTGTGAACATCCATCGTTTTTATCCATTAGTTTATCAATCTGGAGAATCTGCCAGAAAACGCCTTCCAGCAATTTCACCGGAATGCTGTTTCCTGCCATCCGGATTATCTTATCTCTTGAAAATAATTGGTCACCTTTATGAAATGCGACATTATTGTTTTTCAACTTCCAATAATCCGTATCCTTGAATCCCATAAACAGCATACATTCACGGGGAGTCAGATATCTGAACTTTCCTTTTCCTTCAATTCCGCTGTCAAAATACAGATTACCGGAGTTCGGGTTCCTGTCCTGCTTGGTAGTGATCGTTCGGATTGTATCAATTTCCGGATTGATGATATTTCCTTCCAGAACAATCTGCGGATTATCTTCCCAGATTTTCCTTCTGGATACAGTATCGTTGGGAGTGCACTCCACTGCCTCCTCAAACCAGATCGGATTCCGATAGTCATTCCGAAGCAGATCACGGATTTTTATTGCTTTATAGTGCCCGGATGTATGGAAATCGTTCACGACATCCTCCGGACTGCTTTTTCTTGCAAAATAATCTTCCGTCAGCGATTTTTTGTTTTCATCGTCTCCGACATATACACTGATCATCAAAAGGCGGGGGCGGTTCTGGGGGAGGCCAAAAGACGAAGCATTCAGCTGGTAGTATTTGCTGACGTACCCCAACTTGCTCAGCTCGCCGATCCATGTTTCAAAATTTTTCTTGTGGCGCTGGGAGAGAAGTGTCGGGACATTTTCCATCAGCAAAAACCGGGGCAGCGTTTTTCCTGTATCCTTCATCTCTGTAAGTACTCTTCCTACCTGCCACAGCAAGCTGGATCGGCTGCCCGAATCCTTGTCTATTCCTTTGTTGTAGCCGTGGAATGCACCGACGTTGGAAAGATCCTGACAGGGAAAAGAATAGGTGAGAATATCTATTCCGTCCGGCATTTCCTTTCCTTCCAGAGCACTTATATCGACAAAGTTATGATTTCGCTTGATGCTGGTATAGATGTATCGCAGGGATTCCACTGAATATGTACGCAGAGCTTCATATTCCAGTGGTGCCTTTCCTGAATTGCTGAATGTATAGTGGCTCATTTTTTCAAGGAGTTCATCCTTGGACATCCGCGCAATATCCGCCGGAATATCTGTTCCTCCATGAATCATATCATAGGCTACGATTGCATGGACATCCCACTCGCTTGTTCCGACTGTGTTTATCTTTACACCAAGATTTTTCAGGGCAGCTGCCTGACTTCCGATGCCGCTGAACAATTCAACAATATTATACGTTTTCTCCATTTGTGACTGATATTCCTTCCGACTCCAGTTTTTCCTTGATAGAAAGCACCGACCTGATCATGTTCATTGTCTTGTACGGCACCTTCCCTGAAGCGGAGACAGGAATATTTCCCGTCGATGAAAGCTGCACGACTTGCTTTAACAACGTCTGTTCCTGATAAGACAGCATTGAATGCCTGATACCAGCATCCATCAATTTGCTCCAATATCCAGGACCCAACGCAACCACACCCATCACAACCTTGAGGTCATTGGATTCCTTGGCTTCTTTTTTCGCAGAAGTTTCTTCCTCCTTGATAAGCGATACAGGAACCAGCTCGTCCATAAAGGCTACTGAAGGGGTATATGTTTTATCGGCCTTATAATCTTCCCATGTAGATTCTTTTTTACAGTATTCCGTGACAATCATACCATGGCTGTCGCAAATGAAGTCATTGGTCTGCTTGGTCACAATTTCAATTTCATGCATGAATGCAGGCGACAATGCCTGTTTCTGCCAGATTGCATTCCAGTTCAGCGAATATCCATCCGGAATCTTGCTGAGGATCTTTGCAATCGTATAGGGTACAATATTGAGCTTATAGCCGCCCACTTTGTACCAAAAGCCCGTCGGACGTTTTTCGCTGTCCTTATGACTTTCAAGGTAGTTATCAACAGCCCGGAAAATAATCGCTGCGCAGATTCCTTTTTTGAAGTAGAATTCATTGAAGGAATCATTGTTCCCACGGTATTCCTTGCTGATGTCATTTCCGAATTCCTTCATGACCCAGTTCTTGCCTTTGGAAACGATGTGTGGCTTGCAGGCAACCGTTGTCAGGTACATACCCAGCTGCTCTTTTGTGATGACCTGATCCTTCGGGAATTTTTTCTGGAAACGCCTCAGTTCATCGCCGCGAAGTTTCACCTGTTCCTGCTGGTATTTCTTACGGGATCGCTCATAATACCAGCCTGTCGGGATCGTATAATATCTCGCCGGAGGTGCAAGGCACTTCTTCGACATCTTTTCCATCCAGATATGGAACGGGTCATTGGAGAACAGATCCGCCGCCGTGACCTTATTCTGGCTGTTGGCATAGCGGGCAATTGCCTGCACCATCTCGTCATAGAAGCGGACACCGTCCTCGTTTTCCGTTTCCCGGTCCTCGATCACAGTCAGCTTCATCGGGACATAAATGCCTTCCAGCTCAACGTTGGTCTTTTTCAGAACAGCATCCGCCAGCGTTGCGGTCGTCTGTCCGCCGTTGATGATCTGGAAATCCACTATCTTTGTAATCAGATTCTGTCCATTGATATTCTCAACTTCCACGCCCTTTGCGGTTGTTGCTATTCCATTATTATAGGTAAAGAACTTTGTTGCATCGTTGTTTATTGTTCTTTTTATACCATTGTTGACACTCTTGCTTCCACTGGTTCCCAGAAAGGCACGGACATTGCCTTCCAGTACCTTACTTCCGTAGGCAATGTATATCTCGGCCAGAAGTTTTCCCGGAATGATTGCAATATAGGCTTCATACCCAAGGTTCTCACCAATGTCGCCCTTTATGCACGGAATACCATGAACTCCGACTTCAGAAAAATCCTTCGGGATATCAATGACAACCGGCTCATTGCTGTTTGTCATTTCCATTTCATAGAAACGTTCCGGATACCACAGGTTGATTTCCAGCGGTTTCCCGTTAAAGTCTGCTTTCTTGATCTTTTTGGTTGTGCGGGTTTTCTTTGCGGCTCCCTTTTTCTTCCGGATCGTTGTTTCCAGAAGATTGGCATCCAGCAAGGCTGTGTCCAGTTCCTTATTGGTAAGAACATAGAACTTGATTTTCAGAATCAGCTGCGGGTCGTCGATATTGCAGGTCATCCGCTTGCGGAACATCCTTGCAACCCGGAGGATGTCATCCGAATCATCGAAGTAGTCCTCCATCCGACCATTGCAGACCTCATCCAGAAAATAATACAATCTCCAATACAATTCGTCAACCCTGCTTCTGGTGAGGTTGGCGGCATTTTCTGAATCCTGAAAGTCACTGATGAACAGAATCAGACTGTGATCCGTTTCATCAAAACAGTAACCATCTGCACGCATCAGGCGATTTCCGCGCCCTCTCTTGTCGCCCATACCAAAGCGGACAGGATCATTAACTTCATCATAGTCAACCAGAAGGCTCAATGTCCTGTTCAGGAATTCATCCTCCGTATCCGTCCCGTTGATGGCCGAATCGTTGCGCAGAGATTCCAGAAATTCCTTTTTATACGCCTGATAGTCCATTATACGGCCTCTTGATCTTTCAGTTTGTACTGCTCAATTTTCTGAAGCAGAATTTCATACGATGCCTTGCAGATTGCCTCTGGCAGCAACTCGTGCGTCAATCTCGGAAAACCGTTTGTCACACGATACCGGTTGCAGCTTCTTATCTCATAGATGAAGTCATCGTAGTAGTCATTGTACACATATCCCTGAAGGGCAACCTTTGCCATAAAATCATTCCGGTCTTCATCCGATGCAAAAAGGCTTCTCGTCTCCAGAATCAGCTTGTTGAGATTCACACCATTGTAAGCGGCACTCATCTTTTCCAGAAAGAAAACCACAAGTTCTCCGTCCGTACTGCTTTCAAGCTGCTCGATGGAGGATATCTTCACTGCTGGTATCCCACGGTGAATGGTTTTCACCTCATACCACGAATCTCCATAGGAAAAGTCCTTATGCGTGAGTTCCTGCCCGCTCCAGCTCTTCAGCGCATTTTCCAGCCCGATCTGCTCTGCCAGTTTCCCACGCAGGAACAGGATTTCTCCGATCAGACCCATGATTTCGGGTTCTGTAAGGAATACATGTTTGGAACCCACAAACAATTTCTTCCACTGGAAAAAACGGTTGACAATGGTCTGATATCCTTGCCCCTTGTCTCCGATACTACGCGATTGTTCTATCAGATCATCACAAAATTTGAAGAACAGCCCTTTTATCTCTTCATCACACAAGGAAAAGCGGATTGTATTGTATTTTTCATTCTTATACTGGTTTACATCAATAGCCGATGTGCCCGTCACTTTTCGTGCTGTGAACCTTGCCCGGAGTTCAATGGCTTTGCGCCCTTTTTCGTCCAGACCAATGTACAATTCCAACGGATGCTGATTGTCCACTCTCGAAAAATATCCGGGTCTCAGAAAAGCCGCAAAACGTTCCTCCATGACACCTGTCATTATTCTTCCCTTCCTTCTGCGAGGATATCTTCCATTTCCTCCCGATCAAACCAGTTATAGACACGGTTGACCTTATAACGGGTGGATGTAAGCCCTGCTTCCTCATCATTGCGTGGCAGACCCAATGCCAGACCTACTGCCGGCGTATTTCCCATTGCAGCTTTGAATTCTGCTTCCTGTTTTTTCTGATTTTCCTCCGCTGCACCAATATCAATCAGATAAATCAGCAGAAGTGGTTTTCTGTCCTCAACAAAGCGGAACCATGTCTCCGATGGATATACCCTTGTCTTATCAAATGGTACTCCTTTTTCCTTTTCATAGAATTTACGGAAAGAAGCCTTGGCATTTTCAATGATTTCTTCTGCAGTTTTCCCATTGAAATCAACAATTCCCGTCAAACCATCTCCAGGGCCTCCCAATTTACCTTTTCTTCCGATACTCAATCTATCGAGTTCACTGTCGATAATACAGGTTTTTCGTTCGACACAGGTGATTTTCTGACCGCAGACATCTGCCACTTTATCCGGACTTTCTCCGTCCATAAAAGCAACATCAAAGACGTCTATGGATGCGTCTGTGCATCCGCTCAGGAATTCCGAGATCTGCTTTGTGTTGAAATACGAGCTGTACTTCGATATGGAGAGTCTGTCAATGAGTTCTACTATCAATTCCTTCGGAACATCTGACAACACATACCGGCCTTTTCTTCCGGAACCTGTTGCCCTGCGTTCAAAGCTATATCCTCTGGAGAGACACTCGCTTACAAGATCTGTCACCGCCCGGAAGTTATTTTTCTGGGCTTCCACATCAAACCGGAGATATGGTGTTTCAACAATACTTCCAAAGTAGCTGCTCACATCAAACTCATCCGTGGCATTGCGCATTTTGTTATAGGCCGTGATATTGAGGTCTGTCGAGTTGTTCCGTACACGGATACCAAAATCACGCGGTTTTTGCCCCAGATCCCGCATCAACACCATATCTTCCTTTAGTTTTTCAGTCGCATCCGCGATTTCCGCATACCACTCCGCAGATGCCTTATGCGTCCAGATGCGGAAAAGATCTTCATATCCGCGCCGGTATCCGAACCAGCGTCCCATCTGCATCAAAACATCGTAGGTACAAGTATTCCGATAAAAATAGCTGATAATGAGTCCTTCCAGCGTCAGACCACGGGACAGTGCCAGACCGCCGATTGCAATCACACGCAAGGATTCATTTTTCGGATACTCAAGCTTTTCAGAAGATCTGGAGCTGTTCACAACCTTGATCTGGATTTTCTCCATCGCATCGAAAAGCGCTGCTGCAACTTCATCCCATGTAAATCCGCATTTTTCATACTGCGTCTGCCAGACCTTGTAAATCCGGTTCAGCACCGGGTCTTTCATGGACAGTTCAAAATCGCTGCAAAGATTATACTTCAGCGACCGGTATGCTTCTGCATGAATCCTCTCGACAACTTCCTTGATATACTTCTGGACCTTGACAAACCGGGAGATGTTGATCAGCATAGATCTATGCTCTCTTTGATCACCCCGCAGATCACGGATTGCATTCGCCAGATAAAAGGCATAGATGGCATCCGTCATGCTTTCCGGGAGTTTGCCTTTCCAGTCCTTTTTGTGCTTGAAATAGAAAGAGTAGCCGTCTTCTTCTTCCCGGCCTGCATCCGTTATATAAACCAATTGCGAATGGAATTCTGCGTCCTTCGGAAAAATTCTTGTTGGTCCGATGTAGTTGCTGGGTGTCGGAAGCGCCACAATGAAATCTTCCGGGAAAAGGTCATGCGTTTCCATTTTCTCCGTCGTTTCCGGATCGATGAAAACGTTGGCAAACGGCGTGGCCGTGAACCCGACATAATTGGACTTTGTGAACACATCAGCCAGCTTCCGGATCAGCTTATTGATCTTGGTCGGATCCTCTTTGTCAGAACTTGTATTGATGGATGCGTTGTCCGCCTCATCGTCGATCATCAGCATCGGCATATCAATCTTGTGTGTCCGCGGATCTGCATTCAGGTCAATCAGCCATTTCGTCAGCTTGGTGAGCGTTGTGGTGTTCTTCTTGATGACAAAGACAACTGCATCCTTATCTGCGCCAAGCGACACCGCTATTTTATCCGAGTTCCCACGGAAATCACTTGCACGGGAGGTCAAGGCCATTGCATGAATCGGCTTGTTGTCGAGACCCACGCCAACGCGTTTTCCTCCGGTAGTATTGGCCGACATATCAATACCAATAAATCCTTCTTCCACTCGTTCCTGTGTCTGTTTCCTCAAGGATTCGATCGTGCCGGTCAGCAAAATGAACACTTTGTAGCCTGCATCTGCCGCTTTGCAGATAAAGCCGATATAGGTCGAAGTCTTTCCAGACTGTACGTCGCCGATAATCAGGCCGCGTTTCAGTACAGGTTTTCCGTAGTCCGCCTTCGGATCCAGAATATAATTCATCAGCTTCTGATCCAACGTGTCATTACCCAGCGTACTGACCACGTTCGGGCTGAAATGCTTTTCGTCAATCAGATAATTCTTGTATCGTGTCCAGAAATTCTGCTGAATTTCAGCTTTTCTGTCGTCATACCAGTTGGCTTGCTCATAATCTGCCAGAATGCTCTGGCCAGGACGTGCTTGAATCTGATATTTATAGGCAATATCCCGTTTGACGGCTGCAATTTCATCATCACTGTAAGGCACATCGCTGATGAATAATGCTTTTTGGATAAGCTCCTCAACAACACTTTCATCCAGAGCATTATCCACATGTTTCATCTGTACCAGCTTATCGACCATACCTGTCAGCACGGCGACCTTCTCAATATCGAGTCCCATTTTATGCCTCCCTGAGTTTTTCCGCCAACTCCGGATATTTGCAGAACGGTTCAGACTGGAACAGGCGTCCGATCACAGCATTGCGATCAGTTGCGCCTATATCCATGGACATCTTTATCAGAATTCTGGCCTTGCTCTCAATTTCAGCAACCCGTTCATCATCCACAGTATCATCAACGCGGTTCTGCGACTTGTCAATATAAATCTGCTGATAGGGAACCGAATTCTCGATTTCGTCCAGCACCATATCCAGTCGGTTCCATGTTTCATCATCCACTTTTTCTTTCAGAAGGTCAAAAATCCGGGAATTCCGGTTGATCCTGTATACGAACTGGTTATCCCGTTCTTTTATGCGGTCCCAGATGTAGTCAACCTTTTCATCCACTTTCTCAACCCGTCCGCGATAGGTCTGTGCCTTCACTGCAAGATCCATTGCTTCGTCAACAGCTTTCGTCAGGCGGTTGCGGATAATCGCCGGAATTGTGGCATGCTGCTTCTTGATATCAATTCCCCCGATGTCATCCAGTGAATTCGGAATATCAACCTTGATCCGGGCATACTTTGTCAGTTCATCCCGATGTCTGCCAAACCATGTTCCCCAGATTATCAACCGTTTGTTCCGATAAATATAAAATCCCTGCTTTGCCCGATAATTTTCAATCCCACCAGACAATCTCTTATCTTCTGCACTCAAGTCTTTCTGGAAGGGCAGAACAAATGGCTGAACGCTTACAATCTGTTCCTTTCCTTCAGAATCCTTGATTGGAATTTCAATTTTTCTGCGGACATTCGTTTTTCTGTGATTTTCAAGGAAAGGGTCCAGTCCAGTCAGCTTATAATTGTTCACCATGATCGTCAGTGGATTCCGGCCCTCACCATTCAGATACCGATGGAAAATCAAGGACAGATACTCTGCTGTTGCGTTCTGATGTTTTCCGAGTTCTGCGTAGACATTTCCGCTCGACTTCTCAATAAGGTCAAAATTCTCCCAAAGGACAATCGTTCCGCTTTCTTTATCATTCAGGAAGTCAATGTATCGGATTTCCGCAATCTGCTCCTTTGAGCAGTCAACCATATACCAATCTTTCTTTTCCTCAATGACATCCAAATCCCATACATAGGCCGAAAGTTTGCAGTCCTTTTTGCTCGCAACAGTCAACCGGCGGCACTGAGACAAAGAAGCCGCTTTCATTCCGAGCCCGAATCTTCCAAGATCATCCTCGGAACGATTGGCGGATTTCAGCTGGCTGCCATATTTCATAGCATCCAGCAGTTCTTTCTTATTCATTCCGATACCATCATCACAGACAGCAACGCAGCAATCGGATGGGTCTATCGGAAATCGCAACACGATGTTCCGGGCTTGTGCGCTGACACTGTTGTCCACAATATCCGCAATCGCCGCCTCAAAGGAATATCCCATTGCACGCATGGAATTCATCAGGACATCCGCAGTCGGTTTGTTTGCTTTCAGTTTTGCCATGATTCCCCATCTTCTTTCTGCTAAGGACAATTAGTGCTTCGACAACTTATGATTTATTATATCAAAGTATACTCTCTGCCGCGTTCGCAGGCAATGCGTTTTGACTCAAAACACCAATCTCATTGTCTTTCCTGTATCTTTTCACAAAAAATCCAGTTTGCATTTGTTGATTGCTCTAGCATCTGCAAGCAGTGCCTCTGTATATATAAAGGCTCAAACACGCACGGCATTGAAAATTTGCCGTGCGTGTTCTGCTTGTTGGGATACAATCCCAATCCCTGTGAACATCACGGCCCGTGATGGCTGCGCACTCCTGCGGAGTGCTGAAAGAGCGTTTTGAAAAACGCGAAGCCTGCATCGGCACGATGCAGAACAACGGGTTTGGGCTGTGTCCAACAAGCTCTTGCAAGGCAAGGGGCTTTGTATATACAAAGACATTGCTTGCAAGAGAGCTTCGGCGTACCAGAATGGTACCACGAAGCACTGCTTGCAGAAGCTATTGCATCCATCTGAATTGTCAATTCCGCTCGCAGCTGTTATACTGGACTCATCAAAAATTTATCAGGAGGCAGTTGCCGTGACCGCAAAGCAAGTTCAAATCGGAGATAGACCCTGCCGTATTTACGGCGCAGACTGCGCCGAATATCTTCTACTTCAGATGACGGATGAACACGAATTGCAGCGCATGGACAACGAAGTTGCAGCCATTGCACAGGGCGCAGCGCATCCGTTTCTGTTCGCTGCGGTTCCGGTGGAAAGTTGGAACGATGAACTTTCCCTGTGGGAAGCCCCTGCGGTGTGGGGCAAAGAAAGCTTTGGCGGCAATGCGGCGGACACCCTGCGCTTTCTGACAGAGCAGGTCATTCCGTCACTGAAACAACAGTTTGATCTCCCGGAAAACGTCAGAATCATTCTGGGCGGCTACTCGCTGGCAGGGCTGTTTGCTTTGTGGGCCTCCACCCAGATAAATCTGTTCTACGGTATCGCCGCCGCCTCGCCCTCTGTATGGTTTCCGGGCTGGATGGAGTTTGAACAGCAGCACCCGATGCAAACACAGCACATTTATCTGAGCCTTGGCGACAAAGAGGAACACACGAAAAACGCCGTCATGGCTGCGGTGGGGGATAATATCCGCACCCTGCACAGCCGGCTTATAGAGCGTGGCGCAGACTGCACCCTTGAATGGAACAGCGGCGGGCATTTCAAAGACGCCGACCTACGCACTGCGAAAGCCTTTCGGTGGGTGATGGAGGAACACGCATGACCATTTTGATCGATGCAGACGGCTGCCCGGTCGTCGATCTGACGTTGCAGATTGCAAAGCGGTTCGGTATCTCGGTCATCATCCCGTGCGACACCTCTCACCAAATCGAGCGAGAAGGTGCGCAGACGTTGGTATTCGATAAAGGTTCTGACAGCGTGGACTTTGCGCTGGTAAACCGGCTAAAACCGGGGGATGTGGTCGTAACACAGGACTACGGGCTGGCCAGTATGTGCCTTGCCAAGCGCGTCCGGGTGCTGAATCAGAACGGTTTGGAATACACCGCCGACAACATAGACGCTCTCATGCTGCGGCGGTATGAAAACAAAAAGCTCCTCCGTGCCGGGAAACGCCCAAAGGGATGTGCAAAGCGAACGAAGGAACAAGACGTTATATTTAAGCAAGCTCTACATCACATTTTATGTCCTTAAAAAATTAAGTCCCCCGCTCACTAAAACTAAGCAGAGGACTTAATGATAAGTTTATATGTTACGTATATAATAAAATGACTGTGGAGGGGTTCTGAAATTAAAATCCTGCAATTTTTTAGGAGTGCTATAATGAATTACGTGCTCTAACTTATAAGCAACCGCTTTTTCGCGCCCTTTAAAGTATCGAAAATACTCCTTTTCGGGTATTCCCGCATTTTCTGATACGAGATTCCACAAAACACGTGGTGATTCTTGAAGAACATCGTTTACAGTGCATTCGCCTGTTATCGCACAAACTGGAGAAGTCTCATAGATATATATTTTTTCGATTGGTTGCTTGCAGCAAACCTTTCGAAATTCATACCATTTTGATCCTTCAAATATTTTCTGAGCATACTGAGGTTTAATTGAAAACACTGCATTCATTGGTCATGCACATCTTTTAAAGACAATCGTCTCATTCAACGGGCCGTTGAACGCATATTCGACAATTCCCTGCTTATAGTAGTCCATGTATTCTTTATAAAGAACGAAGCCATTCTTCTCTAGCAAAGATTTAAATTCATCAATATGATACGACGACACCGTAATAATTGGCCTTGCACATTGAAGTTCTTTAAACGCAACTTTTAATAGTGCCGTTGCAATGCCTTGATTGCGGTAGTCTTCGGCCACTCTTAATGTACATATCTTTTTTTCGTCAGTATTCTTTAGAATGAGAACAGCAGCAATCGTTTCATTGTCCATGACGGCATAAATCAATCGTTCTTCACTTGCTAAGCCCGGAACAATTTTTTCATAGTACCATTCTCTAAAATTGCTATATTCACCACACAGGCCGCTCAAGAACTCATATACAGCTGTGGTGGCTTGTTCTTCAACTGCTCCTATACGAACCCATTTCATAAGATCTCCTCCATTGTTAGTTGATTATTTTACCACTCAACGAACAAAATGTCAATGCTCCTTCTTCAGTTTTGCAATAAAATTTTTCCAATTCAGTGATAATAGCACAATACAGAACAAAGTGATCAAAACCACAAGTGCTGCTAATTGTACATACATAGATGGTCCATTTAGGGCCTCTTGTGGTAATATAGTTAGTAAGATATTAAAAGTGAGGTTACTTATTACATTTAAAAGAATTAGCAAAAGAGCATATGGGATAATGGTTATTGGACCACATTTTCCGGCTTTAAGTCTTGTAAAAAATTCCCAAGATCCAATGTCTCCTTTTTCATTCACGCTCATAGCATCCTTTTGGAGTTTTTTACTACTATGATATGCAATAATGTCTTCAGTTTTTCTTTTCTCTTTATCGCTAAGATTTACATACTTGTCCCAAATGTCCTTTTCTAGGACTCTTGATGAGCCAAAATTTGCATCAACATCAACGTCAACTTTTGTCATCAACAAAAAATGCAGACCATTTATTGGAGCAAGAGACCAGCCATCCTGAGCCGTCATTTCCTGCACTAGAGATCGCTCCATACTACGAGTATTATTAAATCGTATATCGACCATGTATGTAGAATTAACTAATGTTTCGAAATACCGATTTGGTGCTTTATATTCCCTAACGCACTCTTTCAATAATGGCGTTCGAATTCTGAATCTCAAATAATATTGGTCACATGACACATCATTCGTAGTTCCTTTTATAAAGTGCGGGTCAAATTCTAAATATGTGCCCTTATTTTTCTTATACGGAATAAGTTTAACGTCATTAGGACTCAAAAAATCCAATTTATATAGAATAAATTCTGTCTTTTTTGCATCGCCCTCCTTCATAACCTCTACTTTTTTAGAATTAGACGTGACATCAGCAGACCTATATGGTTCATTGAACACTGCGCCTAGTAAGTTTGCGTCTTTTGATAAGCACTCGCATAAATCCTCAAGGTCTTCCTTTTCGACCTGAAAAGGGAGATACAATCTTATTTTTTTAGCATCTGACAAGTGAGATAGCATTAACCCTATATCTAAAACAGGCGTTTCATCATCCCATCCGCACTGGGTCCAAAGATTGATGTTTACTTTTACGGAAAAATGCTCTTTATTCGCGTTATTTTCGTCATTCTTGTCATTTGAAGGAACATATGCCAAAGCAAAACTGTCCAAATCCGTCACCCACCATTAAATTATCCAATCCACGGAGTTTTTTCTACATTTTCATTATAGCATCTGTTGAGTCTATTAGCAACAATGAGAATAATTAGGGCGGTCCATTTTCTCTGTAAACGATTTTTCAACGATACTACAAAACTCCTCTGTGCCGGAAAACACCCCAAGGGGAGCTCAAAGCGGACGAAGGAGCAGGATGAAGCATTTGTCGCCACACTGACAGATATTTTAGCGAGCGTCTGATTTTCTGAATCAAAAATTTGATATTGCAACCGCCACTCACTCTTTCCCGGAGTGAGCGGCGGTTGTTTCTTGTTCAGCGCATCTTGCTTTGTTAACTTTCTGTTAATTTTCAAAATAAAGGTTGTCAACGAGCCTTTCTCGATGCCTACCAAGTGAGGGAACGCTCTCAACCTTCAATGAAGGCAAAAAAATCAGCGTCAACACCCCCCATTTCAGGCCGCTTTTTCTGTTAATAGTAGAAGTGCCTCTTTGAAAGCCACTCATTCGTGACCTTTTTGTTAATTCTCAAAAAAATGGTTGTCTTTTGGTCTTTTTCGTCGGCTACCAAGTGAGAGAACTTTTTCAAAAGTGGAGATTCGGCCTCAAGAATTACAATTCAATTACAATTTTCCCTTCGATGCTATGAAACAGGCGTTCTCGATGCCTACCAAGTGTAGGGCATCTTTTTTCAAGACCACTTTCAACTTCAGGCACTGCCGCTGCTGCAAAGTTTCGTCCTCCGTTGGTCGCCCATGGATCAATGTTATTTTAATCAAGCAGCCACTTCAACTATATTTTCCAAAAACTTTTCAACAAATTTCTTTTTCGGGCTACTTTTGGGCCATTTTCGATGGCTCGTAAGTAGAGGGACAATTTTTCGGAAGCCTTAAATTCCGAAGATTTTCTATAAAACTCCGTTCTTTGAAAACAGAATAGTTCAATCGTCCGGTACTTCACAAAAGGTACTTCTGTAATTCGCAGCCCGGTCATAACGAAGACGGGGTGGCTGAAATGCCAATGGTGCGGTGCAAGCCCGCCGCCGGACGATTCCCCACTCCTAGGGAAGTCGAGGACCAATATGGGAGACCTTAACTTATTAACGCAGACGGGTTTGAACTTATCTGCGATGGGGGAGTTGGAACTACTGCCAGCTCTCTTTACATTGCCACCTGACCGCAGCTTTGCTGCAAAGGATATAACCGCAGGTAACACACTTTTTGACCTTAGACTACTTATGCTGAAGGAGTGCCTATGAAGTTTAACAATGCCTATTCCCAGATGTTTCCCGGTTACCCCGATGCCGTCAGCCTTCAGCAGGCTGCGGAGATGCTTGGTCTGAACCGCCACACAGTTGGGGAACTGATCCGTTCCCGCCGCCTGTTTGCGCTTAAAATCGGCCGCACCTACCGTATCCCGAAGCTGAGCATGATCGAGTTCCTGCTCACCGGACAGAGCGCCTTCCCGGCTGGAAATCCGCCGCTGGATGTGGTATGCTGTGGGTGCAGCAACGGACAGCACGCCTGTTGACCCAAAGGAGGTTTATGATGAAAACTACAGGGTCTGTCCAAGAGAAAAATGGACGTTTCTATTTCGTGGTCAATCTTTATGATGCCAACGGCAAGCGGAAGATCAAGTGGATCTCCACAGGTCTGACCGTCCGGGGCAACAAGCGCAAGGCGGAATCCATGCTCCGGGAAGTATTGCTCCACTATGATAAGACCGGGGAGTTGCCCACAGGGCGGGGCGGAGCCTACGAAAAAGTAGATGCTAAAACCGCCAAGCCCCTGCCGCTGCCCCTCCAGCCCGTCAACAAGTCGGAAATGTTGTTTCTGGACTATCTCAACGAGTGGGTGCAAGTCCATAAAGCATCCATCCAGCCTGCAACCTTTATCAGCTACAATCGGATGATCACCGGGCGCATCACGCAGTATTTTGAGCCGCTGGGCTTGAAGCTGTGCGAGGTCACGCCGCAGGTGCTGGATGAGTTTCAGGAGAAGATCTTGCTGGAGGGCTACACCACCAACACGGTCATTCACTACCACGCCATCTTCGGTAAAGCGTTCAAGGATGCCGTCCGCAAGGACTATCTGGAAACCAACCCGATGCTGAAAGTTGACCGCCCGAAGAAGAACAGCTTCTGGCCCAACTTCTACTCCAAGGATGAAGTCCAGCAGCTGCTGGAAGTATCGCAGGATGACCCCTTGCACCTGTGCATCCTCATTACAGCCTACTACGGTCTGCGCCGCAGCGAGGTGCTTGGGCTGAAGTGGTCATCTATCGACTTTGAGCGCAAGTCCATCGCCATCAATCACAAGGTGACGGAACAGTTGGTGAATGGCAAGTACGTTCCTGTGGTCAGCGATGTGATGAAGAACAAGACCAGCTGCCGCACCCTGCCGCTGATCCCGGCTGTGGAAGAAGAACTTCTGAAGCAGAAGGAAAAGCAGCAGCTTTACCGCAAGCTATTCAAGAAGAGTTACAGCACCGAGTATCTGGATTTCGTCTGCACCGATCAGGAAGGCAAGCTGATCCGCCCGAACTTCGTGACGGAGCACTTTGATTGGCTACTGACCAAGTACGGGCTGAAGCACATCCGCTTCCACGATCTGCGCCACAGCTGTGCCAGCCTGATGGTCATGAACGGCGTATCGATGAAGCAGGTTCAGGAATGGCTGGGGCACAGCACCTTTTCTACCACCGCTGACATCTACGCACATCTCGACTACAAGAGCAAACAGGGGTCTGCTGGGGTCATTGCGAACCTTTTGGGAGAATCCAAACTCCCCAAATAATTATGGATTTATCGTTCATGTATAAAGCATACTGTGATGAGGCAAAAGCGGTCTTTCTCTGCTTGATGCAAAAGAAAAAGTCGCAGATTCGTTTGAATCTGCGACTTCTGGCGGAGATGGTGGGATTCGAACCCACGTGCCCGATTAAGGACAAAACGATTTCGAGTCGTTCTCGTTACGACCGCTTCGATACATCTCCAAGTATATTTTCATGGCAAATTTACGATTTGTATATCGCAAATCGGCCTTGAAACTTGGAACAGTTGCTGTTAGAATATTGTTAGAAAACGCATCGTTCAGACAGGTTCTGAATCCTGTCAGGACATCAAAATTGACGTTCTCTCGTGTGAAATGGAGAAATGCGGCGAAGCATCCACCCGGATTTCGAGTGCGACCTCTTACGACCACTTGAGTAATGCTCCATATTCACAATACAGCTTAATTATTATAGCAAAATCCCGCCTTTCCGTCAACTGGAAATACAAAAAGCCCTTTCCCTTGTGCTTGACAGGCAGAACGGGGTGTGCTATATTTATTTCAAATTTGAAGTATATACTCAAAGGAGAACCTATGGCACAGAATCGACAGGATATGGGCAGCGGGCCGGTCAAGCCCCTGCTTTTGCAGTTGATGATACCCGCCGTGGTGGCGCAGGTGGTCAATCTGCTCTATAACATCGTAGACCGCATTTACATCGGCCACATCGAGGGCATCGGTGCGGCGGCGCTGACGGGCGTGGGTCTGTTTGCGCCGATCCTTATGCTCCTGAACGCCTTCGCCATGCTCATCGGCGCGGGCGGTGCGCCCCGCACGGCCATCGCGCTGGGACAGGGCAATAAAGACGAGGCCGAAAAAATCATCGGCAACAGCTTTACCATGCTGCTGTTTTTCGCTGTGGTGCTGACGGCGGGCTTCTATGCCGGTGCGCCCGCCCTGCTGCGGCTCTTCGGTGCCAGCGACGCCACTCTCCCCTATGCGGTGGCCTATGGCCGCATCTACATCCTCGGCTCGGTGTTCGTGCTGCTGGTCATGGGCATGAACCCCTTCATCACGACCCAGGGCTTTGCGAAGATCAGTATGCTCACGACGGTCATCGGCGCAGTCATCAACATCATCCTCGACCCCATCCTGATTTTTGGTCTTGGCTGGGGCGTCCGGGGTGCGGCAGTGGCGACGGTGCTCAGTCAGGCCGTGGGTGCCTGCTGGATATTGAAGTTCCTCACCGGCCCCAAGACCATCCTCAAACTGCGGAAAGAAAACCTCAAAGTGGAGCGAAACATCATCCTGCCGGTGCTGGGGCTGGGCATCTCGTCCTTCGTCATGCTCTCGACGGAGAGTTTGCTCTCCATCAGTTTCAGCTCCAGTCTGGCCCGCTACGGCGGTGATGTGGCGGTGGGTGCCATGACGGTGATCACCAGCGCCTCCCAGCTCTGCACCCTGCCCATTCAGGGCATCTGTCAGGGCGGCCAGCCGGTGATGAGCTTCAACTTCGGCGCAGACAAAAAGCCCCGCGTCAAGGAGGCGTTCCGCTTCCAGCTCACACTCTGCTTCGGCTATACCACCCTGTTCTGGCTGCTCATGATGCTGGTCCCCGGCGTGGTGGCGGGCATCTTTACCTCGGATGCCGCCCTCATCGAATACACCACATGGGCTATGCGCATCTACATGGCGGGCATCCTCGCCATGGGCGTTCAGGTCGCCTGCCAGCAGAGCTTTATGGCGCTGGGTCAGGCCAAAGTCAGCCTCCTGCTGGCCTGTCTGCGCAAGATCATCCTGCTTATCCCGCTGATTTTTATCCTGCCCTGCTTCACGGCAGATAAGTGCTTCGGCGTCTTTCTCGCCGAGCCGGTCAGTGATATTCTGGCAGCGACCATTACAGCCATCACCTTCTTCTCCCGCTTCGACAAGATACTGGACAAGGGTGCCGGGAAGGTATGATTTCACAGGAAATAAAAACAGCCCGCGGACGGACAAAAATCCGGCCTGCGGGCTGTTTTTGTGTCAACGGTAGTCGATTTCAGAAAGGGTGATGCGTGGCTTTTCCGTGCCGGTCTTTTCGCACATCAGGTCGAGCTGCTCCTGCAGGTAAGGCACCCGGGTGCTGACGTCCGGGAACTTCGGGCCCAGAATGACTTCGTCTAATTGGAGAGGAAAAGGTGTCTGGACGAAAAGCCACGGTCTGTCGCCGTCAGTGTGGAGGATGTTGTCCTTCGTCTGGTAGATGACCCGCAGCTCCTGCTCGTAGCTGTAGCTGCTGTCTTTGAAGAGGTAGAGGACTTTCCCTAGGACATCATCGAGATAACGGCGGTCCTGTTCTGCGATTTCCTCGGCGACATTGTGCAGTTCCTGGAGCTGTGAATTTATGGCGCGGCAGGAGCGGGAAAGCTTTTCATTGTCTTCGTTCAAGACTACATACGAATTTCCCTGTTTCCGAAGGTAACAGACGTGATAGAGAACAGGCTCGGCTTCTTCTTCCATCCATTTTGATGTTTCCCAGTCGATGACAAGACAGCAGCCTCTGGCGTGGTCGCCATACATTTCCCACATGGGCAGGTAGTCGATGCGGGGGCTGAAGCATTTTACAAATACAAAGGGAACATCCAGAGGTTTGCGGCCTTTTTGAAGTGCTCCATACGATGGGCCGTAAATTGCCTTTTGCAGAGTTTTACCTTCGTTTGGGTCATTCATATAGGACAGATGCATAACGGTCAATTTGCCCAGACGCCCTTCTTTCCCCTCCTCTTTTGTGCATTTTTCGGGGAGCATATAAGAAAAAACTTCTGCCGATGTATAATAAGCGATTTCCGCCGCATCCCCCTCAGCGTTCAGTTCATCCAAAAGAAGTTCCGAAAGATATGCAGCTTTTGCCAGCCTCAGATAAGAGTCGAAGTACCGTGTCCCCGACTTCCATGTCATATGCGCTGCATAGTGAGAAAGAATAGAGTAACCGGTATCTTCAAGCAGGCGGGATTTTTCCATGATAGCGACTTCCCAGCGCTCCCTGTCAGGGTCATCATAAAGACGGGCAAGCTCAGGGATAAAATGCTTTTTTGTTATGACGATAAACATCAGCAGAGCAAGCCGGGCTCGATGGAGGCTTCGTGACGATGGAGACTCCATTATCTCCTGAATGGATAAAACGAAGGTACTCAGCTTTTCAGAAAGAGAGGAGGACGAAATTCCGGAGTGAATAATACGGTTATACAACTGAAAAAATGCGGATGGTTGAGAGGATGTGCCATAAGGATAGCTTGCACCTTTCAAAATACGGCTGTAGAGTTCATACTGACGTGTAAATGAAACAAAATAGTCGTCTGAATTTGTTTCTTTTGCGTCCGGCTCATGGTCCCACAACATTGTTGCCAGCCCGTAAAACTTCAGGGCTTCCTCAGTATTGAGCTCCAGAAACAAAAAACGGTCTGCCTGTCGGATATAGAGTCTGTCAAAGTTGGGAAGAAATGTTGATTTGGCAAAGTTTTTATTCTCGCTCACAGCGGTATGCCATTCTGTGACTTCTTCCCATACAGTATCTTCGCAGCCGTAACAGAGCAAAGCCTCCGTTAGCGCACACAGGTCAGCTTTGTTTCCGAGGCCATGTTTGATGCAAGCACAGTAATTATGAAAATCATTTTCCAAATCGTTTACGAATAACAACAGGTCTGGCTTTTTTGTACGTGAGCGTTTTCTCGTTCGGATGGTTTTGCTTTCTTCATCCGAAAAGGACGTCCCGTATTTTTGAATCTTCCATAAAACACCTGCTGCGTGGCCGAGAGCATTTTTCTCATCACCGGGAATACTCCCGAAATCATCGTGCTCATAATCCTCTGTCACGGTGCTGACCCTATCCATAAACTCCGGATGCGGATTCAGCGTCAAAAGCTCCTCATAAAGCTTTTTATCATATTCGAATTCCAGCAGTGGATATTTCATCTTTTCGTCCGGCATGGAGCATCCTCCTTTTTACGTCCTTTCGTGAGCATTCCGCACATGACTTCCACGCACTGTGGGTCGAACGCATGTCCGGCACGCTCGCGGAGGGCCGCAGCGATTTGGGCGTCCGTCTCGCCCCGGCGGCGGTGGCGGTCGGTGAAGTCGGCCACAGCGAGGATGCGGGACAGCAGCGGGATGGCCTCGCCCTGCAGCCCCTCAAGGTAGCCGGTGCCGTCGTAATTTTCGCGGTGATACCGCACGGTCTCGGCCACCCGGTCTACGATTTGGAGTTCCTGAATGATGCGACAGCCCCGCTCTACATAGGTCTTGTAGAGCTGGTACTGCTCCTCGGTGATGTTCCGCTGCAATACCACATCATCGGGCAGGCCCACGGTGCCTACTTCGTGCAGCAGGCCCGCATAGTAGCCGTCCCGGCAGGCGGCCTCATCCAGACCCATCCGGCGGGCCATCTCCTGCGTCAGCTCCGCAGTCTGCTGGCAGTGGAGGTCGATCTCGGGGATCTTGGAGCTGAGGGCGCTGTACATGGCCGTGATGACCTTCAGCGACATCTCCGAGAGTTTGCCTTTCTCCGCGTCGATGCGCTGCTGCAATAAAAGATGGCGTTTGGCCTTGTCCACCCAGTAGCGCTGGATGGAGAACATGATGATGTAGGCCACCCCCAGGATGCAGATGTAGAGGAACGGGAAACGGAGCACGAAGTTTTCGCCGTAGAGGGCGGCGGGGTCGGGGATGAGCCCGCCGTGCAGGCAGGCCATCACCCAGAGAAAGCCCAGAAGATTGATAAAAGTACCGTCCACGAGACCCAGCACGAAGGTGCAGGAAAAGGAGAATATCAGAAGGAAAAACCAGCTGAAATAGCCCACATAAGCCTTCTGGAAAAGCAGGGCGCTGCCGGCCAGAAACGCCAGCGCTGCACCCAGCTCCCGCGCCCGGCTGGCACTGCGGCGGGACAGAGAGAGGTTGACGCCGTCCAGAAGCATCATGCCGCCCAGCAGAAGATAAAACGGCAGCGGCGCACCGTACAGAAACCCCAGCGGCAGATGTACCAGCCAGAGCAGACCCACGACGAGCTTGGCGTAGAGGGCCAGCTGCGGGTCGCCATGGGGGACGAGTACCGTCTCGCGCAGCCGTTCAAGCGTATCCTTGTTCATAAAACATCCTTTTGGCGCGTCACTGCACCGCTATCTCTCCGCTTTCCAGCAGCTCCACCACGGCCTTGACCGCCGCAGGCTCGAACTGCGTCCCGCTCAATTTCCGGAACTCTCCGATGATGTAGTCCCTGTCGCAGTGGCCGCGGTAGCACCGGTCGGAGCCCATGGCGTCCAGCGCATCGGCGACGCTGATGATCCAGACCATCTCCGGCAGCTGCCCGCCTTTCAGCCCGGCGGGGTAGCCTTTGCCGTCGAACCGCTCGTGGTGGTAGCTGGCACCGCAGTCGGCCTGAGGCAGAAATTCCAGCCCCTCGAGAATTTTTCGGCCCCAGACGGTGTGCTGCTTCATGATGTCGAACTCCTCGTCCGTCAGCCGGGAGGGCTTATTGAGGATGGCGTCCGGCACGGCGATTTTTCCGATGTCGTGGAGCAGGGCGCTCCGGTAGAGGCTGTCCAGCTCCTCGCCGGCAAAGCCCATATGCGCCCCGATGAGGCGGGCATATTCGGCCACCCGGTGGGAGTGCTCGCTGGTGTAGCGGTCCTTTTCGTCTATCATCTGGCTGATGGCGGCCACAGAGCTGACCATCAGCTGCCGGGCCTCGCAGATGGTGGCCCGGACCTCACGTTCCATCTCTTTTTCGCTCTGCTCCTGCCGGATGCGGTAGTGTTTGTAAAAGATGTCCGCCGTTATCATCAGCAGACAGAACGACCAGTAGGCTGCGGGGTAGAAAAGCGCATAGTCCCGGCGGTAGAGGGTGCTGCCGGCAAGGGGACCCAGCCACAAAAAGCAGGTGGCCGCGAGGCCGTAGGCTGTGCAGAACGGCAGGCCGATGGGCAGCCCCGACTGCACGAAAAGAGTAGCCGGCATCAGGAAGAACCACAGGTTCTGGAAGCCGTCGTTCTCGTTCAGGACCAGAAGCAGCAGGCCCATGACGATGAGGGCCGTGTTTGAGAACATGACCAGATGCTTTTCGTTTTTCGCCCGGGGCAGCAGCCACTCCACCATCAGAAGCACAAGGCAGATGAGTCCGGTGAGGACGAAGACGACGGGCCTGCCGAGGCCGTTGCAGCTGAGATTCAGCGCAAAAAGCACGACGACAGCCAGCGTCATCACCTGGCGCAGGTAGTCTGAGTCCAGCGTAGAATGCTTTTCGTAATGATATGCTTCCTTGAGAAGGGACCAGATGCGGTAAAGCATGAAAACATCGCCTCCGAACGGGCCGCGCGGGCGGCTGGCTGCGTATCTTTATAATATTACGACATTTTTATACAATATTATTATACAATGAAATCCGGACGATGAACAGATGGAATTTCAGAGTGACTGTATTCATCAAAAATACATCAGCAAAGAATTTTGGATATAAGAGCTAGGAATCGAAAGGATGGCTTGCAGAAAGCTCCAAAAACCAATCAGATGGGTCACTTTGTACAAACAATGACTGGAAAATTTGTGCTTGAATCTAATTGCGGGATGAGAAAATATGCGTTATCATAATATCCAAAGGCGACCCGTATGCGGAAGGAATGGCGCTGTGAGCAAAGCACGGCGCTGCCATAATACGGATAAACGCAACGTGAATCGGAGGTAACAAGAAATGAAAAAGATCTCTCGTCGTGACTTCCTCGCAGCTTCTGCTGCTGTGGGTGCAGCTGGCGTCCTGACCGCCTGCGGCGGTTCTTCCAGCAGCACTGCCACCTCTACTGCAGCTTCCACTGCTGCCAGCACCGCTGCCGGCGGCAAGTCTACCGACTACCCCACCAAGGGTATTTCCGTCATCTGCCCCTGGTCTGCAGGCGGCGGCACGGACTCCTGCCTGCGCGCATTCTGCGAGGCTATGGGCAAGAACCTGGGCGTCACCCTGACTGTCGATAACCAGACTGGCGGCGGCGGCATCCTGGGCCATCAGGCTATCGCAGACGCCAACACCGACGGCTACACCATCGGTATGATCACCTTCGAGCTGGCTACCTATAAGAAGCTGGGCACCAGTGAACTGACCTGGGAGAATTACGCTCCCCTGTGCCGCGTCAACACCGACGCAGCTGCCATCACCGTCGGCGCAAAGTGGGCTGCAGACAACGGCATCACCGACCTGCCCGGTTTCATTGATTACTGCAAGGCTCACCCCGGTGAGGTGCAGATGGGCGGTTCTTCCAACGCTTCTGTCTGGCACATCGCTGGCGGCTACCTGATGAGCGCTACCGGCATCGACATCCAGATGATCACCTATCAGGAAGGCGCTGCTACCGCTGTCCAGAACGCAGCCGGCGGCTTCATTCAGGGTGTTACCGTCTCTCTGGCCGAAGCTCGCAGCTTCATCGAGTCCGGCGACCTGATCTGCCTGGGCGTCATGGACGAAGAGCGCAACCCCGTCTTCCCCGATGTTCCTACCTGCAAGGAGCAGGGCTACGACATCACCTACTACACCCAGCGCGGTATGGCCGCTCCCCTGGGCGTTGATGATGCCATCATGACCCGTCTGGAAGAGGCCTGCGCCGCTGCCATCGAGGACCCTGACTTCGTGACCTTCATGAACAACAACGGTCAGGCAATCTCCTATCTGGATGCACAGGGCTATGCTGACTACCTGAAGCAGGCTGCCGTCGATGTCGCAGCTGCTATGGACGCTGTCGGCCTCTGATTTGTCTCTCTGAGTATTTGCTGGGGCAGGCAGTTCATGCCTGCCCCTTTTTATGAGAAGATATAGAGAGGAGGAACCCCTTTTGAACAAAGACAAAATGAAAACGATGGCCTTCTCCAATCTGGTAGGCTCCATCATTTTCCTCGCGATCGGTATCTGGGCGTGGTTCCAGACCGATAATTTCCCTGAGGTGGCCAACACCTATGTGCAGGCTTCCACCTTCCCCCGCGTCATGATCGTGGGTATGCTCATCTTCTCGGTGGTCCTGCTCATCCAGTCCATCTTCAAGCTGATGGGTACCATGAAGCCCACCGACCCCGTTGCTGTCGAAGTCGGCACTCTGAATCCCCTCAAGGATAAGGGCGTGGCCGCTGCTTACCTCGTCATGCTCCTCTGTGTGCTGTTCGCTGCTCTGTTCAAGAGCTGCGGCTACATCCTGTGCGCTGTGGTGCTCTCGATGATCATCATGTTCCTCATCGGCAAGCGCAACTGGGTGCAGATGGTCCTTGTGAGCGTTCTGGTGCCGCTGCTGATGTGGCTGGTGTTCTACAAGGTGCTTACCGTCAATATTCCGCTGGGTCCGCTGAACTTCCTGCGCACCCTCGTGGACATGATATAAGGAGGGAGCACAGTTATGGATTTTAGTCTGCTTCTTTCCAGCTATGCTACTGTCTGGTCCAACCCCGAGGTCCTTCTGATGACCTTCATCGGCGCACTGGGCGGCGTTCTGCTGGGCGCTATCCCGGGCATGACCGCCACCATGGGCGTGGCGCTGCTCATCCCCTTCTCCTTCGGCATGGACCTCATCCCGTCCATCGGCCTGCTGCTGGGCATCTACTGCGGCGGTATGTACGGCGGTTCCATTTCCGCTATCCTCATCCACGCCCCCGGCACGCCCGCCGCAGCCGCCACCCTGCTGGACGGCTACCCCATGTGTAAGAAAGGTCAGGCCGGCAAGGCTCTGTCCGTCGCTATGTTCGCATCCTTCTGCGGCGGCGTCATCGGCGCACTGGTCATGACCTTCCTGTCTCCGCTGGTCGCTGATATGGCCATGAACTTCGGCCCCGGCGAGATGTTCATGCTGGCCGTCTTCGGCCTGTCGGTCATCGTCGCAATTTCCGGCAAGTCTGTGGCCAAGGGCCTCATCAGCGCCTTCTTCGGTATGCTGCTCTGCACCGTCGGCCTCGACCCCACCAACGGCATCCCCCGCTTCATCACCACCAAGCAGACCGGCCTGCTGGATGGCTTCCAGTTCATCCCCACTCTGATCGGTCTGTTCGCTGTCTCTGAAGTCATCGCCGGCGTTGAGCGCATTATCCGCGGCGAAGAGCATGAGCAGAAGTCCAACGAGAAGATTACCAACGTCCTGCCCGATTGGAAGACCATCAAGAAGATCTGGCCCAACATCCTCTCCGGCGGCCTCATCGGCACCTTCATCGGCGCCATCCCCGGCGCAGGCGGTGACATCGCCGTCTTCGTTTCCTACGGCGCCAGCAAGTCCGCCAGCAAGCACCCCGAGCTGTACGGCACCGGCATCCCCAACGGCGTTGCTGCTACCGAGTCCGCCAACAACGGCTGCTCCGGCGGCGCTATGATCCCCCTGCTGTCTCTGGGCGTCCCCGGTGACTCCGTCACCGCCATCCTGCTGGGTGCCTTCATCATGAAGGGCATCACCCCCGGCCCCATGATGTACGTCACCGAGCTGCCTACCGTCTACCGCGTGTTCGCAGCTCTGATGCTGGCAAACCTCTGCATGCTGGTCGTCGGCTGCCTCGGCGTCCGCTTCTTTGCAAAGATCGTCTCCGTCGAGAAGAAGATGCTCTACCCCATCATCCTCGTCATCTCCCTGCTGGGTGCTTTCTCCATCAACAAGAATGCCTTTGACGTGGGCGTCTGTGTCGCCTTCGGCATCATCGGCTGGCTGATGAACAAGTACGAGTTCCCGCTTTCTCCCATCCTGCTGGCCCTCATTCTGGGACCCATGTGCGAGAAGAACTTCGTGCGTTACATGAACATCCAGCGCGGCAACTTCTTCGCCATCACCACTTCTCCCATCGCAATGGTCTTTGCAACGGTCGCTATCCTGGTCATCGTCTACTCTGTCTACAACCAGAGCAAGATCAACAAGCGTGCCGCTGCAAACGCTGCACAGGAGAACGCATAACCCCAACATCCAGACAAGCTCTGTCTTTTACATTCCCATGAAGCTGCGGCTGTCCCGTTCCGTCGGGGCGGCCGCGCTTCGCTTTTATAGGATAATGAGAAAGCCCCCGGCGCTGCCGGGGGCTTTCGTTGTGCTGTATTTTATTCTTCCGATTTAGGAGCTTCGGGGTGGCGGCACTTGGCCAGCATATCCAGCTCCGGCATCAGCTCGGTGCTGATGACCGAGAGCATCTGCTCCATCTTGTCGCAGTCCTCAGCCGGGAAGCGCTTGCGCACACGCTCGATGACCGTGTGCAGGTAAGAATAGCTGATGCTGTAGTAATCGATGTATTTCTGGGTGGGGCGCAGGAAGTATTCGCGGCGGTCGGTGGTGGACTGGATCTTCTCCACATAGCCCTTTTTGACAAGGCTGCCGATTTTATAAGCCGCGTTGGGGGTGGAGATGCCCATCATGCGGGAAAACTCTGCAATGGTGGGCTCCCCCATCGCCATGATGCCCTCCATGCAGAAGGACTCCACTGTAGTCAGCGTGGCTTCGCGGGTGGCAAAGCGCTGAAATACATTCTGATAAAAATGCAGCTTGAATTTTGTATAGACGTCCTGAAAGACTTCTTCCAGCATGGGGTTCTCCTCCAGTGAGCAAATAGCTCAAAAAATTTACTCTTTTAATAAGTATACCATGATTTGCGCCGGAGGGGAAGACAAAAATCTACGATTCCGTTAAGATTTTGTGACTTCTTCCTTCCCAGTATGGCCCATCCGCGCCCTGACGATGCTGAGCACGACGAGTTCGATGACGATGGCACAGGCCAGCAGCACGAAGGAGGTCAGGGTGTTGGCGGCATCGCCGAGGACAGCCTGTGCTGCACCGCAGAGCAGATAGCAGCCCGCCGAGATGGCGGCGGCGGTCATGGCGTAGGGCAGCTGGGTGGAGACATGATTCACGTGGCTGCAATGCGCGCCGGCAGAGGCCATGATGGTGGTGTCGGAGATGGGCGAGCAGTGGTCGCCGCAGACCGCGCCGGACAGGCAGGCGGCGATGGAGACGACCAGCATCTCACCCTCCGGGAACGCATGGCAGACGATGGGTACGAGGATGGAGAAGGTGCCCCACGAAGTGCCGGTGGCGAAGGCGAGGAAGACGGCCACGAGGAAGATGATGATGGGCAGCAGGTACTGCAGAGCCGCCGCAGAGCCGCTGAGCAGGCTTGCGACGTAATATTTTGCGCCCAGCAGGCCGGTCATGCCGGAAAGGGTCCACGCCAGCGTCAGGATGAGCATGGGGCTGACCATGGCCTTGAAGCCCTCGGGGATGCAGGCGGCGAAGTCCTGAAAGGTCATGACGCCCCGCACCCGGTAAAACACGAAGGTGAACATCAGGGCAATGGCGCTGCCCATCACGAGGCCCACAGAGGCGCTGCAATCTGCGAAGGCGGTGATGAAGTCCACACCCTCGAAGAAGCCGCCGGTGTACACCATGCCGAAGATGCAGGCCGCGATGAGCACCAGCACCGGCGCGATGAGGTCCACTACATGGCCGCGGGTGTCGCTGCCGTCGTCCGCGTCGTCGCCGTAGGGGCGGTCGTCGGTGGTGAAGAGGTCGCCCAGAAGGGCGTTATCCTCGTGCTTCTTCATAGGGCCGTAGTCGAGGCCGCTGAAGATGAGGAAGAGGCTCATCACCATGGTGAGGATGGCGTAGTAGTTATAAGGGATGGTGCGCAGGAACATGGTAAAGCCGTTGATGCCCGAGCCTTCCGGGACGGAGGATGTGACGGCGGCGGCCCAGCTGGACACCGGCGCGATGATGCAGATGGGTGCTGCGGTGGCGTCGATGAGGTAGGCCAGCTTTGCGCGGGAGACCTTCTGCCGGTCAGTGACCGGGCGCATGACGGAGCCGACGGTCAGGCAGTTGAAGTAGTCGTCCACAAAGATGAGGATGCCCAGCAGCAGGGTGGCGAACTGTGCGCCCGCCCGGGTGTGGATGTGGGTGGAGGCCCAGCGGCCAAAGGCGGCGCTGCCGCCGGCCTTGTTCATCAGGGCCACCAGAATGCCCAGCATCACCAGAAAGACGAGAATGCCGACGTTGCTGGAATCGGACAGCTTGGACACCATGCCGCCGTCTTCGTTGAAGAAGAGGGTGGTCAGCGCCAGCTCAAGATTGCCGTTGGCGTAGAGCAGTGCGCCGGTGGCGATGCCCACCAGCAGCGAGGTGTAGACCTCTTTGGTGTTCAGGGCCAGCACGATGGCTATCACAGGGGGCAGCAGGGACAGTGCCGAGCTGTACACGGCGCAGGTGTAGGTGGAAGGGTCGTCGATTTTGCCGGGCGTTGCGGCGGTACACCACAGCAGCAGGGCAAACACCAGCAACGCACCCACCCACGAGAGATTGGTTTTTTTCATGATAAACTCCTCGGTTGATTTTTTTGCAGCCTGCCGGGCAGACTAACCCTTTAGAAGCCGTTTTCATAAGCATTGCACACCGCCCGAACGGCCTTTTTGCCCGCATACTGCGTTGATTTCCCTTGCAATCCGCTCAGGATTGCTGCGGAAAATCGCCTTGTCTGCGAGCAAAAATTCTCGTCGTTCGATGCACCCTGCTTACAAAAACAGCTTCTAACGTGATGGGACACGGAAGGGGGTGTTGGCTGCGCCGGACTATAAAGCGATGTATTTAGAGCTGTTCCGTGCCAGCGAACAGGCGGCATGGCTTTTGCAGGAAGCTCAGGCCCGGGCCGAGCAGCAGCTGCTGGCTGCCGACCCGCCGCCCATCGAGCTTGCCGAGAAAAAAGAGTCTTAGCCCTTCTTGCTCTCGGCCTTGGCGGCAAACTTTGCGTCGTTGACCACAAAGCGCTCGTGGACGCCGCCGCCCACAGGGCCTTTCTCGTCGTACAGGGAGACTTTGAACACCAGCTTACGGCCTTCCACAGCGGTCAGCTCGCTCTCGCAGGTGACGGTCATGCCCACGGGGGTGGGTGCGGTGTGCTCCAGCTCCAGCTTGGTGCCCACAGAGCCGCAGCCCTCATCCAAAGCGTCGGCGACGCTCATCCAGCAGGTCTTTTCGGCCAGCGCCACCAGTGCGGGGGTGGCGAAGACATTCAGCGTGCCGCTGCCCATGGTCTTGGCGGTGTTCTCGGGGGTGACGGTGACGTTCTGCTTGCCACGGATCCCAGCTTCTAACATATAAAAATTCCTTCTTTCTCAGATCATTGTGCTGCCGCGATTTGCGGCAGATAATTTCACGTTTGTAAGGATACCACAAAATCCACGCCATTGCACCTGTTTTCTGGATTTTCCTTCAAAACTCTTTCCGTCTGAGGCCAAACGCGGTATCATAAGCTGGACAAGGAGGGAAAGAAGATGAACGATTTCTGGAAATCCTACGACATCACCCACGCCGAATACGGGGCCGATTACCGATGCTACCCGCTGTATGGCACTGTTCACCTCATGGAGCTGGCCATTTCGCTTGCCTTTATCGTGGGGGCGGCCCTGTGGTATCGCCGCAGTTCTGCCCGCACCCGGCGGCGCATTTTAGTCGGAGTCACCGCTTTGCTCCTGCTGGACGAAGCTGCCCTTCTGCTGGGGATGGCCCTGACCGGCCAGTGGAATTGGAGCTATCTGCCCCTGCACCTGTGCAATATCAATGTCTTCGTCTGTCTGTACAACACGATCACGGACAGAAACTGGTGCAAAGAGGAGCTGTATGCCCTCTGTATCCCGGGTGCAATGCTGGCACTGCTCTGCCCCAGCTGGCTGGATGTCCCCTCTTGGTGGACGCTCATCAATCTGCACTCCGTCAGTATCCATGCCCTGCTGGTACTCTATCCAGTCCTGCTGGTGGCGGGCGGCTACCGTCCCAGTCCCCGGCGGGTGCCGCAGGTGCTGGCGTTCCTGTTCGGCTCTGCCCTGCCTATCTACTTTCTGAATAAGTCCCTTAACACCAACTTCTATTTCCTCAATAATCCCTACGGGAACATCATCACCAGCACCTTCACGGCCCTGCTGGGCGAAAAATATTATATCCTGGGCTTCCTGCCTGCCACCGCGCTGGCGCTGTTCCTCATGTATCTGCCGTGGGCGGCGGACTATAAAAAGAAGAAGCGGGCATGAATGCAGTGCTTTAGAAAAAGGCAGTTCGGTCAGGACTGCCTTTTTCTTTCGCCCTGAATTGCACCCTTCCTGCAAAATAAATCTGCAAATTTCTTGCGTTTTGCGGTCTGTTTTATCAATTTTAAGAGAATGCTGATTTTTTATACAAAACTCCTTGACAGGAGCCATACAGCGTGCTATCATGAACACGTGAACAGATGTTCATATATTGAAGCGAAAGGATGACAACGATGGCTGAGAATACTCTTGCCCCAGAAGAGAAGCTGCCCAAGGCCCCGCCGGTGCTGCCGGACGATGAGGTGCTCTACGAGCTGGCCGATTTGTTCCGGGTGTTCGGCGATTCTACCCGCATCAAGATACTTTACGCCCTCCACGACGATGAGCTGTGTGTGCAGGACATTGCAAATGCCGTCCAGCTCAGCCAGTCGGCGGTGAGCCATCAGCTGCGGGTGCTCAAGGACTCAAAGCTCGTCCGCTTCCGCCGCGACGGCAAGACCATTTACTATGCACTGGACGATGACCATGTGCGCAGCATCCTCTCCATGGGCATGGACCACATCGAAGAGTGATGCCTCCAAAACGCTGCAAGCTCTGCCGCACCCGGCGACGGAGCGGGGATATAGAAAGAAAGGCTGGTACTTATTATGAAAAAGAGCTACAAGATCGAAGTTGACTGCGCAAACTGCGCCCAGAAGATGGAGGATGCCGCCAACACGGTCGCCGGCGTCGCAAAGGCTACCGTCAGCTTCATGACCCAGAAGATGAACGTCGAGTTCGATGAGGGTGCTGACGTCAAGGCCACCATGCAGAACGTCCTCTCCGCCTGCAAGAAGGTCGAAGACGACTGCGAGATCTTTGGCATCTGAGTTTCGACTTATACTGCCGGGATGCGCGTGGAAAATGTGGAAAAATAAATCAGCTTTCAACAATTTCCACAGCGTTTTCAACATCCTGGACGCAAAAATAGAAAAATGAACGCGTATTTGCGGCTTTTTGCGGGAAAACCTCGTGGAAAAGCCGGGGGAAAGCGTGGAAAACAAGCCCCTTGTGGGGAAAACCTGTTGAATCTGAGAAAACTGCCCCAAAAGGAGGCTGGTATCCGTGACGAAAAAACAAAAGAAAATGCTGTACCGCATCATCGCCGCTCTGGCGCTGGTGCTGGTGCTCAAGCTGCTGCCGCCTCTGCCCGTGTCGGTGGAGCTGTTGCTCTACTGCATCCCCTACCTCGTGGTGGGCTGGGACGTGCTCCGCAAGGCCCTTCTGGGCATCAAGAACCGTCAGCCCTTTGATGAATGCTTCCTGATGGCCGTCGCCACCGTGGGTGCATTCGCGCTGGGCGATTACGTCGAAGGCTGTGCCGTTATCATCTTCTACCAGATCGGCGAGCTGTTCCAGGGCGTTGCCGTCGGCAAGAGCCGCCGCAGCATCTCGGCCCTGATGGACATCCGGCCCGACTACGCCAACATCGAGGGCGAGGACGGCAAGCTGGAGCAGGTGGACCCCGATGAGGTCGAGATCGGCACCATCATCGTGGTCCAGCCCGGTGAGCGTGTGCCTATCGACGGCGTCATCGTCGAGGGCGCTTCCACCCTCAACACCGCCGCCCTCACCGGCGAGAGCCTGCCCCGGGATGTCCGGTCCGGCGATGAGGTCATCAGCGGCTGTGTCAACATGAGCGGCCTGCTCAAGGTCAGGACCACCAAGGAGTTCGGCGAATCCACCGTCTCTAAAATTCTCGACCTCGTGGAAAATTCCAGCATGAAGAAGGCCCGCGCCGAGAACTTTATCACCCGCTTTGCCCGCGTTTACACCCCGGCGGTCTGCTACGGCGCGCTGGCGCTGGCCTTCATTCCCCCCATCGTTCTGCTGCTGATGGGCCAGCCCGCCCGCTTCGGCGATTGGGTCTACCGCGCCCTTACCTTCCTCGTCATCAGCTGCCCCTGCGCACTGGTCATCTCTATCCCGCTGAGCTTCTTCGGCGGCATCGGCGGCGCCTCCGCCTGCGGCATCCTCGTCAAGGGCTCGACCTATCTGGAAGAGCTGGCCGATACCCGCGTCGTCGTCTTCGATAAGACCGGCACCCTGACCCAGGGTACCTTCAAGGTCGTCAAGGTCTGCCCCGTAGAGGGCGGTACCGAAGACAGCCTTGTGGAAGCCGCTGCGCTGGCTGAGAGCTGGTCGAAGCACCCCATCTCCCTGAGCATCAAGGCTGCTTACGGCAAGGACATCGACGCTGCCCGCGTCACCGATGTGGAGGAGCTGGGCGGCCACGGCGTCACCGCCAGGGTGGACGGCAAGCCGGTCGCTGCCGGCAATGCCCGCCTGATGGCAAAGCTGGGCCTCACCGTCCCCGATGTTCCCCAGACCGGCACCATCGTCCATGTGGCCATCGACGGCAAGTATGCAGGCTATCTGCTCATCTCCGACGTGGTGAAGCCCCACAGCGCACAGGCCATCAAGGGCCTCAAGCAGGCCGGCGTCCGCAAGACCGTCATGCTTACCGGCGACGCAGAGCCGGTGGCAAAGGCTGTCTCGGCAGAGCTGGGCATCGACGAGTACCACGCCGGTCTGCTGCCCGGCGATAAGGTGGACCAGATCGAGAAGCTCCTGGCCGCCAAGAACCCCAAAGAGATGCTGGCCTTCGTGGGCGATGGCATCAACGACGCCCCTGTCCTCTCCCGTGTGGATGTGGGCATCGCCATGGGTGCTCTGGGCTCTGACGCCGCCATTGAGGCCGCCGACGTCGTCCTGATGGATGACGACCCGGCCAAGATCGCCCTCGCCATGCGCATTGCCCGCCGCACCAAGAGCATCGTCTACCAGAACATCGTCTTTGCTCTGACCATTAAGGCGGCCTGCCTGCTGCTGGGTGCTCTGGGTATCGCCAACATGTGGGCGGCCATCTTCGCCGATGTCGGCGTCATGGTCCTCGCTGTCCTGAATGCGACCCGCGCTCTCTACACGAAAGATCTCACCAAAAAATAAAAGATATAAAGCAAAGAGGGTTCTGTGCGTCCGCACAGAACCCTCTTTGCTTTATAAATAGTTCTTGCAAATGCAGATAAACCTGTTATACTACTATATTGGAGGGTTGAAATAAATGCAGGAACAAAACAAAACAAATTTGAATCGCGCACCGGTATGGTGCGCGTTCCGGGCCGCAGCGCCTCAGACGCTGCCGGTGTTTGCCGGATATTTGGTGCTGGGCCTCGGCTACGGCATCTATGTGCAGTCGCTGGGCCTGCCAGTCTGGCTGCCGCCCCTGATGGGTACGGTAGTGTACGGCGGCTCGCTGGAATTCGTGCTGGCGTCGCTGCTTCTGGACAGCTTTGCGCCGGTGTCGGCCTTTCTGATGGCGCTGATGATCCAGGCGCGGCATCTTTTCTACGGCCTGACCATGCTGCAGCGCTACCGCGGCTACGGCCTGCGCAGCGCCTACATGATCTTCGCCATGAGCGACGAGACCTTTTCCATCACCTGCTCGGCAGAGCCGCCCGAGGGCGTGGATAAGGGCTGGTTCATGTTCTTCATCACCCTGCTGGACCAGATCTACTGGGTCGTCAGCGCGGCTATGGGCGCGGCCCTCGGCTCTGTCCTGCCCTTCAGCACTGAGGGCGTCGATTTCGTCATGACGGCCATGTTCGTGGTCATCTTCCTCAACCAGTGGGAAAAGGAAAAACAGCACGCCAGCGCAATCATCGGCATTGCCGCGCCGCTGGTCTGCCTGCGCATCTTCGGCTCAGACAGCTTCCTCATCCCTTCGATGGTCTGCATCCTGGTGGCATTGCTGCTGTTCCGCCGCCCCATCGAGGCCAAAGAAAGCGAGGCGGCAAAATGAGCAATATCCAGTTCATCCTGACCATCGCCGTCTGCGCGGCGGCGACCATGCTCACCCGTTTTCTGCCTTTTCTGGTGTTCGGCTCTCGGGGCGGCAGGGTGCCTGAGGTGGTGGAGTATCTGGGCCATGTGCTGCCCGCCGCCATCTTCGGAATGCTCATCGTCTACTGCCTCAAGGGCGTCAGCCTCACCTCGGGCAGCCACGGCATCCCAGAGGCCATCGCCATCGGCGTGACCATTGCGCTCCATAAGTGGAAGCACCAGACGCTGGTTTCCATCGCCGGCGGCACTCTGTGCTATGTGCTGCTGGTGCAGATGGTGTTTTGAGCACGAAAAAGGACACGGCATTGCCGTGTCCTTTTTCGTGCTCAGTGGTAGAACGTATCAAAATTGACCTGCCGGTAGAACCGCTGCTGCAGCTGGTCGAAGCTGTCGCAGTCCTGCGCCAGCAGCCACATGATCTTCGTCACGACGGCCTCAATGGTCATGTCGTGGGCCTCGAGGAAGCGGAAGCGGTTCTTGACCCGCTTGCCCACCTCATAGATGCCCACGTCGCTGCCCTCGTAAGTGACCTGGGTGGTGAGGATGAGCACTTTGTGGGTCTTGTCGTAGTCGCCGAGGCCCTCGGCGAAGGCGTCCATCAGCCGCTGGGGGATGCCGCCTACGCCGAAGCTCTCCACGATGACGCAGTCGTAGAGGCGGAAAATGTCGGGGATCAAATCGGGACTGAGGCCGGGAGTCAGCTTGAGCAGAAAGACGCGGGGGCTGAGCGAGCGGCCAAACTCCACAGGGCCGGTGGGCCAGGGCGAAGGCACATACCGCACCAGACGGTCGCCCTGTACCAGTGCCAGCGCCGGGAAATTCACCGAGGCAAAGGCGTCGTAGCTGATGGTCTTGTTCTTCTTGGCGCGGGTGCCTGCGATGACATGGCCGCCAAACACCACCATGACGCCCCGGCTGCCGGAGTCGAGGGCGCAGATGACGCTGTCGCGAAGGTTTTTCTTGGCGTCGGTGATCTCGTTGGAGATGGGCTGCTGTGCGCCGGTGAGGATGACGGGTTTGTCGGCGTTCTGGATGAGATAAGACAGAGCCGCCGCCGAGTAGGCCAGCGTGTCGGTGCCGTGGCAGATGATGAAGCCGTCGTAGAGGGCATAGTTCTCCTGTACGGCCTTCGCCATCATCAGCCAGTGCTCCGGGCCGAGGTCGGTGCTGTCGATGCTGCACAGGGCCAGCGTGTCGGGGCAGCAGAGCTCGTTCAGCTCAGGCAGATGAGCCAGAAGCTCTTCGCTGGTAAGCACGGGCTTGAGGCCCTGCTGGGTGCGGACACTGGCGATGGTGCCGCCGGTGGTGATAAAAAGCAGACGCTGCTTTGTGGACATAGAAAAAGCCTCCATCAGGAAGATTGAATCGCATTCATAGAAAGTATAACACACTCGCCCGCCCTTGCAAAGTGGCGCTCGGGCGGAAAATGGAGGCTTTTGGAACTTGGTCATAGAAATCAGGGGGATTTGGTGTATAATAGAGATATAGAGCGCTGTCACGCGGGGTTAAGTTCTCTTTTGCGCACCAAAAGAGAACCAGAAAAGTGCCCGCTACTTTCGAGGC
>ERZ791899.353-NODE-353-length-62491-cov-8.353114_pt1 | contig 62491 bp, 38 predicted proteins | sample MGYA00510151_ERZ791899 | MGnify/ENA primary metagenome ERZ791899 (study PRJEB30046, sample SAMN00792118) | human gut metagenome | study: EMG produced TPA metagenomics assembly of the A metagenome-wide association study of gut microbiota in type 2...
TCCATGTCAGTGAATAAAGAATCCCTAAGCTCATTCCGTTGAAAATGCAAAACTCGGCTTCGCCTCAAACACGTTGCATTTTCTTAACTGCATTTCGCTAAGGGATTCTAATATTCACTTCCAAATTACACCAACTTGATGTTAGGGAAAATTACTTTTTAATTGATGGCTGAATAATTACTTTGTAAAAATAAAAAGAGGCTGAGCAAATTAATAGTGTAAAATTACCAATTTACAGAAATAAGTTTACACTCTCTCTATAATTCAATTACCTTCTGTGCCATCTCTCTAAATGTATCATCATGGGTTACAATTATACTTTGCTCTAAATTTTTAAGAATCTCCCCAATAGAGTCAGCAAGGCTCTTTCTTCTTTCTGAATCTAAGTTATTAGTTGGCTCATCAAAAATTGAAAATCTACTCTCTGTAAATAGCTCACTCATAGCCCCTCTTATAGAGATAGCCACTGCCACTTGCTCTCCCCCAGAAAGTTGCTCAAATCTCAACTCTCCTCTATCTCCAGATAGATAAACACTATATTTGTCCTTATCTTCATTTGACCAAATAACCTTCTCTCCTCTACCAGTTATCTTTCTAAAATTTTCAGTAGCTAAAATCTCTATCTCTTTTAGCATATTTTTTGAAACCTCTTTACCCATAGATTTTATTCTCTCTCTAAATGCCTTTGTTAGCTCTAACTTCATCTTTAATTTTTCCAAACTTTTCTTCTTATCTTTAATTATATTTTCATGCTCTTTAATCTTAGCTAACTTATCATTTAGATTTTTAATCTCTCCATTAATTCCACCAAGTTTCTCTCTTATCTCTGCCACTTTCTCATCTTTTTCAACTTGGCTTTTCTCAAGTTCTTCTTTATTTAAAGAAACAAGACTATTTTCTAGTTTTATTAAATTCTCTCTAAGACTCTCTAAAACTTTCTCCTCTTGACTCTCTTTCTCTTTTAATCCCTCTTTTTCAATTTCCAAACTCTCTTTCTCAAGAGCCTTTTTATAGTTTTCTAAATATAGTTCATTGCTCTCTTTCAAGGAATTTAAAAGAGTTTCATATTTTTCAACTTCTTCACTTAGTTCTTGATATTTTACAAGAGCAGGTTTATTCTCCTCAATGGAATTTCTTATCTCTTTCTCTTTTAAAGAAAATTCTTTGATCTCTAGAAGTTTCTCCTCTATCTTCTCTTTAAGCTCTTTTCCTCTTTCAATATCTTCATTTAAAATATTTTTAATCTTATCTCTCTCAATAATATCTTTTTCACTATTTTCATTTTCAATTTTAGTTTCTAATTGAGTATTCTTAGCTAAAATCTCCTCACGGTTTTTTATACTGTTGATCAATTTCCAGTTTTCATACTCAAGTTTTTTATTTTTTAACTTCTCCTCTCCCCTTTGGAATTTAGCTTGATCAACCTCTATTTCACTGATTTTTAATTCAATTTCATGGTTAAGCCTATTTAATATAGTTTTCATCTCAACTATCTTTTCTTTATCTTTTAACTTTACTTCAAGTTCTTCAAGTTGATGCTTTTTATCTGTAATAATCTCTACATATCTTTTTCTTCTCTCTAGAAAAAAATTATTTATATCTTTTCCACTTAAATTTTTACAATTTTCATTTAAAAATGGGCAGATTGAAGACTTTAATTTTTCATGTGCCTCTTTATTAGCTATTCCAAGAGTTATATTTTTTTCTATCTCTCCTTCAATCTTTTTCTTATCATTTTCTATTCTTTTAAATTCCTCTATCTTTTCATCTAATCTTTCCTTAATTAGATTATCTCTCTGCCCCTTTTTAATCTCTAAATCTGACTCTTTCTCTTGAAGTTTTACTATAAAAGTATTTAATTTTTTTTCTCCATTTTCAATATCACTTTCAAACCTTTCTAGTTCTTCTAAAAGTGGTATATTCTTTTCTAATTCACCTTTATATATTTGAAGATTTTTCTCTTTTTTCTCAATCTCCTCTTGTAAAAAGTCAACTCTATCTTTTTTCTCTCTACAACTTACCTTTAAATTTTCAATACTATTTTTCCATAGATTTACTTGATTATTAGAGTCACCTCTCAATTTTTCCAATGAGATTAGCTCTTTTTCTAAATTATTTTGCTCCTCTTTTATCTGATCTAGCTCTTTTTTCTCTTTTTTTATACTTTCCAAAATCTCAGAAGTTTTAATATACTCATTGTGATTTTCTATATTTTTATCAGCTATCTCCTTAGCTAAAATAGTTTCCTCAATCTGTTTTTTTAGTTTTTCCTCTTGTAAAGTAATATTGTTTAAAACTTCCTCACTTTTTCTAATCTCTCCATTTATCTTCTCTATCTTTAGCTCTGTACCGCTTATCTGATTTAATTTTTCCTTGAGCTCTTTTAATTCAGCTGAAAGATTATTTAGATATTTTTCAAACTCCTTCTCTCTCTCCTCTTCAAGCTCTAATTTTTCTTTGACCTCTTGAGAATCTTCCATAATATCTGATATACTTTTAATGCTATTTTCTTCAATAGCTATCTCATTTTTATACTTTCCTTCAACATCTTTTGAATATCCATCATAGATCTCTCTATATATTTCAGTATTAAAAACCTTATCAAAAGTTTTCTCTCTATCCTTAGCAGTTGCCTTAAAAGATGATATAAACTCATTTTGCTTAGCTACAATTACATTGTCATAGACATCTTTTATATCCCCTTTAATTCCACAAAGTTCTCTAATTCTATCCTCTTTCCCTTGAAGTTCAAGCTCTGGATTTGATTTTCTATATATAGATGTAGTTCCTGGTAATTTTCTTGTAACTATATACTCTTCCCCATCAACTCCTGTAAACTCAACTTGAATTTTAGCACTTTTCTTTCCATATTGAATTGCATCTTTTTGAGTTCCTCTCAAGTCAGAACCAAAAAGAGCATAACCAATAGCCTCTAATATTGAGGATTTTCCCTTTCCATTCTCCCCTAAAAGCAGATTTATTCCCTTATCAAATTCAACTTCAAGTTTCTCATGGATACGATAGTTTTCTAAATATATTCTATTTATCTTCATTCTCCTATCTCCCCTTCTAACATCTTATCAAAAAGCTCAAAAAATTCATCTCCCATATCCTCTTTTAACTCTTGATACTCTTTAAAACTTTGCAGATAATCTACCACCTTTTCCCTATCTGAAAACTCTTCCCAGTGGCTGACGATCTCCTTCTCCACATCTTTCACAGAGTAATATCCATCTTCTCCCATATTTCTATCATATATAGAGTTAGGATATCTCAAATTTATATATCCTTTCAATGCTCCATTATTTTCAAGAATAGACTCTAGCTCATTTACATTGACATAACCACTATCCTTTAATTTTACATTGATTATTACCAGCTCTTCTCCAGTTAATTCTAAACTTTTTACAAATGTTTCAAACTCTGAAACTAAATTATCTTCATAGGCAAAATTCTCTTCAACTCTCTTTCTTGGTGAGATCTCAATAAATTTATACTCCTTTGTATCTGTATCAAAAAGTATTCCACCCTTTGTGTTACTTCTCTCATTCAGTACATTCCAAAACTCTAAAGAACCAGGGATAAATAATATAGGCTCATCTTTAGGGTACACAGAAAATGAGTGAAGATGCCCCCCAGCTATATATATTGCCTTGTCCTTTAGTTTCTTTATTGAGCTTGTTGAGGCTAAACCACCAATAAATTCACTTCCACCACCTATTGCAGTATGCACAAGGACAATATTTTTTTCATTTTCATCTAGTTTTTCACTGAGTTTTTCCAATACTTCATCAATAGCAAAACCGGGGTATCCAACTCCATAGAAGTTCACATCTCCTATTTTTATCTTTTCAAACTCATAATCCTTACCAGTAAAACTATATTTTCCCCTTTTAACATAATCTTTTCTCTCTAAATAACTTATCCAAGAGTTCACCTCATCATAACCACTTATATTATCATGGTTTCCCTCAATAAGCAGTACATCTATCTTGGCATTTTTTAATTTAAGAAATGTTTTTTCACATCTTTCTAAAGTATCTGGAGTAAGCTCCTTCTTATCAAAAAGATCTCCAGCAATCAGCATCAAATCAACTTTTAACTCTATCCCCTTATCACAAATCTGATCAAAGGCTCTAAAAAAATCAAGATATCTTTTTTGAGAAAACTCCCTTGTTCCAAAGGGTTTCTTCCCTAAATGTACATCTGAACAATGTAAAATTTTCATCCTATTTCTCACCTCTACAATAAGCTACAAACTCACACTTTTTGCAACTTTCCTCTGAAAATACTCTTCTTTCAAATCTCTTATCCAATATTTTTTTTACTATATTGTCAAATTCAGCCTTTCCAATATCTAAGCTCTTTTCATCAGCCTCTACTTTAATTATAGAACCCTCTCCATCTCCTACATAATAAATATATAGCTCTATATCCTCATTTAAATATTTTTTCTTTAAAATATATCCATAGATTTCAAGCTGTCTTTTATGTATATGGAAATTTTCACTTTCATATCCTTGGAACTTTCCTGTTTTAAAATCAATTAATTGTATCTTTCCATCTCTTTTTAAAATCAAGTCAACAATTCCTTCTAAAAGATAGTTATCCTCTACACTATATATTTTTTCCTCACTACTTAAAATATTTTTCCAATCATCTCCTATATATTCAATATATTTTTTTAACACTTTGAAAGCTCTATCTTTATCCTGCTTTCTGATCAAAGCTCTTATGCTATTGTATAATCCGTTACTACTTTTTTCTATAATATCTCTTACTATTTCATCATCAAAAACAGTTTCTGGATTTTTTATTCCCTGTTTATTGATTGCCTCTATACTTTGATGAACTAGTAATCCATAAGATATCTCATTTGTCTTTAAAGTTGCAAACTCATACTCTCTTAAAAATCTATATTTCAATGGACACTCATCATATAGAAGAATATCCCTAGTATATGAAAAGCTCTCTTTTAACTCTGCTCCACTATGTTTATCTATATCTAAATCTTTAAAATTCTCATCTGTAAAATATGGAATTGTTTCATATATAGGTCTAAAAGTTCTAGCAGGTATCTCCTTTCCTCCAGATCTATTCTCTATACTTGTTAAAACAAGAAGATTCTTTGCCCTAGAAAATGCAGTATAGAACACTCTCCAAAAATCAAATCTCTCTCTTTGATCTTCTGGCTCAAACTCATTATATATACCTGTAAGTTTCTCCAACATCTCCTCATCTGCTTTATCCCTTATCAATGGATCATTTTCCAATGAACCAACTATTACAACAGGAAATTCAAGCCCTTTAGCTTGGTGGATAGTCATAAAAGATACAGCACCTTTTGGAGTTTCTCCCTTATTTTCATACTCATCTAACTCCTCTTCAAAAAGAAGTTTCATATGTGTAATAAAAAAATATTTTAAAGTTCTCTCAATATTCTCCATAGTAAATTTTTCAAGTTTACTTATAAATTCAAATTGCTTTAACAATTTAGAGAATAGCCCTAAATTATATGTTGCACTTGCATCTTTTGCCCCTTCAACCTCTAAATTAATCAAGTTTTTAAAAGTTTTAAAGGCAAATAGTGAATAGAAGATCTCTGAAAAATTATCCCTCTTCTCCTCACCAAAATTTAGATACTCTTTTCTCTTTTCTAAAAGCCAATTATATAGCTCAACATCTTCTAAAACTGTTCTCTCCTTCTTCAAAGTTCCAAGGCAATCTTTATAATAAGCTATTGTTCTTCCTAAAAAAACATTATCTAAAACATATGCCTTTGTTTGTGGAAAAACTGCAAGTAATGTCCCCATCACAAGTTTAATCTCCTTTTTATAGAAGAAAGTTTTTGAACGTGGTGAGTATACAGGGATTCCCCTCTCTTCAAGATAAGAGCCTAAATCCTTTACCCTTGATGAACGAGTACTTTTAAACAGAAAGGCAACTTGACTATAATCCTCTATCTTTCCAGTTGTTTTCAATGTCTTTATAAACTTATATATATTCTCTTTCCAAGCTCTATCTGAATTTCCACCTATACGAACAACCCCTGCTCTATCTGAATACTCTCTCTCCTCTAGTGGCTCAATATTTTTTTCATATCTAAACCCTCTCCAGTTAATAAGATTTATCCATCTATTGCAAAATGTAATTATATCTTTATGAGAACGATAGTTTTTATTTAAAATTATTGTCTTGCACTCAACATCTGTAAATCTCGAAGGAAATTCAATAATATTTCTTACTGTTGCTCCTCTAAATCTATATATTCCTTGATCATCGTCACCTACTACACAGATATTTTTTCTCTTTTCTCCAATTAAAAATATTATCTTCTCTTGAATAATATTTGTATCTTGATACTCATCTATCATTATATATTGAATTTTCTCTTGAACCTCTCTCAATACCTCATCTTTTGTAGAAAGCATTCTATATATCTCCCTTTGAATTGAGGCAAAATCTAAAACATTATCCTCTATCAACAGATTTTCATATAATTTATGAGCATCTCTTAAAAAAACTACCCTCTCATTACTATCATCTTTTATATAATCAAGGGTTCTTCCTGTTTCATTTATCTTATTCAACCAGTATTTTAATTTTTTAGCTCTCTCCCAAGCATTTCTACAAAAATTATCCCCAGTAAAAAACTCATTGTACCCTTGAAGTTCCTTAAAATATTTAAGTTTACTATATATAAAGAAATCTTGATCCATATCTTCAAGAACTCTGTACCCCTCTTTAAAATTTGAAAATTCAATATATTCATCTATCAATCTTAAAAATATAGAGTGAAGTGTTCCTATATATATATTTCCAATATTTATTTTTTCATTGTGTTCATCTAGCCTTTTAGTTATTCTTCCAATTAGCTCCTTAGAGGCTCTATCTGTAAAAGTTGAAATAAGAATTTTTTCTGGAGCTACCTTTTTATTTACCAATAGATTTAATGTTCTTTCAACTAAAACTCTAGTTTTTCCAGAACCTGCTCCAGCTATAATTAAAAGTGGTCCCTCTGTGCTTTCTACTGCTTTTCTTTGCTCTATATTCAAATCAATACTTTTCATAATTTCAACTCCATTTTTTTATTTATCATCTAAATAAATTATATCATAAAAGAAATTTTAAATTCAAAAAAATAGATAAATTTCTAATAACTGTTCAATAAAAAAGGAGCAAAGAAATTAATGATTAAAATCACTAACTTATAGCTCCATTTAGTTTTATTTTTTATTGTTAATTTTTAGTAACCGTCAAGTTGATGGTTAGAGAAACTCTCTATTTCCCACTAGCAAGAAGATATCTCTGAGGTGCAATAGAAAGATTTTCCAATTTAAGCAATCTTTTTACTTCTAAATCCTTTAAATTTTTATTTTGTGTCATAAAAGTTATCTTATTTTTTTCTTTATTATAACCTAAGCTTATACTGATATCCCCTTTAGAAAGAGTTATTGTTTCCCAGTTAAGTTCTAAATAAGGTTTAAAATCTAGCTTTCCTAAAAATTTCACATACTCATCTAAATTCTTAGTTTGTCTAGGTTTATCATTAAATAATCTATTTAAGAAAAGAACTTCAAATCCCTTTTCTCCCTCAACTTCAACCTCTTTTATCTCCTGTATAATCTCTATATATTCATTGATATAGCTATTAGAAAAAACTTTATGAACCATTTGAAAATTTTTCCATTTAGAAGTTCCCTCATTTGGAATAAAATAGATCTCTTTAAAATCTCTTTTCTCACTTTTTCTATATCCATTTTCTTCTAATATTTCTATAAACTTTTCAATGGAATAATCTAATTTAGAGATATAATAAAACTCTATTTTTTGATTTATATATTTTTTAGTTTTAATCAGAAGTGGGTTATCATTTCCATATTTCTTTCCAAACTCTGTAATCATATTGTTACCCTTTTCAATCTCTTCAAGTAAGTTGTTAGAGTCAACTAAAAAATTTTTATCTGACAATATAAAACAAGGATAGTATTTTGATTCAGCAGTAATATTTATATCTCTATTCAGCAGACAATTTGAACACCCAGCACTACAAGTACATTGTTGAAGTTCAATTTTTACCCTATCTCTATATTTATATACCTCTCTTCTAGGTTGTTTTGCAAAAAATTTAAACTCATCTTTCCACTCTTCATAGAGTGATGAAAGCTTATAGTAATTTCCATATAGATTAACCAATTTATCTGTAATTAATAGTTCCAAAAATTTTATATAATCAATACTGTTTTCATAAGCAAAATCTAAAATAGCTTGTATATCCTCTTTTGAAGTATTTAGCCCTCTTAAAAGTACAAAATTTAATTTTAATTCTATCCCTAACTCTTTTATTTTCTTAATATTTCTTATTACAATATCAAAATTATCATCTTTCTTGTTTTTAGGTCTAACTATTTTCAAATATTTATCCTTAGTTAAAGAGTGCATTGAAAAGTTAAACTTTATCTTTCCTTTATATCTTTTAACTCTTTCTAAAAGCTCATCATTGATACAAACTCCATTGGTAACTATTGTTATATCTGGCAAAAGTTTTTCATCTTCTAATCTATCAAGATAATATATAATATCTTTCCATTTAAGAAGAGGCTCTCCCCCTGTAAATGTAATATCTGTGTAATGGTTGTCTATCCCATATTTTATCAACTTATATATCTCTTCACGAGATTTAGGGTTATCTCTAGTTTTCCCCATATCTAATCCCTCTTCATGACAGAAAAAACAAGCATAATTACAATTTTCAGTAAGAGATATTCTCCAAGATTTTACTCTAAAACATTGTTTTTCAAAAATATACTCATTTCCAGTATTAGCTTTAAAATAATATCCATTATCTAAAAGAAATTTGATATTTTCCATATCTTGAACTGAAAGAGATATATGAATATACTTAATTCCCTTTTCACTAAAATCTTTTTCCAACTTTATTAACTCTACATAATTTTCCTCATTAATCTTTGATATATTTGATATTAAAATTGTATCTCTATTCAACTCTTTTATCTCTATATTTTTCATAATGCCCCACCTATTTTTATATCCTGTTTAATGATTTTTTATGATATAATTATATCATAAATTATATAGAAATTTAAAAGGGAAAATTTTAGTAAAAATAACCACAAAAAAAGTAAACCTCATGTGTAAAATGAAAAAAAGCACAGGAGGGAGAAAATAAAATGAAGAAAGTAAAAGTTTTAGTTCCAAGTACAGTTGTTAATATTTTAAATCAAGATAGGACAATTAGTGAAAAAAGTATGAACAGAGTTTTAAACTCAATAGTGGAATACAATTTAAAAGAAAATAAGACACTTGACAAATATGAAAAAAATGAAAAAATTGATTCACAAATCCAATTCTATCTATATGACTATTTAGTAGATGAGTATTTTAACTATTTAAGAGAAAATGATTATTCCAACGAATCTGACTTTTTAAGAGATATTTTCTATGAGTATATAGATAAAAGTAGAGATGAGAGAATCGACATTTTAAAAAATATCTAGGAGGGGTTATGAGGATGGAAAAGTTTACAAGAGAAGAGATTGAAAGTGAATTACAAGAGAAAGCCTTAGGAGATTTTAAACCAAAAGATTTTAAAGTGGTAGTAGATTATTATTTGGACAAGATAAATAATGAGAGATCTAAGGAGCTTTATAAAAAAATAATAGAGGAAAATAGCAGGGAATTTTCTGAAAAACTAAAGGAAATTAATGGTAAAATTGATGGAAAATATAATGAAATCATGGAGAAAGCAGAGATTGATACTTTAATTTCATTTTTAAGTTTAACTCCTTTAAATATAGCTGAAGTTATAACTGAATGCCCAATATTAAAAAGTATAAGAGCTATACCAAGTATAAAAACTGTATTTGCTCCATATACTGATGAGAGTGAAAAATTATTTGCTCCACTAAAAGATCATCTTAATAAGATGGGAATAAAATTGATTGGAGAACATGTAGATATTGATGATATTCAAGATAGCTATAACTCACTGTTAGGTTTTATAAAAGCTGAGGGGTTAGATGGTAGCAATACTATTATAGATTCTACTTCAGGACTTAGAATGTTTGGAATGGCACTATATAAGGTAGCTGTTGAAAGGGGACTTAACCTTATTACTTGGAGAGATTATCAACTACCACTATATGAAAAGGATAAGGAAAATCTATATATTAAATCTAAAAATAAAAATGATAGAATACCTTTCCTAGCAAAATTAGTTGTTATTCCTGAACCTAAATTTGAAAATGCCAAGATACATAGAGCTTTAAATGAGGAATTAAGAGATTTTAATCTAAGTGGTGCTAAAAATTATTACAACACTTTAGGAATAACAGATTTAAAAAAATTGTGCCAAGAGTTAGAAAAAGTATTTAATTTAGAAAATATTTTAGAACTGAATAGTGAAAACTTCTATCAATCTTTAGACACAACATTAAAAAATATTCTTTCAATTGATTTAGAAGAGGAAAGAAATAGTGAAACTATTAAAATGATACTTTTAAAACTTCTACCTATCGTTGATTATAAAAAAATATTAGATGGAATAAATAGTTTCAATCTAAGAAAAGAGGATATTGATGACTATATTATTACTGCCTCATCTAAAGATAAAAATCTAAAGGAAAAGATCTATTACTCTTTTGTTCTTAAATATTTAATGGCAAAATTAGAAAATAACAACCTAGATAATTTTATTGTTCAAAATATCATTAAAAAAGTGTCAAAATTTAATAAAACTAAAGAGGAATTTAAATCTTTAGAAGATATTTTTAATTTACTATTTATTGACAAAGATTTAGAAATAAAAGATAAGTTAGAAGATATCTCTAGTATATTTGACAATTTAGTTGATGAAGGGGAACCACTGATTGAACTTGATAAAAATATCTTGAAACTTCTTAAATATAATTTAACCATAGATCTACTTGAAAAAGAGAGAGAAAAAGTTACACAAGGAGATACAAAAGATAGCAATTATCTATTTACAACAAAATCGGTTACTGGAAATAAGATTCAATATGATAGTAAAGCTATTCCATTAGTTAGACTTATTAAAGAGGATGTGGATTATTTAGATAATACTACATTGAAAAAAATCTATGGTGAAAAAAATAAAAAAGGGGAACTATCTAATAATACTTTCTCTAAAAATAAAACTGAGTTGAAGAAGATAGTTAAATTTATAAATGATACTATAAATGAAGAGTTAGAAAAAGCTGGAAAAGAGAAAAACGATTTTATTATTATTACATATGAAGTTAATAATAACCTTAAAGGCAAAAATAAAGAGGAAAAGAAAAAAATAAAGACAATAGAGATTAATAGTTTCTTTAAAGAGGTATAAAAATATATAATTTTGGCTGTAGCTTTCGGGCTACAGTTTTTTTATACAAAAAAGTAAAGCTATTCCTAAAAAAAGAAAGATGGGGATATAAAATTAAAATATCTCAAAGTAAAGAGGATAAAAATAAAAAAAGTAAAAATTGAACAGAAAAAAGTAAATGAGCAGAGTAAAATAAAATCACAAAGCCAAAGGGAAAACACAAAAAATTAATAAGAAGGAGGTTTGGTTATGAGTGAAATATTAAGATTAATAGCTGACTTAATTGATGAATTTTCAGATTAACAATCTAAAGATGGCGAGAGAGATTTTACTAAAAATTTCTCTCAAAATCTTAAAAAATTTTATGGTGGTGATTATATGGAACTATATATTTCTACATTAGGAACTAATATTTCAAGAGATAAGGAGAGTTTCTATATAGTAAATGATGAGCAAAAATATATATTATCAGCAAATAAAATAGAAAGCATTACTTTTGAAACAGATAGTAGAATAAGTATTGGAGCATTAAAACTTGCACTTGAAAAAAATATTCCTATAACAATAAATGATAAGGATGGAAAAGTGTTAGGACAACTCTATAATATCAATGATAGCAAAAGTGGAAAATTACGAAAAGCTCAATACAATTATTTTCAAAAAGAGTGTGGAATAGAACTTGGAAAAAATTGGATAGTTGAAAAGATGAGCAAACAAAAAGAGCATCTAGAAATTTTATTAAAAAGAAGGCAGAGAGATTTAAAACCAATATTTATTCTTAATTCATATATAAAAAGATTAAAGGATCTTCATGGAGAGGGTGAGATAATAAAAGATGATATTAGAGGCTTAGAGGGTATTGCAAGTAAGGTATATTATAGTGAAATTTCTAAAATACTTAATGATAAATGGAAATTTAAAGTTCGAGAACATAAAAAAGCAACTGCTCCCTATAATATAGTACTAAATTATCTTTATGGAATTTTATATAAAAAAATTAACTCTATTATTTTAGCCAATGGATTTGATCCAACAATTGGAATAATACATGTTGAGGGAAATGAAAAACTACCATTTCTTTATGATTTTATAGAAAAATACAGATACTTAGCTTTTAAAAGTGTTTTTGAAATTTTAAATAAAAATATGATAAGTGAGGAGGATTTCGAAAATAATATTTTAAGTTTTGAAGGAAGAAAAATTATTAGTAGTTATTTCAATGAAAAATTAAAAGAGAATATAAATTATAAAAATAAAAAATATACAGTTGAAAAAGCTATTGAACTTGATTTAAGAGATATTAAAAAGATGATTTTAGATGAGTAATGAGGTAGCTTATGAATTATATGGTATCTTATGATATTAGCAACAACAAAGTTAGAAAACTAGTTTCAGATCACTTAATAAATAATGGATTTATTAGAATACAAAAGTCTGTATTTCTAGGAGAGGTTAAAGTTGAAACATATAAAAAGGTAGTAATTTATATTGAAACTATTATAGATAAAGATAGAGATAATATATGTTCTATTCCAATTAGTAAAAATGATTATCTAAATATAATAACTATGGGGAATCTAGGAAATTATAAGATCTATGAAGAAGATATACTCTATATTTAGACAAAATAAAACAGGTAGAAAATTAAATCTACCTGTTTTTTAATTTTAAACCTTATTTTAAATGGTAGTGTCTCCTAATTTATTCGTAATAGGGTTTGTATTATTCGTTGGAGCTTTCGTTTTAAACCTTGTTTTAAATGGTAGTGTCTCCTAATTGTATACAAGAGAATAGCTAAATTCAAAACTATATCTGAAACGTTTTAAACCTTGTTTTAAATGGTAGTGTCTCCTAATAAATTTGAATTCAGAATGGAAGGATTACATTTCGAGGAGTTTTAAACCTTGTTTTAAATGGTAGTGTCTCCTAATTCTCATTTGGAATTGAATAAGTTCAGAACATCCATCAAAGTTTTAAACCTTGTTTTAAATGGTAGTGTCTCCTAATACACAAGCTGTACTTGCATCTGAGCAATCAGCTGGTAAAGTTTTAAACCTTGTTTTAAATGGTAGTGTCTCCTAATCATAAAAATGATTTAGTAAATTCATTGGTATTTGTTTTAAACCTTGTTTTAAATGGTAGTGTCTCCTAATTGTATGTATAGGAAGATAATAATATCATATAAGGAGAGTTTTAAACCTTGTTTTAAATGGTAGTGTCTCCTAATGCCTACTTGAGCACTTTCGCTATAGACGACGTACGTTAAGTTTTAAACCTTGTTTTAAATGGTAGTGTCTCCTAATCTCTTCTATTATCACTTTCATGAAATTCAAGATATGATAAGTTTTAAACCTTGTTTTAAATGGTAGTGTCTCCTAATAGGTAAATCGCTGAAACCCTCAATTTATGATACTTGGTTCAATGTGAATAAAGTATGTATAGGTTTGTATTTTAAACACACTTTTTATTTTTTTCCCTATATTAGAAACAATTTTCTTCTATTTTTGTTATATAACAGAGGTTATAATACTCTCTATTTTTCACTCTTTATAATTTTCTTTAGTAATAATAGCTTTTTTTACCCTCTTTTCTATCTTGATTAAGATTATAACATATAGTTTTTTAAAAAGCAACTTTAAAAAAAGTAAAAATCTCTCTCAAAAAAGAAAGAGGGGGATATAAAATTAAGTTGTCCTAAAGGAAAAAGAGAAGAAATAAAAAAAGTAAAAGTTGACATAAAAAAAGTAAATGAGTTTAGTAAAATAAAAATAACAAAAGGCAAGGTAGAGAAAAGTATAAAATTTAGGTAATTTCCTTTAAGAAAAGGTAATTAAAAAATTATATATTTTATATGACAGAAAAGGAGGAGATATGTTAGTAAAGATACCAGTAGTTTTAGGAACCTTAATAATTCATTCTAAAGAAGTTGAAAGAATAAATATTTTAACTAAATTAATTTTACATGCTATTGCACTTGGAGTTAATATCAATAGAATACCATATGTTACTAATTTACCTCAAAGATTGGTTTTAGAAAATATTGAGGAGTTAGAGAGGAGAGGGGTCATTATTGGAGATTACAATGGAAATTACAATTTAACAGATATAGGAAGAAAAAATTTTAATCTTTTAAATGAAACTGAGATAATAAATGAAAGAAAAATAGAGGTTTTAGTAGATAGTTACACAAAACATATATTTAGAAAAGAGGAGATATTAGAAAGATATGTATCTGATAAAGAAAAGGAAAAATTTAAGGTGGATATGAAAATAGAAGGAAATAGATATATGAAACAATTTTTAAATAACTTAGATCCAAGTAACTCAAAAGAGAGAGTATCAAAGATATTAAAAAATATTGAAGAGGAAGATATGGAAAATATAAGTGTTGAAGTAAAAATGGTTAAAGAAAAAGGGGGATATATTGTGGGAAAAGTTAAGAATAATATAGTTAAGAAAAATCAAAAATCTAAAATGGGAAGTGATATTGTGATAAAGAGAGAAATTTTTAAAAACATATATGTGCCTAAGTTTAATTCATTAAAGAAAATTGATAAGAAAGTTATAGATGCGTTAGTAACATTGGAAAAAAATGGATTTCAATATATATCTGATAGTGGTCTTGAAATACTTCAAAAATATCAAATATCTAAAGAAAATCTAGTATATTATTATGATCCTAAAGATAACAAATTAAGTGTTAATAAGTTTAAATCAGAGATAAAAGAGAGTGAAATAAAATCAATGGCAGTTTTACCTATTAGTGATAAAAATCAAAATATTGATATTAATGAGATAGAAGAGATTCAAGAGTTAAAGGCAAAATATGGAAATGATATAGAATTTGAAGTTAAAGTTGAAAAAGAGTATGTTTATGAAAAGTTTGCTATTGAAGATGTTATTGATATTTATGATAAGGAGGTTGAGGTAAATGAGTAATTTAGTTGTTATAAATCCACCATTTAAATTTGAAGATAGTTTATCAGAATTAAACCAAATATTTAAACCTGTTGAGAAATTTGAAGTGATATACCACAGTGAAACTCTATCTAAAAGTACTCACCATTGTTTTAATTTAATAGGATCTATATGTGGATATATAAGTGCTAGAAATAAAACAGATGCAATGATAGAGAGATTTGCAATAATAGAGGAGGCTTTAAGAAAGGGATTGCAAGAGTATAAGATTAAAATTGATGAAACTGTTAAGAGTGTAAAGGCAAATATAGATAGAGAGCTAGAAATTTTTAAAAAACAGGTGGATAAAGTTATATTTAATATAAGGAAAGAGTACAGAGAAAAGAGAGTTCAAATAAGAGAAAAAATTAGAATGAGAGAATATAATAAAAAATTTAAGGAGGATTTTTTAAATATTTATTTAAACATAAAAGAGGTGATAAAAATAGCTATAGAGAGTTTTAAAGATATCTCTTCAGACTTTGTTGAATATACTAGATTAAATGATGAATACTTAGAGATGGAAAAAAACTATATTAGTTTAATTAAAATGTAAGTAATAATATAAAAATAGTGGAGGTAGAAAAATGGGAAATAATTTAGTTAGTGTTGTTGATTCATTGCCAATAGTTAGAGATATTACTGATATAATAATAGATAAAAATAGAGAAAACGCTAAAACAGAACGTTTAGAGATAAAGGCTGATGTCTATAAATGTAGAATTGTAGAGGAGAGCAAAAGGTTTTTAGCAGAACTTGAAAAGAGAGATAGAGAGAATGAAAGAAATTATAATTTAAAAATAGCAGAGTTAAATCTTAAATTAGCAGAAGATATTAGAGAATTTAATTTAAAAATGAAAGCTTTAGAGTGTGATTCTAATGATAAAAGCAGAGAAATAGAGATGAAAAACAAGGTAATAGAAAAAAATAATGATATGTTATCTACTCTTTTAGAATATTTTAAATTAAATCCTCAAGATAAAGAAATATCTGAAATGATTAAATTTCTTTCAAGAACAAATTTAGAGATTTTGAATTCAATAAAATAGGAGGCAGATTATGGGATTTGGATTATTTTTAGGAGCAGGAGCTTTAATTAGTGCAGGTTGCTATATTTTTAACAAATTAACTGAAAAAGAAAGAGAGTTTCAAAAATATTTAAGAAGAGAGCATAGAAAATATAGAGAGGGAATTGAAAGAACAGCTGAAGAGTATAAAAACAGAGCTAAAGAGGAGTTGATTAAGGAGTATAGAGATGCTGAAATCAACCAAAATTTAATATTAGCTAGAGCTAAAGAGATATTAAAAAAAGAGGTAGAAGAGTATTACAATATTTTAAAAGATGGAGTAGAAAAAAGAATAGATGATAAAACTAAAACTCTCAATGAAGTAATTGAACATCTTGAAGAGCTTAAAAAAGTAAAAAAAGAGAATACCACATACATACGTAGTAGAAGTTACAATATAATTGAAATTGAATTGCTAGAGGCTAGAAACTATTTAGAGGGATATTTAAAATATTTAAATGAGTATTCAAATAGATTAAATAAGGAGTTTCAACGTAATATAGAGCAGATAAACAGAGGTAATTTCTATAAATTTGAATTAGAACCATTTGAGTTTTTACTTCCTAACTACTATCCATATTTTGGAAAGATGATAGAAGTAGATAGTGAGGATATTGATAGTGAAGGAAAATTTAAAAAGAGTATTGAAGGACTATACTATCCAAAAGATTTTAAAATATCAGATATAGAAAATTTAGCTAGATTTAAAGGAAAAGATAAAAAAATTTCTATGATGATAGAGATGTTTGATAAAAATAGTAAAACTTGGGAAGTAAATATTGGTAAGGGACAGCTTATAGAAAATCTTATGGAACAGCCTGGATTGGGAATAGAGGCAACTGTTGAAAGATGTGAAAACAATCGTATAATTTTAAATTACTTTGGAGTAAATTTATTATTATATGTAGAAAATTTAAAAAATCCTAGAAATTCTATTTTAAGAGGGTCAACTTTAACTGTTTATCCTATGGAGATAAAAAGAGAGTTAAGGGGCACATCTATGCCTAGAGTAACTGAAGATATAAGAGAGTCTACTATCTTAGAATATATCTCATCTATTCCACTAATAATAAGAAAAGAAGATGAAGCAAAATTTAAAAATTATTTTCAAGAAAAAAGTAAAAAAGAGAATCTTACTAAGAACACTTGCCTTAACTGGAGAGTAGGAAAAGTTGAGGGAGAAGAGAATAAATTAAAATTACAACTTGGAGAAAGTTTAGTATTTTTAGTTGAAAAAGTTATAACAGAAAAGAGAGAAGTTTATTTAAGATTTTTAGAGTTTATTGAGGAAAAATTTAAACCTGAAGATATATATTTAGGTATTAATGGTACTTTTATTACTAGAGTGGAGAGTAAAGAGAAAAAACTTAGTGAAGTAGAGTTAGAGTCAATAAACACTTTTTTACTTTTAATTGAATTAGAATTTAAAAATCAAGAGAAGATAAAAGAGTCAGCTCCTGGAGTTGTATACTACAATAAATGGGTAGAGATCACTGATAAACTTGTAAATCATATGTTTAAAGATAAGGAGAGTTTCTTTTGTGAACTTGGAGATTTTCAATTAAAAAGAGAGGACAAAAATAGAAAAATTAGAATCTATAATGCTACTCTTTTAAATTTTGAAACTCTTGAATCTAAGTTAAAGGATATTAGTGAGAAAGGAAGAGTTGAATTTATACTTGAAAATGAAGTTGGACAATATTATGATATTAGATTTTTTACTGAAATAGAAGATAATAAGGTAGAGATTACTGAAAAATTAAATGATAATTATATAGAAATTTTAAAAGAAAGGGGAATTGTTGAAAAAGAGGTATATATAAAAAGATTTCCATATGCTGAAATTCAACAGAAAATAGCTTTAAATAACTTTTTAACCTCTGATGTAGAAAACTTTAATATAAAATTAGCTATGCTATCAGGTAAAAATATTGAAAAAGTTACTGATAAGGATAAAAACAAGATAGATGAATTTTTTAATAAAGATCTTGAAAGAAATATTCATCAAAGAAAGATTGTTGAAGATGTTATGAATAGCAAGGATATATTCTATATTCAAGGTCCTCCAGGAACAGGAAAAACAACAGTTATTAAGGAGATAATACTTCAACAATTAAAAGCAAATCCAAACTCTAATATCTTGATAACTTCACAAACAAATGTAGCTGTAGACAATGTTTTAAAAGGTTTAGAAGAGTATAGATATGAGATAGATAAGAAAGAACTATTGAGATGTGGAAATGATGAAAAAATAGCTATTGAGATAAAAGAGTATGGTTTTGATCATATTATGGAAAATTATAAGAAAGAGTTTAGAGAGCTTAAAGTAAATAACGAAGATGAAAGAAAAATAAAAGAGATCTGGGAAGGATATATCAATGAAACTCAAAAATTAAAAAATGAGTTAGGGGAACTACTTCTTAGAAGTAAGAGAATAGTAGGTGCTACTTGTGTAGGTATTGCTAATAAAAAGATTGGATTAGAAAATATGACATTTGATTTAGTGATAGTTGATGAAGCAAGTAAAGCTCTCCCTGCTGAGATACTTATCCCATTAAATAAAGCAAAAAAATGTGTAATTATAGGGGATCATAAACAACTTCCCCCAACTTTAAATAAAGCTCTTACTGATGAAGAGGAGTTGGAAATAGAGGATAGAGAGTATTGTGAAACTGAACTATTTGAGAAAAGTTTATTTGAAAAGCTTTTTGAAGAGGCTCCAGATTATGCTAAGGGAATGTTAAAAACTCAATATCGTATGCCTACGTCTATTGGAAATATGGTAAGTAACTTTTTCTATGATGAAAAGTTAGAAAATGGAGAGAATTGCAGAGATAAACAACCTTTATTCTTTGAAAAAAATCTAAATTGGTTAGATACTTCTAAAATTAAAAATAATATGGAAGATGATAATAAAAGTCCATTTAATTTAGTAGAGGTTAATGTAATTAAAGATCTGATAAAATCTATTAGAGATAAGAAAATAGATAGTAGAATAGCTGTAATAACTCCATATAAAGGGCAAAAGCGAGAGATAAATAGAGCTTTAATTAAAGAAAAACTAATGGATAAAGTATTTGTTGATACTGTTGATTCTTTCCAAGGTGATGAAGCTGATATAGTTATCTTCTCTGTAACTAGAGCTAAGAAAAAAACAGAGTTCTTTAGTAAAGATGCTAGATTAAATGTTGCATTTTCAAGAGCTAAAAAAGAGTTTATAATTGTTGGAAGTATAGATTATTTTGTAAAAAAATATGGAAAGGAATCTAAATTAAGTAAGATAGCTGAATTTGTTAAAGAAAATGGAAGTGTAATTACATTAAAATAAGTAATTATAATATAGAGAGAGGTGGAAATTTAAAACACCTCTTTTTTATTATTAATTTTTAAATTTCTACTAGATAAAAATCTGAAAATAAGGTATCATAAAAGATAGGGAAAATATCAAATTTAAGTGGGGTATAATATGGAAATTAAAATTGTTAAGTGGGAAGATAAATTTGCAAAAACCTATATTGATCTCTCAATAGAGTGGTTAGAAAAATATGTTTCTGTTGAACCTGGAGATTTAGAGATAATTGAACACCCTTATGAATCAGTTTTAAATAATGGTGGAATGATTTGGTTTGCTCTATTAGAGAATATTCCAGTTGGCACAGTAACAATGATAAAATCTAGTAATAATTCATTTGAGTTAGCAAAATTAGCTGTAACTGAAAAATATAAAAAGCTAGGTATAGGAGAGAGATTGATGAAAGTAGCAATTGAATTTGCTAGAGAAAATGGTACAAAGAAAATCTATCTATTTACAAATCACAATCTAATTCCTGCAATAAATCTATACAAGAAGTGTGGATTTGTCCAAATACCACTTATAGATAATAAATATATAGAATCTGATATGAAAATGGAGCTATATTTATAAATTTAAAATAAAAAGAAAGGATGAAAAACTATTGAAAAAGAATATATATTTTAGATTATTTTTAGTATTTTTTAAAATAGGAGCCTTTACTATTGGTGGTGGATATGCTATGGTACCATTGATAAAAGAAGCTCTAGTAGATAAAAACAGATGGTTAAATGATGAGGAGTTTGTAGATGGACTAGCTATTGCTCAATCTACACCAGGAATTTTAGCAGTAAATACAGCTATTATTACTGGCTCGAAGATTGCTGGTAAGTTCGGAGCTATTGTAGCAGCACTTGGAGCTGTATTGCCATCATTTATTATGATTCTTATTTTAGCAACAACTTTATCATCTGTTAGAAACTCCCCTATATTTACAGCTTTTTTCAATGGAATAAAGCCTGTTACAGTAGCACTAATTTTTATTTCTGTTATAAAGATGGCAAAGGGAGCAAAGGTAAATTTAAAAACTTCGATTATACCTTTAAGCATAGGTTTTTTAGTAGCCTATACACCTTTATCCCCAATTTCAGTTATTATTATTACAATGATTGTGGGAAATATTTATTTTGCTTGGAAGGATAAGAGGGGGAAAAAATGATATATTTACAACTTTTTTTAGTTTTTTTTAAAATAGGATTATTTAGTTTTGGTGGAGGATATACAGTTCTTTCACTAATACAAAAAGATGTAGTTGAAAGATTTCAGTGGATAACAACAGGGGAGTTTACAGAGATAGTAGCACTTTCTCAAGTAACACCAGGACCTATTGCTATTAACTCAGCTACATATATAGGCTATAAAGTAACTGGTAATGTTTTCGGCTCTATGTTTACAACTTTTGGAGTTGTATTACCATCATTTATAGTTTTAGCATTGATTATAATGTTTTTACATAGATTTAAAAATTCTTTGATAGTGGAAAGAGCATTTAAAGCTCTTCGTCCAGCAGTTTTAGGGTTGATTTTAGCAGCTGGACTATCACTTTTAAAACCTGAAAACTTTATTGATTTAAAAAGTTATATTATCTTTTTAGGAGCAATAATTTTATCATTAAAGTGGAATATTGGAGTTATTCCTCTTCTTATAGGTTCTGGTATTTTAGGAATTATACTTTATTAAAAATATAGCAATTTAATTTATAAAAGGGCTGAGTAAGTAAAATACCTACTCTAGCCCTTTAATTTATATACTATTATTTATATTGGGAAATAATAAATATATAAAAGTTTATTATTACATATCTCTAGTTACAACTACATCTACACCAGTATTAAGAACATTTTTTATTACAATATCCCCTCTTTTTACTGGAGAAACAAGTTCTACATCTTTTAAAAGTTCCATACATTTAAAGTTTAACTCTTTAGGAATAGCATCATTTGTTTTAACAGATACTCTATTATGAATTCCACCTTTAATTCTTACAGTAGAAGTTATTACTCTCTTAGGTGCAGTAAGCTCCTCTTTACCATATTTTTCACCTCTTGGGCAAGTGTTTCCAGTTACCTCAAGAGTTTCAGTATCAACTGTAAGATGACATCCCATTGGACAAACTATACATATCATATTCTTTTTCATTATTTATCACCACCTGTTACTTCAACAGTTAAGCTCTTACCTACCATAGTATCTAATATCTTCTTAGGAACCATTACTTTTTCCATCTCTCCAGGAGCTAAATGTTGTTTATTTAAACTCATCAATACTTTTTCTTCATCTTTTACTTCAAGTTTTACATTTTTATAAATATTATTTACTCTCATAAATATTTCTAAAGCTTTATCTATATTTTCAGCTCTAAATTTTTGAGGAACTGTATAAGTAATTCCCTTTCCATTTATGATTTCTTTGTATTCTCCATCTTTAACTTCATTTTTTATATATTTTGCTGCTGCTGTTCCAGCTTTTCTAGCTTCAGCACTAACAAAGTCTACAAGGTCATGCACATGTACAACGTTTCCACAAGCAAATATTCCCTCTGCACTTGTTTCCATCATTTCATTTACTATAAGTCCATTTGTTCTTCTATCTATTTCAAGTCCTGTTTTTCTTGAAATATCATTTTCAGGAATCAATCCTACTGATAGTAGAAGTGTATCACACTCATACTCTTTTTCAGTTCCAGGAATAGGTTTTCTATTTTCATCAACTTTAGCAATAACTACCTTTTCTAATCTATCTTTTCCAACTACATCAATAACTGTATGACTTAAATATAGAGGAATGTTGTAGTCATCAAGACATTGAACTATATTTCTTGTAAGTCCACCAGAGAATGGCATAAGTTCAACAACAGCCTTTACCTCTGCTCCCTCAAGAGTAAGCCTTCTAGCCATTATAAGTCCTATATCTCCAGATCCAAGGATAAGAACCTTTTTACCTACCATGTATCCTTCCATATTTATAAATCTTTGAGCAGCTCCAGCAGTAAACACTCCTGATGGTCTATCTCCAGGAATTGATATAGCCCCTCTAGTTCTCTCTCTACATCCCATAGCAAGTATTACAGCCTTAGCTTCAATTACCATATATCCATCTTTGCTGTTAATTGCATGGATTTTTTTATCTTCAGTTAAATCAAGAACCATAGTATCTAATTTATACTCTATATTCATTTCAAGAAGTTTCTCAATAAATCTTTGAGCATACTCTGGTCCAGTAAGCTCCTCTTTAAACTCATGTAATCCAAATCCATTGTGGATACATTGTTGTAAAATTCCACCTAACTCTTTATCTCTCTCTATTACAAGAATATTATCTATTCCATTTTTCTTAGCTTCAATAGCTGCTGCAAGTCCTCCAGGACCTCCTCCAATAACTACTAAATCATATTTCATAGCAAGTTCCTCCTACTTTTTAGTTTCTCCAGTTAGAATATAAGCACCTGTTTTATCTAAAACTATATCATCTAAATTCTTTCCTAACTCTCTAGCAAGGATTTCTTGAACTCTAGGTCCACAGAATCCACCTTGACATCTTCCCATTCCAGGTCTACATCTCTTCTTAACACCATCAACTGTTCTAGCTCCTAGTGTTCTATGGATAACATCAACAATTTCTCCCTCTGTAATGCTTTCACATCTACAAATTATTCTTCCATATCTAGGATCTTTTGCTATTACTTCAGCTTTTTCTTCTGGAGTTAGATCCATGAAGTGAATTTGATGTCTATTTTTCTTAAATTCAGCTTTCATTGTAGGATTTCCTAACTTTTCAACTACCATTTTAGCTACATCTACACCTATTGCAGGAGCTGATGTAAGTCCAGGTGATTTAGTTCCAGCAATATTGAAGAATCCCTCAGCATCTTCAGCCTCTCCAATGATAAAATCTCCTGTATCTGATTCTGCTCTAAGTCCAGCAAAGTTTCTTATATTATCTCTGAAGTTTACACTTGGTACACTTCTTACAGCTTCTCTTCTTATTAAGTCCATTTCAGGTATTGTATTACCTACATCATCTTTACTTTCCACATCTGTTGCAGTTGGTCCAGTGATAAGGTTTCCATGAACTGTGCAAGATACTAATATTCCTTTACCCATTTTACTTGGACATTGGAAAATAACACTGTTAACTAATGTTCCTTGAACTTTATCCAATAGGAAGTATTCTCCCTTTCTAGGAATAATGTTAAAGTGTTTCTTACTTACCATATCGTTTATCTCATCAGCATGTACTCCAGCTGCATTTATAACTGTCTTAGTTAAAATTTCCTCTTTATCTGTTACTACTTTATATCCACCATCAACTTTTTGAATATCTACTACTTTACTGTTTAATTTTACTTCAACACCATTTTCAACAGCATTTTCAAGCATCTTTATTACAAATTCCCAAGGTCCTACTATTCCAGCAGTTGGTGCATAAAGAGCTGCAACTATATTAGGATTTAAGTTAGGTTCTCTCTTTAAAACCTCTGCTCCCTCAAGAATTTCAAGTCCAGGCACACCATTTTTTACCCCTCTATCATAAAGTAACTCTAGGTGTGGTCTCTCCTCCTCTGTAAAAGCTAGAACATATGATCCAACTCTTTTAAATGGTGCTTCTATCTCCTTACATAGATCCTCAAACATAGCGTTTCCAAGTACATTATATTTAGCCATCAATGTTCCATTAACAGCATCATAACCAGCATGTATAATAGCTGAGTTTGCTTTACTTGTTCCGTTAGATACATCATTTTCTTTATCTAATACAACTACATTTAAATTGTATCTTGACAGTTCACGAGCAACACAAGCTCCCATTATTCCAGTTCCTATCACTACAACATCTACCATCTTAGCCTCCTGTTATAAAAAAGGGTCAAGCAAATAGAGGGAATTTATCTTCTCTCATTTTTGCTTGACCCACATCATCTCTAGTCAAATATTTTTTTCTTTATTATCTCTCAACTATAGGAATTTGTCAAGCCCTTTAATAGTTTATTATATTAAGCATCTTCTTCTTCCCATTTCATAGCTCTTTCTACAGCTTTTTTCCATCCATTGTATTTTTTAGCTCTTATTTCATCAGGCATTTCACAAGTAAACTCTCTATCTAGTATCCATTGTTTTTTGATCTCTTCTTTAGATTCCCAGATTCCTACTGCTAATCCTGCTAAATAAGCAGCTCCTAATGCTGTTGTTTCAAGAATAACTGGTCTTCTTACAGCTGTTCCTAAAATATCAGCTTGGAATTCCATTAAGAAGTTGTTTGCTGCAGCTCCACCATCTACTTTAAGACTACTTAATTTAATTCCAGAATCCTCTTGCATAGCTTCAAGAACATCTCTTGTTTGGTAAGCTATTGATTCCAATGTTGCTCTTATAATATGATTTTTGTTAGCTCCACGAGTTAATCCAACAATTGCTCCTCTTGCATACATATCCCAATAAGGTGCTCCAAGTCCAACAAATGCAGGTACTACATAAACTCCAGCACTATCTTTAACTTTTCTAGCAAAGTATTCAGTATCACTTGATTCAGTAACAAGTTTTAACTCGTCTCTTAACCATTGAACACTTGCTCCACCTATAAAGATACTTCCTTCAAGAGCATACTCAACTTTTCCATTAAGTCCAATAGCTATTGTTGTAACAAGTCCATTTTGACTGTGAATCATCTTATCTCCTGTGTTCATAAGTAAGAAACATCCAGTTCCATAAGTGTTTTTAGATTCTCCTTTTTCAAAACAAGCTTGTCCAAATAGAGCTGATTGTTGGTCTCCTGCTACCCCAGCTATAGGAATTCTGTGTCCTCCTGTACCTCCAAGGTTAGCATATCCAAATGTTCCACTACTATCTTTTACAACTGGAAGCATTGATTCAGGAATTCCTAATATATCAAGAAGTTTTTTATCCCATTTTAATTCTTTAATGTTATAGATCATAGTTCTTGAAGCATTTGTATAGTCAGTTGCATGAACTTTACCATTTGTTAATTTCCAAATTAACCAAGTATCAACAGTTCCAAATAATAGATCTCCTCTTTCAGCTTTTTCTCTAGCTCCCTCTACATTGTCAAGGATCCATTTAATTTTTGTTCCAGAGAAGTAAGCATCAAGTACAAGTCCTGTATTCTCTTTAATATATTCTTCTAAACCATCAATTTTTCTTAATTCATCACAGATTTTAGCTGTTCTTCTACATTGCCATACTATTGCATTGTAAACAGGTTTTCCTGTATTTTTATCCCAAACTATTGTAGTTTCTCTTTGGTTTGTTATTCCAATTCCAATAATATCATGTTGTGATATTCCCTCTTTAGCTATTACTTCTGCAAGAGTTCCACTTTGGCTTGACCAGATTTCCATTGGGTCATGTTCTACCCATCCTTCTTTTGGATATATTTGTCTAAATTCTTTTTGAGCAACTCCAACTATTTTTTGATCGCTATCAAATATCACTGCTCTTGAACTTGTTGTTCCTTGGTCTAAAGCTACAATATATTTTTTATTCATACAACATAACCTCCTATATATTTGAAACTGATAATAATTTTATTCTACTATATTTAACTAGTGAACTACTCCCATTTTTGAAGCAGGAGTTTCTTGAGAAGTAGTTAATAATTTAACTATATTTGCCAATCACTACGGCTAGTTCATAACCTAAATTTTTATATTAATATAAAGATTAAATTTATAATCCACAAACAACGCATCCACCAATAAATGCATCAAATATAACAGCTCCTAATATTGCTCCAAGAATAGGTCCTACAATTGGTACCCAAGCATATCCCCAGTTTGATCCACCTTTTCCTTTGATAGGTAAAATAGCATGTGCAATTCTAGGTCCTAAGTCTCTAGCTGGGTTGATTGCAAATCCTGTTGCTCCTCCTGTTGCTGTTCCAATTAAGAAAATAAGCATACCTACTATAAAAGCTCCCATTCCTGAATCTCCTATTGCCTTTCCTGTTGCTCCATATCCAGTTGCTAATATTCCTAATACAAGGATAGCTGTTCCTATAGCTTCTGTTACAACATTCCAAGGTTTGTTATCAATAGCTGGTCCAGTTGCAAATACTCCTAATTTAGTTCCTGCATCTGGCTCTTCATCCATTAGATTTTTATAAGTTAAATATGCTAATGTTGCTCCAACTATTCCTCCAAGAATCTGTGCAATTATATATCCTGGTAATAATGCTGGATCCAATCTTCCTGTCATAGCAAGTGCTATTGAAAGTGCTGGATTAAGATGAGCTCCACTTACCCAACCAGTAAGATATGCTGACATTGTTACTGCCATACCCCACCCTAAACAAGTACAGATCCAACCTCCACCTTTACCAAAACTTTTGTTTAAGCTAAGTGTCATATTGATTCCATTTCCTAGTAATAATAGAAGTGCTGTTCCTACAAATTCTGCTAGATACATTGAACTTGGTGTCATAATAAATCCTCCTTATACTTTTGAAATTATTCTGGTTATATAGTTTACTTGCAAATAAAAAAAGCTTAAAAATAATCTTTTCCCATTTTGTAAAAGATTTTTTCTAAGCTTCTCTCGTCTCCAAGCTTTATTAAGTTAATATAATAATACTTCTTTTTTCGTTCTTTGTCAACTATTTTTTTTCAAAAAGTACTATTTCAATACTAACTCTCCCATAATTTCTTGTCAGTTGTAGATATACCAACAGCTCCAGCCTTTAGGGCATTGATTACATCTTCCTTTTCATCAATTAAACCACCTGCTATAATTGGAATACTTACTGCTTTTTCTATTCTTCCTATTATCTTGGGCATTATTCCTGGCAGAATTTCCACAGCACTTGGTTTATTCTCACGAATATGGACAAGTGTATTTTTAAACGAGAAAGAATCTAAAATAAAAAATCTTTGAATAACAGGAATATTATTTTTGTTTGCAATACTTACAACATTATGTTTTGTAGTAATAATACCGTCTAGTCCACTGTTCTCTATGATATATTCCACCCCATATGCTGAGCTAGAAAGTCCCTCTATCATATCCACATGAACAAAAACTACCTTCCCTGCTTTTTTTAATTCAGAAACTATATCCTTGATATTAATAAGGTTTGCCATAATAACAAATACAACTTCACTACTGCTATTTTTAGCTTCTTCTAAATATGTATCGTTTTTTATAGCTGGTATTACTGGATTTCTCTCTAAAATTTCTCTAATTTTCAATACAATCACCTTTTTTTCTTTATTGTCCTATTAAACTATACTATATTATACAAAAAATGACAATAAGAAAAATATTTTTACATTTTTTTTACATTAAATTAAATTTTTTAGAGTTTTTAATCCAAACCTTAATTATTTTTAATATAAGGTATTTAATTGTCATTAAAGTGTCATAAACTGTTATTTTTTAAAATTAATGTATATTTTTTGAATAAATAGATTTAATTTATCAATAGTTATTTAAAAAAACTGGCATAAATTATTATTACACCAGTTTTCTTTATTATTACAACTCTATCTTTTCTATCAACTCATCAATAGTGTTTGATTGGTTAGGATATCTCATAGCTGGTCTATCTAAAAATATAACCTCTATCCCCTTTCTATCACAGGCATCAATTTTTTCCTTCTCTCCACCTGTGTTTCCAGCCCTTTTAGTCACAAAGTATTTAGCATCGATTTGCTCAATCATAGCCTCATTCATACTTTGAGTAAAAGGTCCTTGCATAGCTATTATATTTCTTGGCAATATCCCAAACTCTTCACATCTCTTTACCATATCCCATTTAGGAAGTATTCTAAAATAGTACTTCTCTAAATTTTCACTATCTTTAAATCTCTCAATATTGTTACTACCTAAAGTTACTAAAATATTCCCCTCTAAAGTTTCACAATATTTGATTAGCTCATCAATACTATAAAATTCAGAGTATTTTTTAGGATTGATCTTTATCTCTTCCCTCTCAAATCTGTAATATTTAAGAGATAGTTTCTTTGCTACTTCAATGGCATTAGATGAAACTTCTACAGCATAAGGGTGGCTTATATCAACTATTGTTGTTACCCTATTTTCTAAAGCAAAGCTCTCCATCTCATCTTTTGTCAATTTTCTACAAACCACTTTAATTGGTAGTCCCTCTAAAAGTTTTCCCCCATATTCTGTGGCAGTAGTCACTATTATATCTTTATCATCAGAGGCAAATTTCTCTAGAAACTCCCTAGAATCCTTTGTTCCCCCAATAACCCATATCATAACTTATATCCTCTAGGTGTTATCATTCTATTATCTTTTACATAAGATTTTGAGTTTCCAATAATAACCACTGTAAACATATCTATTTCATGTTCTAAGAAATGTTCAAGATCAGTTAAAGTATAGTTTTGATCCTCTCTTCCAACGTGTCTTAAAAGAGCAACTGGAGTAGTAGGAGCTTTATGTCTTAACATAATCTCTCTAGCCTCAACTATTTGAGTTGTTCTTCCATTACTTTTTGGGTTGTATAGAGAGATTACAAAATCCCCTTCACTAGCCTTATCTATTCTCTTAGTTATAACGTCCCAGTCAGTTAAAAGGTCACTTAAACTGATAACAGCTTGGTCGTGCATAATAGGTGCTCCAACAAGTGCAGCTCCTGCAACTGATGCAGTTATTCCAGGTATTACTTCAACATCTATTCCACTGTCAGCAGCCACTTCAATCATAATTCCTGCCATTCCGTAGATTCCAGCATCTCCACTACTGATAAGAGCAACTGATTTTCCCTCTTTAGCTAATTCTAGCACTTTTTCACATCTGTCTATCTCTTTTTTCATTCCAGATACATAGAACTCTTTATCTTTAAACTCATCTTTTACTAAATCAACATAAGTAGTATACCCAGCTATAATATCTACATTTTTTAGAGTTTTATAAGCTCTTACACTTATATCTTCCATGTTCCCTGGTCCAATTCCTACAACATATATTTTACCTTTATTCATAAATTTTCTCCTCATAAATTGATATTGTCATTCCATCATAGATATATTTCTTTTCTAAAAATTTTCCACTTCCACTTGATGCCAACAGTGCACAAGGTTCAGAAACACAAGTTACCCCTATCTGTTTTTTAACAAATTGAGAGCCTTCAAATTGCCCCTCTACCCTTTTTATATCTTCTCTTGAAATTATTATCAAATCTTTTCCAAGAGTTTTAGCTGCAGCTATAAGCCCAACTTCATCAGCTTTTATATCAACAGTAGCTATTTTTTTTATACTTTTCATAGAAAGATTATGCTTTTTCATAGCCATTTCTATTCCAGTTAAAATATGCTCCTCACTTGTCCCTCTCTTGCAACCTATACCTAAAACAAGATTTTTAGGATAGATTCTTACACTCTCAATATTTTCTCTATTAGAAACTATTATAACCCCTTCAACATCTCCCTTTTTATCAAAGTCAATATTTTTAGGTAACTTTATATCCACACCTTTCCCATCAACTATCAATGAAGTTACATTTTTAGCCTTTTCTAAAGACTCTAACTCCCCATTGAGTTTTTGGGAAAGTGTATCAACAGCTATCTTTCCAGTTACATCTGAACTTGTAGTGATAATTGGTAAAAGATTTAACTTCTCACCTATTATCTCTGCTAACTCATTTGCACCACCAAGGTGTCCAGAAAGTAGAGAGATCACAAAATGAGCCCCTTCATCAATAACTACAACTGCTGGATCTACATCTTTACTCTTTATCAAAGTAGATATTTTTCTAACAACTATACCAGTTGCCATTATAAAAATATGTCCATCATAGTTATTAAACTCTTTTTCAAGGGTTTCTGTGAAATTTTCCATTTGAATTGTATCTTCAATATTGAATTTTTTCAAAGTATATATTTGAGCTTTAAGAGTGTCACCATAAAGCTTTGCCAATCTTCCAGCTCCCCTAGTAACACTCCAAATTGCAAGTTTCATCTTACTCTATTCCCTTTCTAAACTCGTGTGTGAAAGTTTTATCATAAAGTTTAGATTTTTCATACTCATTACCTAAGAAATCTCCAACTAAAATTTGAGCAGTTTTAGAGATTCCAGCCTCTTTTACTTTTTCCTCTATTGTTTCCAATGTTCCAATAACTATTTTTTGATCTTCCCAAGTAGCTCTTTGAACAACAGCTATTGGAGTTGTCATAGGGTATGAAGTTGCAAGTCTTTTTACTACATCTCCAATCATATGAACAGAAAGGAAGATAGCCATTGATGCTCTATGAGTAGCAAGACTTTCAAGTGATTCCTTTTCAGGTACAGGAGTTCTTCCTTCTAATCTTGTACAGATAACTGTTTGAGAAACTGATGGAAGAGTAAATTCCTTTTTAACTGCTGCTGCTGAAGCTAAGAATGAGCTTACCCCTGGGATAACTTCATATTCTATTCCATGCTCGTCTAAAACGTCCATTTGCTCTCTGTGAGCACCGAAAATAGCTGGATCTCCAGTATGAACTCTAGCAACTTTTTTTCCTGCTTTTATCCCTTTAATTGTAACATCCATAACCTCTTCTAAAGTCATAGATGCTGAGTTATATACCTCTGCTCCCTCTTTGTGACACTCTATTACTTGTCTAGGTACAAGTGATCCTGCATATATGATAATATCTGCCTCTTTAACTATTCTTTGCCCTTTAATTGTGATTAACTCTGGGTCTCCAGGTCCAGCTCCTATGAAATAAACTTTTTCCATTGTTCAATTCCTCCTTTTTTTAGTAACATTGTTGAAAAATAGTGAATATCTTCTTTTTTTAGAGGAGAGATATCGAAATAAACCTCTTGATTTTCCTTCCCACAATTTGAAACAAGGATAATATTATCCATATTTCCAGTTTTAATAAGAGCCTCTTTTAATCTATCAAAGTTTCTACTAACCTTCATAAATACAAGGTTATCACTTTCATTGATCTCTTTTTCAATATCAGTTGTTTCACTTAATCCGATTATCTTTAATGATTCATCTCCCATAACTATTGGTAGATTAAATCTTGAAGAGATATCAGCAAAAGATGAGATTCCAGGCACTGTTTCAACTTCATATTTTCCATCTAAATGCTCAAGAATATATACATAAGTACTATAAGTCATAGTATCTCCAATTGTTAGGAACCCTACATTTTTACCTTCAGCTAGGTATTTTTCAACTAATCTTGCATTAGCTTTTCTTCCCTCTACTCTATCTAAAGGATTTTTTAGCATAGGAAATTCCATAAATACAAGTTCAACATCATCTTTAAGGTACTCTTTAGCTATTGAATAAGCTGTACTTCCAATATCTTTTCTTGCTTCTGGTAAAACTACCACATCTAATTTTTTTAAAGTTTTAATCGCTTTTAAAGTGATTTGATCTGGGTCCCCTACTCCAACACCTATTCCATAAAATTTATTCGCCATTTAAATTTTTTCCTCCTTAACAACTGTTATTATATATATTGGGTTTTCTCCATACATCATTGTATATGGTCCAACTTTTTTACCTCTACCTACCATTAAGTTTACAACTTCAATATCTTTAAAACCAAACTCTTTCAATATTTCCATTGAACTACTCAATGTTTCCAATGTGATAGCATTTATCACCAATCTACTATTTTTCTTTGAATATTGCATAAAATGAGCCACTATCTCTCTCATTCCACCTGTTGAGCCACCAATAAACATTCTGTCATAGTTTATCTCTGGAATATTTTCAGGAGCTCTTCCATGGATTAAAAAGTAATTATCTAGGTTAAATTTCTTAACATTCTCTCTAATTACCTCTAGCCCCTTCTCCTCTTTCTCGATTCCAATAACCTTACCATTTTTTATATATGTAGCAGCCTCTATTCCAATAGTTCCAGTTCCAGCTCCTACATCTATCAAAACAGAGTCATCTTCTAATTGAAGTTTAGCTATTGATACAGCTCTCACCTCTTGTTTAGTCATCGGTAGCTCTCCATGTATAAATTCTTTATCATAGATATGCATAATCTTCTCCTTTAAGCTCTCTTTCTTAAAATTACTATATTCATTTTAAACTCTCTATCTAATTTTTCATACTCATTTACATCTAATTTTGTTATCTTTTCATCAGGATATGATAATCTCTCTCCTATAACTATCTCTATATTTTCAATTCCACTTTGATAAATATTTTTAGCTATATTGTATGGAGTGTTTTTCTCATCTGTTAAAAGTACAACACCAGTTCCAGTTTTTAAACCTTCAATATAGTCAAAGTCCCTTCCATGAACACTAGCAAGGGTATAATTTTGCCAACACTCACCTATTCTTGAAAAAAGATATTGATATGAAGAGATTCCAGGAATAACCTTTAACTCCTCATCTCTGAAGTTTCTCTTTAGAAAGGGAAGTAAGCTATAAAACCCTGTGTCTCCAGATACTACAACTGTTATATCTTTCCCCTCTCTACTTCTAATAAAATCAACTACCTCTGAGAGCTTTCCTAAAATATATTTTTCACAATCTTTTGAAATTAGTTCATCTAACTCCTCTAGCTGTCTACTTCCACCTATTACCACTTCACAAGTTTCAATAGCTTTTCTTCCAGCTCCAGTTAAAAAATCTAAATTTCCTGGACCAAGTCCAACTACACATATTTTATTCATTAGCTACTTCACCTGCCAACTTGTAAAATCCACTGCTATATCCTAAAGTTTCACCTTTAAAGGAGAACAGTAGAGATTCACATGTTAAATCATCTGTTCTACTATATTCAATTACCTTCTTTTTAACCTTTTCAGCTAATAGAGTGAACAACTCTTTTTTCTCCACATAGTCACAAGCTTCTTCAACAGTGTTAGCTTCCAATATCTTTCTAATATTTTCAGGTTTCTCACCTATTAAAAAAGCATTTGCTCCCATTATCTCCATTCTTCCATCTGCCACTCTACTGTGAGTGTTAAAGATTCCACCAGCTATTTTAACTGCCTTACCTATATGCCCTAGAAGAAGTATTCTCTTAAATCCCAATTTTACTGCTGAATCTACCATAAATCCAACATAGTTACTTATTATTATCATCTGTTCAAGATCAAGTCCAAGTCTTTCACAATAATTTTTACCATAGTTTCCAAAGGCAAATATTACCCAATCTCTATCTTTATCCATCTTTAACACTTTTAATTCAGCAAACATTGAGTCTTTCAATGCCTCTTCACTCATAGGTTTAACTATTCCAGTAGAGCCTAAAACAGAGATTCCACCTTTTATTCCTAACTTAGGGTTAAAGGTTTTTTGAGCCTTTGTTCTTCCCTCTGGAATATATATTGTAACAACTGCCTTTATATCCCTATCCTCTAGCATCTCATTTACAACTTGAGCTATCATTTTTTGAGGTCCAGGGTTAATTGCAGATTTTCCTAACTCAACTTGTAACCCTCTCTTTGTAACTACTCCTACACCTCTTCCACCAACTAAAAGGAATTTGTCAAAATAGTGTCCCCTTTCAACTTTTGGCAACTCCTTTACCAGCTCAACTTTTGCACAGATACTTATACCATTTGTAACATCTGGGTCATCTCCAGCAAACTTTTTTATTGCACAAGAGGCAAAGTTTTTTCTACCTCTTAAAGCTAATACAGGTATTTTTAAATCTATCCCATTTAAAGTTGTAATCTCAACTTCTTTAGATATTTTTCCATATAGAAGATACTCCAGTGCTGCTTTAGTTCCTACTGCTGCACATGTTCCAGTGGTATAACCACTCCTTAGCTCCTCAGCCATTAGAATCCCTCTCTTTTATACATTTGATATAGAATACCGTGTAAAATTGATACAGCTACTGTACTTCCCCCTTTTCTTCCATTGATAGTTATGTATGGTACATCTAAAGCTTTAAATGCCTCTTTAGATTCTGCTGCTCCAACAAATCCCACAGGAACTCCTACTACAAGAGCTGGTTTTTCAATCTCTCCTCTCTCAATCATCTCTTTTAATTGATATAGAGCTGTAGGTGCATTTCCAATTAAAAATATTTTAGTTCTAGGATCTTTAGCTGCTTTTTCCATTCCAACTATTGATCTTGTAACTCCTCTCTCTTTTGCCTCTTTAGCAACTTCGCTATCAGCTACTAAACAGTAAGCTTCACAACCAAATTTAGATAATACCATTTTACTTGCTCCATTTACTATCATATTTGTGTCACAATAGATTTTACAACCATCTTGTAAAGCTTTTTTTCCACTTTCAATAGCATTGTTTCTAAACTCAATTAGATCAGCATATTCAAAGTCAGCAGTTGTATGGATAACTCTTTTTACTATTGGTAGAGTTTCTTCATTAAATAGATTAATCTTTTCTCCTAGTTCTTCACCAATAATTTCAAAACTTCTTTTTTCAATATCTTGTGGTACTTTTATATAATTATTCATATTTTACCTTCCTTATATTTTATATTAATCTAGTATATCTTTTAATAATTCAAAGCCTGTAAAAAAGTGTATATGAGGGTAACCAGCCTTTACATTTTTATTTTCAAATATACACTTCCAATTTTTCCCATTAGGTTTTTCAGCTAGATATCCCCTTTGCTCCTCTAAAACCTCTTTTATCTTAGAGTAGTGGAACTCATGTCCTCTAGCTACAACCTTTCCATCTTTCAATATATTTATATAACCAAAACGAGATATGTCCAGACGATTTCCCATTTTTACACTACAACTAACTAAATTACACATTGGATAGATAGTTCCATCTAACATCTCTATCTCTTTAGATAAGAACATAAATCCCCCACACTCTCCAAAGATCTTTCCACCATTTTCAGCAAACTCTCTAATTGAGTTTAGCATCTCTTGGTTTTCACTTATCTCTTTTCCAAAAGATTCAGGGTATCCACCACCAAAATACAATATATCTAAATTTTCAGGGATTTTCTTATCTTTTACAGGAGAAAAGAATATAGTTTCTATTCCCAAATGGTTAAAAAGTTCTATATTATCATTATAATAGAAACTAAAGGCACTATCTTTAGCTATTCCCATTCTCATTCCCTTATACATATCTTTTTTATCTTCAAAGGGATTTTTTACCTCTTTCATCTCAACTTGTGAGGCGATTTCTAATATTCCCTCTACATCTAAAGTTTTATATAGAGTCTCTTTTAATCTATCTATTTTAGATTTTAAATCTCCAATCTCTTCAGCTTGTAAAAGCCCAAGATGTCTACTTCCAATATGCAAACTATCATCTTTAGGCACATAACCTAAACACTTTACATCTGTATATTTTTCAATAGCCTCTTTAAATATTCCATAGGTTTTTTCACTAGAAACCTTGTTTATAATTACCCCAGCTATATTTACTCTTTTATCTAGCATCTGATATCCCAGAACTTGAGCTGCAATACTTGTTGATTTTCCTATTCCATCAACTACCAGTATCACAGGAACTCCTAAAACTCTTGAAAGATGAGCTGAACTGTTGTTGTCAAGGGTATTGTCCACCCCATCATATAGCCCCATAACTCCCTCTATTATAGAGATATCCTTTTGATGTGAATAGAAACTATATTTAACTCCCTCTTCTCCCATCATAAAAAGATCTAGGTTATAGCTCCTGTTTCCAGTTACAAATTGATGAAACCCAGGGTCAATATAGTCTGGTCCTGTTTTAAAAGGTGAAACATTATCAAATAGTGACATCAGCCCCATTGAAACAGTAGTTTTACCTATTCCACTATTTGTTCCTGCTAACATAAATGCTTTCATCTCATCACCTCTTCCAATGCTTTTAAAACTTTTATATTATTCTCTCTATTTTTTATTGCAAGTCTGATATAGCTCTCATTTAGATATTGAAAATTAGAGGCATCTCTCACAACTACACCTTTTTCAATCATCTTTTCTCTTACATATGATGAGTTATATTTTAAAAGCTTTACTAAAATAAAGTTTACATTTGTTTTGTAAGTTCTAATATTTTCTATTTTTTGACTCTCTTCAAAGAACCACTTTTTCTCTTCAGCTATCCATTTTTCAGTTTCCTCTATATACTCATTGTCCCAAAGCATTGTTTTCCCTGCAAGTTCAGCAAATGAGTTTACACTCCAAGGCTCTTTGTAGCTTTCCATCTTCTTTAAAACTTCATTGTCAAAGGTTATTCCATATCCAAGCCTAACCCCTGGCACTGCAAAGAATTTTGTTAAAGCTCTCATAATAAATATATTTTTACTTTTTAAAAGAATAGCTGTTTGATTTTCCCAATCCTCTACAAACTCAATAAAAGCTTCATCTATAAATAGTTTTATCCCTCTTTTTTCAAGTTCACTATTTATTCTTCTGATCTTTTCAAGAGGTATAAAGCTTCCTGTGGGGTTGTTAGGGTTACAAATCACTACTAAATCACATTGTGGTAACTCTTTTAAAAAGTTTTCTACATCTAAATTCCAACTATTTTCCTCTAAAAGTGGATAGTATAAAATCTCACTCTCTATTGTATCCAAAGCTCTCTTATACTCAGCAAAGGCTGGAGCTACTATAAGAGTTTTTTTAGGTTTCATAGCTTTCATATGTAAAAATAGAATCTCTGTTGCTCCATTTCCCACAACTATATTTTCCAATTTTACTCCATTGTATTTAGCTATATTCTCTCTAAGCTCTACATATTCAGGATCTGGGTATTTCTCCAATATATGAAAACTATTAACCACTCTCTCTTTAAATTTTTCTGGGACTCCTAAGGGGTTGATATTTGAGCTATAATCTAGTAGATTGTCCTTTCCCTCTCTTTGAAGTCTATATATATTACCACCGTGTAAATCCATTTTTCACTCCTTAAATGCTGTAAAATCAATTATTTCTAATAATTTCACTTCTCTAGTACATCGCTAGGTTTTGACAAAGTACCTTTGTATTTGGCGATTATTAATCAAGTTTAATTATCGAAATTTATTTTAAATATCAGCTAAATTCCATGTCGTAGAATAAAGAGAGAGTAGCACTCATTTGACTAAAATTCCGAAACTCGACTTCGTCTCAAACACGTCGGAATTTTTAGCGTCAAATTTCATAACTCTCTCTAATATTCTTCTCCAAATTCCATTTTAGCTGATATTAGAGATTTTTTTCAATAACTTAATATTAATATCTTAATTATATAATTAAGACTTATCTAAAAATTAAAGCAATAGCATATCTTATTACAATAAATAGAGCTAGTCCAACCCAAGATGTAACATATAGAAGTCTAATAGCTCTTTTTATATCTCTCAAATCAAAGCATTTTAATCTATCTCCAATAGTTGGTTTATCATAGACTTTTCCAAAATAGCTTGTTTTACCCCCAAATTGTACCCCTAAAGCTCCTGCAAAAGCTGCTTCAGAGTTACCAGAGTTAGGACTTGAATGATTTAATCTATCTCTAAAAAACACTCTCCATGCCCCTTTATAGTTCATTCTTAACATCATAGCTGCTATTGGAATTATAACTCCCCCTGCCAATCTTGCAGGTATAAAGTTTGCCACATCATCTGTTTTAGCTGATACCATTCCATAGTCTATATATTTTTCATTTTTATATCCAACCATTGAATCTAGTGTATTTATAGCTTTATATCCCATTGCGAAAGGTAGGGCAAGAGAAACTCCATCAACAGTGAACAGACTTCCTACAAAGGCAAAAAACATAGGTGCTATCACTCCATCAACTGAATTTTCACTTATTGTTTCTAGCACACTTCTTGTAATCTGTCTTACATCCATATTCCCAGTATCTCTACTTACTAAATAAGAAAGCTCTCTCTTAGCTTTTTCTAAATCTCCATCTGTAAGAACTTTGCAAACTCTAAATCCCTCATCAGCAAGACTTTTAGTTGCTAAAGTTGTATAGAGAAAAAACACCTCAAGCCCTTGTGATATTTTTGCTAAGTAGTAAGATACAACTGCTGTTGTTCCCACTGTGATTATCATCAATAATCCACCTGTTAGCTTCTTATTTTTAGCCTTGTATAATATTTTCTCCAATGTTGAAATAAGCTTTCCTATAAATCTTACAGGGTGTGGAAACCAATGGGGATCTCCGAAAATCAAGTCCATTATATAAGCTATTCCATATTTTGCTAAAAAATTCATTCTTAATCACCTAGTATCTCATATATCTTTTTAATATCTATATTCTCTCTAACAACTTTCTCAAGCTTGTCAAACTCTCTCTCTCTGTACTCATCAAAGGTAATTCCCTCACCCAGTTGCTCCATACCTTTTTTCTCTCTAATTCTATTTAAAATAGTTCTTGTTACCTTTTCATTATCAAAAATTCCGTGAAGATATGTTCCAAAAATATTATCCTTAACAACTGCCACTATATGATCATCCTCTGTTACTGAAGATTCATTTCCAACAGTTACCCCTTGATGTATCTCATAACCTTTGATCTCTGTTCCATCAAGCCCCTCTAATATACCTTTCGTATTTACTAATTTACCAGTATATTGAATAGTGTTTTTCTCCTTTTCCATCACTGTTTCTGTATCTAAAATTCCAAGTCCTGGAATCTCTTTGATGTCACTTTCTATTCCATAAGGATCTTTTACTCTTTCACCAAGAATTTGGAAACCACCACAAATTCCTACAATTACAGTTCCATTTCTCGATGCCTTTATAATCTCAGTAGCTATTCCCCTATCTTTAATATCTTTCAGATCATCAATAGTGTTTTTAGAACCTGGAATAACTATCATATCCTCATTTCCTAGCTCATCAGCAGAGGTTACATAATTGATAGTTACATCATCTTGAATACTTAAAGCATCAATATCTGTGAAGTTAGATATATGTTTTAATTTTATTACAGATATTTTTATCCCTTTATTTTCCTTAGAGTTTTTAAATCTATCTGTAAGGCTATCCTCATCCTCTATATCAATATCACTGTAAGGCATTACCCCAACAACTGGCACCCCTGTTAGCTCCTCAAGCTTTGATAATCCAGGTTTTAATATATTTACATCTCCTCTAAATTTGTTGATGATTACCCCTTTTACCCTTGCTCTTTCCTCTGGAGTCATAAGCATAATTGTTCCATAGACAGATGCAAAAACTCCCCCTCTGTCTATATCTGCAACTAATATTACTGGAGCATCAGCCATTTTAGCCATTCCCATATTAGCTAGATCTTCCTCTTTTATATTTATCTCAACTGGACTTCCTGCTCCCTCAATTACAGAGATATCAAAGTTTTCTCTAATATAGTCATAAGACTTCATAATCTCTGGCTTCAAAGAAGTTTTAAACTTTCCATATTCAAGTCCACTCATATTTCCAATAGATTTTCCATTTACAATAACTTGAATCTTTCTAGCAGTTGTAGGTTTTAAAAGGATAGGGTTCATATATGCCTCTGGCTCTATTCCTGATGCCATAGCTTGAACAACTTGAGCTCTTCCCATCTCTCCACCTGTTTTACTTATATATGAATTCAGTGCCATATTTTGAGATTTAAATGGTGCTACTTTGTAACCATCTCTGTGGAAAACTCTACAAAGTCCAGTTACAGTTATACTCTTTCCTGCTCCAGATGATGTTCCAACTATCATAATATTTCTATGTTTCATACTCATGCTCCTCACAAAATTTTATAATATATACTTAACTAACTATAATTTTAACTAATACATCGTTAGGTTTCGACAAAGTACCTTTGCATCTACATTTATTAGTCAATTTTTGTTATTTAATTTCCTTTTTAACATCAACTCGCTTCCGTATTGTCAAATAAAGAATCCCTATTGCTCATTTCGTATAGGTATCGCAGGAGTTGAACTCCTGCATCTCAAAAATAGTAGTCGCTAAAGCTTCTCTATTTTTGGAACTTGGCTTCGCCTCAAACACGTTGCATTTTCTTAACTGCATTTCGCTGAGGGCTTCTAATATTTGTCAATGAACTTCATCTTAGTTGATGTCAGGATATTATATTATTATATAAATTATATAAAAAAAGAATGACTGATAAATTAAAAAGCATCAAAATTAAACTTTAATTTGATGATTGTAATAATATATAGTCATTCTTAATCTATTTTCATATTTTTTTTGTTTATTAATGATGAACAATTTTTTCTCCTCCATAAAAGTTACTGGAGAGAAGTTGCTAACACTTCCCGTCCCCGCAGGATAGTCGTAAAGTTTTTAAGGCAGGTCTCCTGACTCAGATTCTCCCTACTCACAAGCCTTCCCAAAATAATTCAGTGGTATTCTTGCTTTCATCATCTTTACAGTGGCGGGACCGTGTAAGCTTTGCACTTAACTTCCCTTTTAATTGTATAATACAAACCTTAAAAATTTTATTTTTATCTCATGTCAATTATACATTCTATTAATACATTAGTCAAGTATTTTAAATACATAAATAGTTCTATTTTTTATCACAATATACATTATTTATGCTCGTTTTATTTTTTATTTAGAGTATTTATATTGATTAACTACTTAAAAAAATTATGATAAATATCAATATACCAAAAATCATAATCTTTTTTAATAATCCTTTCACAAATCCAATTTATACTCAACAGAAAAAGTTATTCTATCCTCTTCTCCTGATCTCTCCTCTCTGTCCTTATTTTTATTAATCTGATACATCACATCAAAGGTTAAACCATTTTTATACTCTACTCCTCCACCAATTCCATAGTATCTTCCATTTTCATACTCCATTGATCTATTTAGTGAGGTGTATTCACTTTTAGAAAGTTCACTCTCTCTATTTTCTACCCCTTCAATATAGTAACCTAAATTAAGTTTTAAATATGGTTTAGCCCCTGTTTCTGTGGTAGAAAAATTGTATTTTCCAGTTGCATAAACTGGAATATTTCCAAAACTATTTTCATCTGAGAGAGTTCGATTTTTATGCCCTATCCCACTTTGCTCCTCATCAAAACGGTATCTCTCCTCTCTCTGTCCTTGATATTTTACCCCTACACCTATTTCAAAATCCTCAATCAACTTTTCAGATGTCAACTCCTTTGAAATCTCATTTTTTATAGGGACAACCTTTGTTTTATCCTCAAACTCATACTCTTTTATCTCACTATTTAAACTATCTAAAAAATCATAGTAATTTTTTACCAAAGCACTATACTCACTTTCAAAATGCAATCTATCTTCACCATTGCTAGTTAAAAACTGTTGCTCTTGAATATTTTCATCTATATTTACACTACTCTCTGGCTCTGGAGAGTTTTCAGCTATTTTAATTATCTCTAAAAGTTTTTCCTCTGTTAATTCTTCCTTTACATCTATTTTTTCCTCAATAATAGGAAGGTTATTTTGGGTGTAAGCAACTAATACTGTATTCAAAAATATAAAGATCAATATTTTTCTCATTTTATACCTCCCCTTTATTTAGTTTTCAATTTTATTGTAACAAAAAGAGCTGAGCAAATCAATAAGTAATTAGTGACTTGCAACAGCTCCTCTTTTAAACTCTATTTATCTCTATTACTAGCTAATAAAGATTTTTCTTATTTGTTTGTATTCCAAATTTTTCCCATAAGAATAGGATATTGTTCTAATAGGTGTTTTAATAGCACATCAATAACAGTGTAAATTAATTCGCTATCAAATTTTTCATCAGTTGATGGGATGCAACTATCTAAGCATAAATCTCCCTCTTCAGTAACAAAATATTTGAACACTTTATATTGGCTATTTAGTTCATTAACATATTTTAAAACTTCCTCTGGATTGTGGTTTTTAACTACTTTTCCTGCAATTTGTACACGAATAATTGTATAGATACTTCTATCTGTTATAACTACTATTGGTAAATTTTGCCCTTCAACTTCCATAAAAGAACGAAATACAACTGTTTCTAGTTCATCCTTTATCTCCTCTTTTTGAAAACATTTGATCTCTTTTTCATTTAAGAATTTTTCAAATTTTACTGCTTTGCTGTCCATCTTTCTGCCTCCAATTGTTTTTTAGTTTTGTTAGCCCTAAGACTATTATACTCTTTTTTTCATCTTTTTAAAGTAAAAGATAAAATTTTTATTTACTATTTTCTCCTAAAGTTGCTGTTATCAAATCTTTATCTTTTTCTAAAACTTTCATTGATGGATCTATTGTAATCTCTGCTACTTCTCCATCTTCCTTGATAATTATCTTGTCATCTTCTGTTGCAACTACTTCTAAGCTGTTATCTATTTTAATATTATTATCTATTAAATTGTATTGAAGATAAGGGTTGTATAAGTAGTTAAATGGATCTCTTATCTCATTTAGTTTATGTTCCATTGATAGATAATCTAAGTGATCAATCATATAATCTTTAGCTGTAATACGTTGATAGTATACATTATATCCATCTTGAAGTTTTAATAATCTTCCATCAGTATAAACTGTATTTCCTTGAGGTAAGAAGTTTAATGTTATCCACTCTTTTTTATCTGCATCATTCCAAATATGAATATTAGAACCATCAAATAGTGAGTCTTCTCCATATACACTAACAGTTGTTGAATCATTTGCAAAGAATCCTTTTCCTGTTACTACAAGTTCTGGAAATTGTAGAATATTGCTATCAGTAGTAATATTTGCATCATGTACCCATAATCTGTTTACTTTAACTCCATTTTTAATTCCTTTTGCATGAAGTTCAATATTGCTAATAGGTGCATTTTTATTGTCCTCAGAGTTGTTGAATGTAATCTCTACTGGTACTGTTTCTCCCTCTCTTTGACCAAGGTTGTCCACTGTTATATCATTTCCTGATACAATTGCTCCTTTTCCTACAATAGTTTCCTCAACTTTCATCTCTTTGTCTTTATTACCTAAAGTAACAATTACAAAGTCTCCATTAAGTTTCTTAATATAGATATTTCCATCTTTAGCTGTTACTCTATTTTCACCTTTAGCATAAGAGTCATTAATTTTAATATCACCTTTAGCTGAGTAAACTTTCATAGAATCATTGATTGATGATAATGAACCTGTACTTGTAATATTTCCATTTTCTGTTGAGATATTTACTTTTTTGTTAGCTAAAAGATTTGTAATATCAATATCTCCATCTTTTGTAACTATATCTGCTGTTGTTCCAGCTTTAATATCATCAATTGTTACTTTTCCTTTTTCTGTTGAAGAGATATTTACAGAACCATTTGTGCTTTCTAGATTATCTCCTACAATATCTCCTGTAGCAGTAGTTATATATAGATCATTTTGTGCAACGAAATTATTGATGTTGATATTTCCTTCTGTTGAAGTTTCAACTCTTCCTACACCAGTAGAATTGATATTTCCATCAAGAATAATATCTCCATCTATTGTTTTAGCTGTAAAGTTATTTCCTGTATTTACATTTAGATCTTTTCTATCTTTATTAACAACTATATTTCCACTATTTGTTGAGAATAGAGTGTCTCCTTTAGTATTGATATTTCCAGTTAAATTGATGTTTCCTAATTTTTCTGTTGAAATTGTTGTATTTTTAGCAGTTGTAATATCTCCTGTTAATTGGATATTCCCATTTTCTTTAGCAACTACTGTTGTATTTCCATTTGTTGCTGTTACTTTACCTTCAACTGTAATATTTCCATCTACTGTATTAATTGCAACATCATTATTTCCTGTTGTATCTCCTGTAATAGTAATATTTCCAGTTTCTGCTTTAGCTAACACATCATTTTCTGCTGTAATATCGCCTGTTATTGTTACATTACCTGTTGTTGATGAAATATCTACATTATTATTTGCTACTAGATTTCCATTTACTGTTATTCCTTTATCTTTAGCTGTTCCTAATGTAACTTTAACATCTCCTGCTTTGGCTGTTGTATTTCCACTTAATGTAACATCTCCTGTTGTTGCTCCCATTGTTACATTATTTGCTACTCTTTCTCCAGTTAAATCAATACTTCCAGTTGTTGTATTTACTGATATATCTTTATCTGCTTTCATTAATCCAACTAATTTAATAATTCCATTTATTGCTTTTGCTATTAAATTATTTCCTGATATCAACTTAGAGTTTGATCCTGTAATACTTCCTGTTTCTGTACTTAAAGTAATATCTTTAGTTGCATTAATATCTGTTCCTGCTACTAATGTGATATTTCCTTCTTTTGTACTTACTAATGTATCTTCTGAAGAAGTTATATCTCCATCTAGAGTAATGTTTCCTACTTTATTTGTAGCTATTGTTGTATCTTTTCCTGATGTTAGATTTCCTGTAACTCCAATATTTCCTTTTTCAGTTGTTCCTATTGTTACAGTTCCTTCTGTTGCCTCTGTATCTCCTTTAATTGTTATATCTCCATCTGTTGTATTTAGTGCTACATTATTAGTTCCTGTGATATTTCCAGTTGCTGTTATTGCTCCAGTTCCTGTTGAAATACTTACATCTTTTCCTGATTGAACTAGATATTTATTTTCACCTTTATCTAGTGTTATTATTCCTTCAGTTGTTGTTACTGTCGTATCTAATCCTGATGTTAAGCTTCCTGTAATTCCAACATTTCCTTTATTTGTTGAAATATTAATATCTTGATTAGCTACTAAGTTTCCATTAACTGTTATTCCACCTTTAGTAGCTGTTCCTAATGTAACTTTAATATCTCCTGCTTTGGCTGTTGTATTTCCACTTAATGTAACATCTCCTGTTGTTGCTCCCATTGTTACATTTCCTGTTGTTGCCTCTGTATCTCCTTTAACTGTTATATCTCCATCTGTTGTATTAATTGCTACATCATTAGCTCCTGTTGTATCTCCTGTAATATTGATATCTCCAGTTTCTACTTTAGCTAACACATCATTTTTAGCTGTAATATCTCCTGTTATAGCTACATTACCTGTTGTTGATGAAATATCCACATTATTACTTGCTACTAGATTTCCATTTACTGTTATTCCATCTTTAGTTGCTGTTCCTAATGTAACTTTAATATCTCCAGCATTAGCTGTTGAATTTCCAGTTAATGTAATATTTCCATTAGTTGTATTTAATGCTATATTTCCACCTTCTAGCTTATTAAGAAGAAGATCTCCATTTACATTACTTACTAAAATATCCTTACCTGCTGTAATAATATTTTTATTTGTAATATCTTTTGCAGCTTCAAGAGTTACATTATTAATAGCTTTAATTTCAGAACTATTAGTATTAATACTTCCTGTTGTTGATGTCATTTCCACATCATTTCCACTTATATTTCCAGCTGTTTCTATATTTCCAGTAGCTGATAATCCCACTTTATTTGTTGCAACTAATGTAGAATTATTTGTAGCTATATTACCTGTTGTTGTCATAGTGATATCTTTTCCAGCTGTTAAGTTAGCATCTTTTGCAACAGTAATATCTCCTGTTCCATTATTAAGTACTATATCATTTTCTCCTGTTGTAGTTGCACTATTGTTAATAACTAAGTTTCCTGTACTATTATTAATAGTTATATTTCCAGCATTTTCTGTTCTATCAAAAGTAACTCCTAAACCATTTGCTTCACTATTATTTACTAAAATATCTCCTGTTTTATTTCCTAAATTTATTGAATTAAATTTATTAGTTTCTGATCCAAGATTTATTCCAGTATTAGCATTAGCTTTTACAATATTACTTACAATATTATTATTTTCAAGTTGGTTTATATTTCCTTGATTAGCTGTTAAAATTAAGTTCTCTGATGTAATAGTTGTAGTTTTTTCATCATTTCCAAGAATAATACTGTTTTCAGCTGTGAAAGTTACATCATTACCATTTATATTTTCAGAAGTTTTAATAGAATCTTCACTCTTAACTATAATATTACCAGTGGCATTTATATTTCCAAGAAGAAGGGTTCCATCTTTTTTACCTTGAAGATAGATATTATTTCCTGTTGCATTAACTGCATGAGTTTTTCCATTTAAGATATTTAAACCTTGGTTTTCTTTTCCTATATCTTCTGTTGCACTAAGAGTAATTCCCTCTCCAGCATTGATATATCCAAGAACTAAGTTTTCATCTCCTTCTTCATCTGTTCCACTTGTACTTCCAGCATTTTCTCCAACATTTACATTTGTACTGAAAATATTTCCAGCTGAGATAAGATTTACATTTTTACCAGCATAGATAGCAGCAACATTCATATCCCCAGCTGTTTGATTTAAATAAATACTTCCATCACTTCTAGCTGTAAGAGTTCCTTTTAGATTCATAGTAAGAGCTTTATTAACTGCTCCTAAATCTCCTGTTCCACCTTCAACTATTAAGTTATTACCTGTAAAGTTAGGTCCACTTTGACTTGCATTAAATACTCCACCTGTTCCAAGAACTCTTATATTTCCATCAGTTGTAATATTATCTACATAGATAGTGTTAGTTGTAGTGTTTCCACCAGCTACATCTGTTCTAGCTGCTAAGTAAATATTATCTTTAGTATTAACATTTAATTTACCTTCTGAACCTTTCATCTGAATACCAATAGGATTTTTCTTAATTATAGTAGCTCTATTGTTAGCTTCGTCCCACACAACATCTGCTGCTTCTGCTGCTGCTAATTTTTTCATACCTGCATAATCATTAGCTGTTAAAGTACTTAAATCTACAGTTTCACTTCCAGCATCTATTCCAACTCCATTACTAGCACCTATTGTTATATTTTTTCCTATTATATTTGGAGTTTTTATCTCTTTCTGAGTAGAACCACTTGTTTGATTAACTATATCTTCTTGAATAGCATACAACAAATCATTTTCTGTCCATTGATATTCTGGAGTTTTATTTAACTCTGCATATTTTAAGTCTTTTGCAAGATAATCTTCAACACTGCTGTAATCTTGATATTTTACTGACAATTCTTCATATGTCTTATATGTGCTATCTTTTTGAATTTCTTCAGGAGAAATTTCAGAGTTTTCATATCTTGTTTTTAATGATAAATATGAATTATATTCATTTTCAATAGAATTTTTATACTCTTCTGCCTCTTGTTTTTTTGCAGCTAAGTACTCTTCACTACCAGTAATTAATCCTAATTCTTTCCATCTTTCTATCTTATCTTCAGTTGAATAATCTGTTTGCATTTCTCCAGTTGGAAGTGCATCAACTAAAGAACCATTATTAACTTTTATTGTTACATCTCCAGCTTCACTTTCAACTGTTCCTATTCTAAAATCTCCATTTGCTTGAGTTAAAGATATATCATTTTTAGCTTTTGCATTAATACTATTACTTAAACTATCTCCTGTTGATAAAACTTCTGTTCCTCCTTGAACAATAAGGTCTATTCCACCTAATGTACTATTTAAATTGATTCTATTACCTTGTACTGATACACCACTACCTTTTTGAACTATATTGCCTTGTGCACTTAAATCTACAACTCCACTTCCTGTGTTAACTTTATTAAGAACAAGATTTCCTTGAGTAAGTTTTCCATCTTTAAGTCCTGATGTTGTTCCTATAATTATATCTCCATTTGTTGTTACAGCATTTAGATTGATGTTATCTCCTATAGAAGATATATTTATATTTTTTATTCCTGTTACAGCATTTAAGTTTATATTATCACTATGAATAGTTCCACCATTTTGCATAATAGAACCTGTTGTAGTATTAATAGTAGTTGTTCCAAGAGAGTTATTATTTTTTAAGCTTCCATTTAATGCAATATTACTATTGCTATTGATATCTATTGTTCCATTAGCTTGTCCAATAAATCCTATATCAATAGCATGATCTGCTTTCACACTACTCATATATGTTTGAGTAGAACCTGTTTCATGTGTCCATTCATAATGTTGCCAACCTTTAAAATGTAGCCAGTTAGCATATTCAGTCCACTCTTTTATAGTAGTTTTATTCATACTTACATCATTATCATAGATAAATACATATTCTTTATTATTATCTATTTCAGTTACTTTTCCTATATATATTCCATCTTTTTTAGCTGTTTCATTATTTCCACCTGGTACTGGAACTTTATTTTCTTCTTTTTCATATTTACTTAATTCATCTCTTTTACTAGTGTAAGCTCCCCACCATTTAAAGTATTCATGCATTTCGTATTTATCCTTAGTAGATGTTTCATATCCCTCAGTCCAGTTATAACGTAATCCACTATCAGGAGTATATTTATTAGCTGTTACTCCATCTAAATTAACTATATTACCTGTTCCAACTTCTTTAGTTACAACTCCATTTCTTGTATATTCAGTTGTATATGAAACTTGTTTTCCATTAACTTCTCTTGTGTCAGTGATACTAATTAATCCATTTATATTGTTATTATTAATATTACCAACAGATAGGTTTATACCAGTATTATTAGTTATATCTATATCTGTAGATCCATCTAATGCTACAATTTTTCCTCCACCAGTACTTGTTACTCTTCCTGTTAAATATACTTTGCCACCAGTAGGATTAATATCCTCTACAACTATCTCATCTGTATAAGGATTATAGTAAGCTTGAACTATATATTTGTATGTTCCATCAGCTTGTTTTTCATATTTTCCACCATCATTAAGCTTATAATTTTTAAGCTGATCATTTGTAAGTTCTCCACCCTTATAGTTCTTTTTATAATTAGCTATCTTATTATTTAAATCACTACCTAAATTAAGTTCATAATCTTCATATCCACTTTGAACATATCCATTTAAGTTGATATCTGCAGCATTAATATAGATAGAACCTCCAGCTATTCTTATTCCATTTCCTGATTTTTTTTCTGTTGATTCGACTTTTACTTGATTGTCTGCAGGTTTTTCAAGTTTTGGATCGTCTTTCTTTATTCCATCTATTGTACTATTATGAGTCCCTTGCCATTGAGATTGAGGATTACTTCCTATATTTACTATTCCATCTGTATATCCTTGAGATACTGATCCTTTTACAGCTGATAGAATTACTTCTTTTCCATCTATTGATGCTCCACTTTGAACATCTTTTCCTTGAATAATAATATCTCCCTCTTTATTGGAAATATTAACCTGTCCATACATATTTTCAATATTACCATTAATTTCTATATTTACTAATGGCTTTAATTCTTGAGTTTTAATTTTATCATTATCTTTATATTCAACAGTTAAATTTCCTTCCCAAGTATTTTCAATTATTATTTTAGCATCTTTAGAATCACTTGTTTCTATTTTAGCAAAATTTGCTGTGTATTTTTTATCTTTATTTAATCTAGTAATAGCATTATTATCTCCATTATCTATTCCAATATCATTAAATTTTATATTTCCACCAGGTTCTCCTATTTTTAAATCGTTAACTTTCAAGTATAGATTTGAATTGTTAGTTATACTTATTTCTGGAGCTCCCTTAGCTACTAACTCTCCTTTTCCCGTTAAGTTATCAGCATTTATTGTTATATTTCCACCTGAAGCTATAATATCTGGTAGTTCAATAAATTGTACTTCCATATCAGCTATTGGTACTAGATTTCCTTTAGAATCTCTTGATACTAGATTTAATTTTTCAAGTTCATCAAGTATTCTAGCTTGTTCAGTTTTATATCCAAGGTATGCTTTGTTATCACTATTTTCACCACTATTATATGAATTTACTAACTCTTGTAATTCTTGATAACGATTAAATAAACTACTTCCATATTTCATTATTCCATATTTTATTTCTCCAGCATACTCACCAGATATTTCAGGTTTATTAGTAGCACCTTTAACTATTGCTCTTTCATTGAAAATTTCTTTTGCTAAACTTTCAATTTTTTCTTCTGTTTTTTCTGAATTTTTAAGAAGCTTTTCAGCTAATTCTCTAAAACTTTCCTTTTGTTTATCTGTTAAATCTTCATATTTTATTCCTTCTGGTATTCCTAATATATCTACTATTCCATCTATTACTATATTTTGTTTATTTTGAACTCCAGCTGTAAGTTTTCCATTTAATTCAGCTACATTGTCAGTTGTAACATCTGATGAGCCTTTATTTGATGAATTACTTACTGTTGTATAATCTTTACCATTTCCTGTTACCCAAGTATATTCAGCTGTATTTTTTCTAATTAAATCATCTCCACCTGTTGCAACTACATTTATATCTCTAACACTTTGAATATTTCCCGTAGCTGTAACCGATGTTTTATTATTTTGACTTATTTTATTAGAAATACTTGGAGCTGTTGCTAGAGGTATAGCTGTTCTATTAAATGCTTCTGCTGCTAATTTAACATCTAATTTTTCTTTATTTCCATCTCTATTCATTCCTGTATAAAGATTAACATTATCTGTACTATAAATTGTTCCATTAACTTCAACTGTATCTTTTCTTCCAATATTATTATTTACACTAGCAGTTGCCACACCTAAAGCTCCACCTGGAATATCTGCTGTGGCTTTTATATCTCCAGTTAAATTGTTACTAGATGCCAATGTAATATCTTGTTTTTCTTTATTAGTTTTTAAAGTTGAATTTTCACCAAGTTGAACATTATTATTTATAGTTACATTATTTGTTAAATGAGCATGTGGAACAACTCCAGCTCCTGCTGCTTTAACATGAGCTGTAATATCAAGATCTGTATCTATTGTTGCATCATAAGATTGTTTTCCATCAGTTTTAATATTTACTTCTGTACCTATAATAATCTTAGCATCTTTATTTACAGTATTGTTAACATAAGATCCTTGTACTGTTAATCCACCATAACCTGAACCCTTTCCAACTTCAGTTACATCAATTACATTTTTAGCCTGAGCTAAAACAGAGCCTGTTCCAACTATATTTATATTATCTTTAAATATAACTTGTGCCCCTGCTCCTTTTATAATATTATCTACCTTTGTTCCACTTACTCCAATTCCAGCTGCTCTTAAAGCATCAGCTACTAAATTAGCTTTACTTGTTTCAAATGCATTAGCTTTTAATTCTTCAGCTACATTCCAATCTCCACTTAGTTCAACTTTAGTATTTCCTATCATAGTATTTTCTGCTAAAGCTGCAATACCTGTGGCATCAATTCTTCCTCCACCACTTCCATCAGCATTTATACTATTATTTGTAGAACTTGTTGCTTCAAAAGTAGCATTTTTTAAATTTCCTCCTGCTCCTTTAACTAATGTATTATTTGTACTTTCTATTGTTCCTACATTAGTTCCCATTGCAATTAAGCCACCTATTCCTATTCCTGCTATATCTATACTAGTTTCAGTATTATTTTTACCATGAACAAATAAATTAGTTCCATTGTTTTCTTTATAGTTTAATTTTCCTATATCAACAGTTACATCACTATTAGTTTTTGCAAAGGCAATATTGAAATCACTTGTAACATATCCTCCGCTAATACTATCTGTTTCAGCTATGGCTGTTTTCTTTCCAGATTGAATACCTATTTCTCCAATTATATTAGCATTATTAACAAGAATATTATTTCCATCTGCTATTTTAATTCCTGCTTTTGCATCAACTATTGCATTAGTTACTGAAACTCCTACATCTTCAAGTAAACCAACTGATGCACTTCCTGATTTAGCTATTACTGATGGCATATTTAATGCTTTTACTGTAAAATTATTACCTTTAAATGTATTTCCTTTATTAACTGCTATATTACTATTTCCACTATCTTTAGCTATTGCAGTTACTCCTGCTCCAGTTGTTATACCTACAGAACCACCAATAGCTTCAGCTTTTACATCATTTGCTTTTTCTGCTTCTATATTGATTTTACCATTTTTATCATCTGTAGAAGTTAAAGTACTTCCCTCTAAATTTATCTCTACATTTCCATTATTTTCAGCTTGTGACACTATAGCACCTGCTGCAATTAAACCAGCCGTAAGTCCAGATGCTTTTGAGCTTATAGCTAAATTATCTTTATTTGTAATATCTATAAAACCAGAAGTTAAATTAGCTCCTGAAAGATTAACTAAAGATTTACCAAAGCTATTGATCTCTCCATAAGCTGCTCCTATTGCTGCTGCTCCTGCTGAACCTTGCCAAACATCAAGATTTACATTTCCAGTTGTATTAGCTTCTATATTAACTTTATTTTTAGCTTCTATATTGGAATTAGTAATATTGATTCCAACATTTCTATTTATATTTGTAATAGCAGCAGTTCCAGATGCACTTGCTACTCCTGCTGATACTCCTACACTTGTTGATTCTATGTTATTAATTTCTTTAGCCTTTACATTTACATTATTACCAACTAACTTAGATCCATTATCTATATTAACTTTTATTCCAGTTTTATAGTTTGAATCAGGATTACTTCCACCTTGATCTGCAGTTATGTTACTATCAGTTTGTATTCCATTTTCTTTCAATATACTATCTACTCTGCTATCATATTTATCTTTTCCTGATGCACTATTTGCTTGAACATAATAATCATCTAAATCAATACCTAAGTTTTCAGCTTTACCAAAATTATTTACAAGGACATTAGCTCCTACTGCCACTGCTCCACCAGCCACATTAGTAACCACTTGTTGAATATCTCTTTCTTCTTCAGTATTAACTTTAATATCCCCATTATCAGCAGTTATAGTTGTTCCAGATATATTTGTTGCCACAGCACTATCTACAGTATTTACATTTACTACTGCTCCTACTCCTACAAATCCTCCTGATACTCCTACTCCAACTAGGTTATTTTCAAATCTATTTTTAGAACTTATACCTATATTTCCAGAGTTAGATTTAATAGTTGAGTCTGTAATATTCGTTGCCACAACACTTGCTATATTATTTATAGCTACTGTTCCTGCTACTCCTGCACCAAGTCCAGCCACTCCTACTGCTGTTACTGTTGGAGTAACTTTACTTACATTATTTGCCTCTATATTTACATTTCTATTAGCAGTTATATCAGTTTTTGCAATATCAATAATTGTATGATTTTCATCTTTAATTACAGAAACTGCTGCTCCTACCCCTGCTCCTATTCCCGCCACAGCTCCTGCTCCTGTACCTGTATTTATAGTTCCATAATGATCTGCATTAATATCTATATTTCCATCAATAGCTGTTATATCACTATCATCTTTTATAATTACAGAAGTATCTCCTTTAAGATCTACAACAGTAACTGTTCCTGCTGCTCCTGCACCTTGAACTGCTGCACCAAATCCCATTCCAAAAGATGAAATTCCCTGTTTAGATATAGCATCTATATCTAAGCTATTTCCTGTTAAATGAGAGTTTCCAATAGTAACATTGGCATCTCTATCTACAATATTTGTATCAGATGATGCTCCTACTCCTGCATTCATTCCTGCTGCAATAGTTCCTACTATACCTGAACTATTAGTATAATCTTTTGCACTTACACTTAAATTTTTAGCCGAATTTAAAGTAGAACCAAGTATATTCGCTCCTGTATTTCCATCTATTTGGTTGACATTAACAGTTCCATTAACAGCTGCTGTTCCTGCTATTCCTCCATTGGCAAGTAGAGATTTTAATGTATGAGTTGCTGAACTATCTATTACTATTCCTTTAATAGGTTCTGTTTTTCTTTTACTATCTAAATTATTTCCTAATTGTGCAGTTTCTTCATCTATTATACTATCTATTATGCTATTATCTTCAATTTTACTATTTACCTCTATTCCATTGCCATTTCCATTAGCTGTAATATTAGCATTATTAAGAGTAACCAAAGTATCTCCAGAGATTTGGTTAACACTTACTGATGCCCCTATTGCTGCCGTTCCTCCACCTGCTAATGTTCCAGCATAGTTAGAGATAACATCATCACTTTGTGCAATAGCTCCTACACTTCTATTAGCAGTTAAAGTGTTATTTGCCACAGTAGTTTTAGTATTATTATTGATTTGATTTACAGCTACTGAACCAGTTATACCTACTGTTCCTGCTCCTGTTCCACCAATTCCAATAGTTGTAATATTTGCTAAAGATTGAGATTTGACTAAAGCATCTTCTATGTCTTTTTGAACTCCACCATTAATATTTGCTATAGTATTTTGAGTTATATTATTTACTGCTGTTCCTGCTCCTATTGCTGCTGTTCCTGCTCCACCAATTACTGAAGCATTACTTGTTACCTCTCCTGTACTTTTAGCTATTATATTTAGATCTGTTTGTCTCTCTTCTAGATCCTCTTCAGAATTAATATTTGTATTTTCCATAGAGGCATTTACAGTTTTATTTATTTGGCTAATAGAAGCAGCTCCTTGAACTGCAACTTGTCCTGATCCTCCTACTCCTGCTCCTATTGTGTAGAACTTTGAAGTTTCCTCTGCTCCTATATTTATATTTCCATTTGCACCTGTTGTTATATTAACACTGTTTAAAGCAGCTTTTACCTTATTTTTAGCCAACTCACTATATGCACCAGAACCTCCAATAGCTGCTCCTTTTGAACCGGTAACTGTTCCTGCTATTGTATAAACTTTATTTTCATCTGTTGCTATAGTATTTAAGTTATCTACATCTTTTATTGTAGTTTTATCAATAGTTGCTAACGTTGAATTTCCACCTTGTGCCACTGCTACTGACCCAGCTACTGCTGCATTTCCTGCACTTGCACTTACCCCTGCTGCTACAGTATAGTTTTCTACTCCACTTTCTGCTACAACATTTACATTTTTTTCTTGAGGGTTGTCCCCATCAGTTTTTAAATTAATTGTTATATCCTTTATTGTTGCTGAAGTTAAGTTTTCTATATTAGTATATGCAAGAGCTGCTCCTGCTGCTGCTTTTCCACCATAAGTTATTTGTCCAGCAGAGTTTGTTTCAAAAGCATTGTTTTTACTTGTTACATTCACTTCTCTAGCTGTAATATTAACACCTGATATCTTACTTACCACATCATTTGTCAATTCTTGCCACGAAACTGAACCCATACCTCCAAAAGTATCTTTTCCTACTCCTACTCCTCCAGCTGCTCCAACTATAAATGTATCTGCTGCTGCTCCTACATTAACTGTATCAGCACTGATAGTATTTATGTTAGTTCCTTTTATTTCAGCAGTAAATTTATTAGCAACATTACTAACTACAACTCCTGCTCCAAGAGCATTACTGTTAGAGCCAGCAACTGATAAAGCTCCAGTTACTATTGTACTTCCACTCTTATTATTTTCTATTGTAGCTCTATCTCCATCTCCAGATACCCCTGTTTCTAGTCCGTTATAGTATCCTTCTCCTGTAGAATCTATTCCAAACTCTTTTAAAGTTTCTGTATATTTATTTTGATCAGATGAACTCTTTGTATCTCCAGCTGTTACATTTATATCTCCACTAGCATCAATATTAGCATTATCAACAAAAGAATTTACTGTATTATTAGTCCCATTATATACAACTGCTCCTTCAAATACTCCTATACTTCCCTCTTGTGAAGTAGCTCCTATCGCTGCTGCTGCAGTTACTTGAGTCATGTCCAAAGTTCCATCTACATTTACGTTTTCTATATCTTGTAGATTTCCACCTTTGATTCCAGTATTTATTGTATTATTAATATTAGCTACTGTTACTGCTGCTCCCATAGCTCCACTTGATTGTCCAGCATTGATATTTACTCCACCAGTAACTTGGATTCCACTTTCAAGGGCATTAACCTTTATATTACTTTTTCTATTTTCATTTTTAGTATCTATATTTTCAAGAAAAGCATTTGTATTATGAGTTATATCATTTAATGATACTGATGCTCCACCTTGATAGTTTTTATTTCCTGCTCCTGAAACTTTTGCAAGTCCCAATCCAAGTCCTGCTGCAACTGTAACAGAATCATTTACACTTTCAACATTTATAGAATCAGCATCTTTTATAGTAGAGTTTTTTATTTGAGCTGTAGTTTCTCTATCTACTATATTTATTCCAACTGCTCCATGAACACCAACACTTGTTCCACTGCTTACTTGACTGTTACCAGAACCTCCACTTTCAGTTGAAGCACCTTTTTTTGTTATCCAGTTTATTGCAGCAGCTCCACTCCAAGCTCCTGTAAAACTTTCATCTTTAGCAGATATATTAACAGAACTATTTTCTCCTCTTAAATTAATATCTATTCCATCTACTTCTGTTTTTGTAACATTATCTATAATATTTGTTGAGCTACTTCCAGCCACAGCTACATTTATAGTAGGTTTAGCTGCTCCTGTATTATCAACAACATTATTTGATTCTGTAGAACCTCCTCCAGCTGCAACTGTTGTTCCAGAACTATTAAAAGAGTTCCCTTTATTCATAAGATCATTTACAGCACCATTGTTATTAAATTTTCCTATAGTTTCATTTATCTTCTTGTTAAAATTATCAACTGTAGAATCAATATTATTTTTTAAAGAATCTAATATTCCCTCTTTTTCTTCTTCTCCTTCACTTTTACTAGAAACGCTACCTGCTACAGATACACTATTTATCTCTCCTTTTGTCAAAGTACTAGCATCAAAGTTGCTTGTTTTAATTCCAGTATCAGCTTTAGCTATAGTTAATTTATCTTCCTTAAAAACTCCCATATTTGGATTTTGATTTTGTTTATCCTCTTTATCATCTGTAAATATCAGATCTCCAACACTTAAATTTTTAATTACATCTAAAACTTTATTTTTATGTTGATGTCCAACAAGATTTGAAAGTTCTTGATTAGTATCGTTATCTTTTATCTCAATCTTATTATTAACATCAAATTCATTAATAGCTACTCCAACACCTGCTCCAACATTTCCACCTTTTGCAACTCCACCAGCTACATTTACAACAAAGGCATTAGAATCAGCTTTTATAGTTATATTGTCATCTGTAGTCTCCTCTGTAGTATTTCCAGTAGTTTCAAGTAAAACCTCATCATCTATAGCAACAATATTATTTATACTTCCAGTACTATAACTTACCATTCCATTTATTGCACTTCCTGCTGATTTTCCAGCACTTAATACTGCATCTACATTAAAAATATCATTATCAGCTGTAATATTTATATTTGAACCTTTAAGTTTAGCACCTTCAGCAACTGCAATAATATTGTTACTGTCAAAATCTTGCATTACAAAACTACCACCAATAGCAACTCCATCTTCTTTCTCTCCACCACCATTGGCTTTTATAACAAGTTGTCCAATATTACCACCTACATTTACAGCATCAACTTTATTTGTTGATTCTATATTTAAATCTTTTTTAGCATTTAAAGTTGTCCCTTTTCCTATTACTACCTTACTATCATTTTGAAGATTAGTTATAGAAACAGCTCCTGCTATTCCCACATCTCCTTTTAAATTTCTAGCTGTAGCTCTTACAGAGAAGTTTCCATAATTCCCAACATTTGCAAATTCAGTGGCATTCATTATACTATCTGTTACAGCACTCATAAGAGATGCAAAATCAGGAGTCAGATTAGCACCTAATCTAGTTGATAAAGCAGCTAATTGTTCTGATACTGCTTGAGCCTGTTTTATCATTGCGAAAGATTGATAAACTCCATTTTCTCCAAAAAGTTCATCTAATTGTACTCCTTGCATACTAGCACTAAAGTCTCCTACTTCACTTTCCAAACCTTGTAAATTTTTCTCCAGTTCAGCAATAGTAGTTCTTATAGCCTCATCTAAAGAATAATTTTTTAATTCATTTAAAGCACTTTGAAGATTAGCAATACTATCTTTTAACTCCTGTACCATTCTATCCACACGAGCATAATCCATCTGTGTAGTACTGTGAATATTTATATTTCCATTTTCAACAGTGATAACACTTGATTTATCATCTGTTGTCATCTGTTCTCCGTCTATCATAATGGAAGAAGTATTTCCAACCTGTCCATATAAAACTCCTGCTCCAATTGCAAAGTTTGTTTTATTATCTCTCACAGTATCTCCTGCTACAGACATCAAAGTATCTTGAATATGTGTTTTAGAATTTATATTTAAATCATTTTTAGCAGTTATATTGCTACTTTGAATATTTACATTAGAACTGTTTTCCTCTCCAACAAATGCCATTGCAGCACCTAGAGCTATCTTTTCTCCTATCCCAGCTTTCTTTCCACTATCTTTTCCACCTGCTTTAGCCTCTGATGTAGAGTTTTGAGGAGTCGCTCCAGAAGAAAATCCTGTTAAACCTTTTAAGTTATTTATAAGTCTTTGTGCTTCTGCCCCATTTTTTATAGCATTTAATTCATCTTTTTTAAACTTTTGTAACCAAGTTTTTTTCTTTCCAGCAGTATTATCAGATATAATTTTATTTTCAGTTACTATATTTTGAGAGTCTATATCTATATTCTCGCCACTTGTAATACTACTATCTTTTATATTTATATTTGAAGAACTATCATAAGCTACTAAGTTTACAGTTGTAGCAAATGGTGTAGCATTTCCTGCAACTACATCTACTATAGAAGTTAAAGAGTTAGTAGTAGTTGAATTTATATCTAAGTTTCTACTACTATTAACTGTAGCTCCATTTAAGTTTACTGAAGAACTGTTATTTCCTACAGCTAATCCTAATCCTACTACAAGCTTATTATCAGCCTTGTTTAACATAGCTGTTGCATTAAGATCCATTTCATTAGAAGATGAAGCTTCTATCTTCATATCTCCACCTGATTTTAAATTTCCTTCTACATTTACACTAGCATTCCCTTCAGCATATCCTATTGCTGCTGCTGTTGCAGGTAGATAAGAAAAAGCACCTGGTTTTCCTTCCATTCCTGCCATTGCTTTTAATTTAGCCCATTTTGATTTTCTTGCTGATACAGAAGATCCAAGAGTAAGAGATACATCATTTTTAGCATTTATCTCTAAATTTTCTTTAGCATCTATAATTGACCCTTTGGCTATATTTACAGTAGCATCTCCCTTTAATGCTCCTATACTTCCATCAATTTTTATTTTTTGACCTAATATTCCAGCTGAACCTTGAGCTCCAGTTGTATTTCCTGTCGCCCCTCCTACAAGCTCTATATATTTATTTGTAGATACTGCATCTATATCAATATTTTTAGCAGTTAAAGTTCCTCCTTTAATATCTACCTTAGCAGTAGTTGAAACTAATGGATTTGAATTATATAACACATCTCCTGTTTTTTCATCTATTGCAGATACAGTTCCATTTACAGCTTCTGCTTTAGCGACTATATCTCCAGTAGCCGTAATATCTCCATTAATCTCTATACTTGCTTTAATATTTCTTGGAACAACTCCATCTAATCTATCTAAAGCAATAATATCTCCAAGCATATCATTGAAAGCTTGATCATCAGAACTTTCAGCTTCTGCTTTAGCCATTAATATAATATTTCCATTTCCTATTTTTGTAGCTTGTAATTGTTCCCCTTTTAATCCACTGTCAATACCTTGGATATTTACTAAATTTGAGAAATCAGTTACTCCAGTTTTTAAATTAACTTTTGGTGTATAGTCAGTATCTTTAACAAGTTCACTTTTTACATTTCCTATCTTAATATTAGCTGCATATAACCCTATTTCATCTACTGCATTTACCTGTCCTCTTACAACTATTGTTCCTTCTGGATTTAAAGGTATCTTTATCTGTCCCTTTGCATCTGGAACTATTCCTTCAGCTACTACTCCAGCTCCTGCTTTTTGTATTGCATCTGCATAGGCAGTTTTACTTGGAGTTATTACATGTAAAGATCCTGTATTAATAGTTCCTGTATTTCCTACAACCATTCCATCAGAACTTAAAAAATATAGATCCCCACCAATTTTATTATTTTTTATTGCATTAACTGTTCCATTAACTTCAATTCTACTATTTACAAAGTTAAAAAGTCTATCTGCTTCATTTGAACCATTTTTTCCTTTAAAATGCATATTTGCTATTTGATTAGCATCTTGTTTAAACTCTTGAAAATGGTTAAAAGCATTTTGCCCATTTACTTTATCTGCCCAAATATTTGTTACATTACCATTAGTTTCAATTGTTCCATTATTTTCTACTTTTGTTATAGCACCACTTGATGTCAGTGAGTTTACAATAAATCCCAATGCTGTCATTAAGGCAATTGATCTATCTCTAGTTATATATCTATTTCTTTTTATTTTTCCCTCATCTAATTTATTCATAGACATTTTGCCCTCCTATTATTAAAAATCAATTAAAATTGATAATTTAGAGCCATATGAACTCTGCAAGAGTCCACTTCCATTCCCTCATCTTCAAAATCTTTCTCAAAAGGCACTCCTAAAGTTGCTGATAGATAGAAGTTTTCCCCTATTGTTCTTCTATAACCCAATCCTGCTGAATAGATCTTATTATTATCAAAGGCATTTTCTCCCTCTAAAATTCCTCCATCTAGAAATACAAAGAGCTCTCCTTTTTTCCATGTTGGGATACTGTATTCTAAACTAACTGAAACTCCATGATCTGCTCCCATAAAACTCTCTGCATATCCACGAACACTATATGTTCCTCCTACATAAAATTGATCTGCTGATGGTAAGTAATCATCAAAGGCGTACTGTCCATTAAATCTGAAAGTAAACATCTGATCTGTCCAACACATTCTTTGATACATAAAAGTTGTATCATATTTTATATAATCTTTCCCATCTCCAGAGATACTTTCCCATTTTCCTTTAGAAATATTTTGCTTATTGTACCAAATACTATTATTTCCATAGCTAGTAATTGCAACTCCTGCTGTATATTTTGTTATATCATCATCTATCCAATCAAAGCCCATAAAATCTGTTTTTGAATTTTGTTTAGAAAAATCTAAATTTCCTTCAATCTTCCATCTTTCATTTACTAATAATGGTTGAATAATACTTATTCCATAATTAGATGATTCTCCCTCTACCTCTACATCTTTTAAAGGACCATCAACTATTTCAACCTTTCCTATTGAATATTGAAGTGCTATTTTTGTTCCTTTTCTATTTATTGGAAAAGTATACATAAATGCTCCTGAGGTAGTTCCATCGCTTCCTACTCCTGTTAATGAAAGTTGATCTCTATGTCCAGTTAAGCTATTATTTATATAGCTAACTCCTCCTCTATACTCTCCACTTGTTTCTGAACCAGCATTATCTGCAAATATCATTCCATTATGTTTTTTAGGCTCATAAGCTGTAAGAATATAGTCAGTTGTTCCTGGAAGTACTCCTGCTGTAAGTTCTATTCTCATCTGTACATCATTAGTTCCATTAAACCATACTAAACTTTTATTTAATTCCTGTAAGTTAGAAACCTCTCCCTCATTTAAATCTATTCTTTTTCTTATATAACTATCTCTTGTTGATTCATTTCCTTGAATCATCACTCTCCCAGTTTTCCCCTCTACAAGAACTATTTTTACTATACCATCTGATATTGTTTGAGGTGGAAGCCCTGCCCTACATACTACATAACCTTTTTTTTCATATAGTGCATTTATCTTATTTACCACTTCATATAGATCATTTATACTTACTTCCCCTTTAAGATAGGGATTTACAATTTCACTTAACTCCTCTGAGGTTAAAACTTCAGATTGAGAGAAACTAAAACCTTTTAACTTAAATCTTATCTCTCCCTCTTTTGATTTTTGAATCTCCTCACTTTTTTGTGTTTTAACTCCTTTTCTATCCTTTTTCTTCTCCTCTTCCAATTCTCTATTTATTTTCTGAAATTCAAAATACTCTTTACTTCTATTAAGTAAAACTCCTGCATTGTCACTGGAGTTAAAGTGATCTTCTACATATTGATGTAGAGGATCTTGTACTCCATATATAATTTTTGTTAAAGCTAAGAAAAATATTCCTATTAAACATTTATCTATTTTTTTCATAAATTTCTTTCACCCCTCTATATTTCCATCTCTATATCATCTTTTTTAATTAATTATACCATATTTTTATGCCACTATTTTTTTATAGTTTTATTATTTTTATATGTT
>ERZ791899.361-NODE-361-length-61510-cov-4.900155_pt1 | contig 61510 bp, 74 predicted proteins | sample MGYA00510151_ERZ791899 | MGnify/ENA primary metagenome ERZ791899 (study PRJEB30046, sample SAMN00792118) | human gut metagenome | study: EMG produced TPA metagenomics assembly of the A metagenome-wide association study of gut microbiota in type 2...
TCAGCCCGGAGCACAATCATAAAAATATTTAAGGCAGCGTATGAGTCAGGAATACCGACTTCTTTCGATTTGAATTTGAGGGTGGATAATGGAGCGTTGGATCCAGAATATGAAAAGGCTGTACGTGAGATTATCAAATACACAACATATTTGTTAGGTTCAGGAACTGACGAGTTTATTTGGCTAGGTGAAGAAAAAGACTGGAGAAAAAATGCGCTTAAGTTTGTTTCTGATACAAGGACGGTAATTGTGCGTAATGGAAAAGATGGATCGTACGGCTTTTCAATAAATGAAGAGGAGAAAGCAGCAGCATTTAACGTTAAAGTCGAGGATACAGTTGGAGCAGGAGATGTTTATAATGCAGGATTTATCAGTGCACGGCTGAATGGGCAATCGCTAAAAGAGAGCTTGATTTTAGGAAATGCCGTTTCTGGATATACGGTAAGCAGAAAAGGGGCACGAAGCAGCCCTGATCAAACAGAACTAAAAAGATTTTTAAGAGTACACCAGGCAGAAGTGGAGGAGAGAAGATGAGGAAAGTAATTTTAGATTGCGATCCAGGGCATGATGATGCATTTGCAATGATGTTGGCAGTGCAGCATTTAGATGTATTGGGAATAACAACGATTGGCGGGAATTGTACATTGGAGAATGTTACAAGAAATGCGCTGAAGGTGCTGGAAGTTCTTGGGAGAACCGATATTCCGGTATTTTCAGGTCACTCCTGTCCGACAACAGTTCCGCTTGTAACGGCACCGCAGTTTCATGGAGAAACCGGACTGGATGGACCGGTACTGCCAGAGCCGACAATAAAAGCGCAAAGTAAGCATGCTGTAGATTTTATCGTAGAAACTGTGATGAATACAGAAGATGTAACATTGATTGCAACAGGGCCGTTGACAAATATTGCAGCAGCGATTAATCGTGAACCCCAAATTGTAGAACGAGTAAAAGAATTGAGTATTATGGGTGGTTCTGTGACTTTTGGAAACTGGACACCGGCTGCAGAGTTTAACATTTATGTGGATCCAGAAGCGGCATACCGTGTATTTAATTCTGGATTACACATAAAGATGTCTGGAATCAATTTAACAAGACAGTGTTGTCTGACAGCAGAGCATGTAGCTGAATTTCGTAAAATTGGTACAAAGGCGGCGAATTTCGCAGCAGATCTTACAGAATTCTTCATTGACACAACGATTAAAAGTGCTTCTCTTTCAGGGGCAAATATGCATGATGCTTGTGCAGTTGCCTGGTTGATCAATCCTGATTTAATAAAATCAGCAGAAATGCATATCGATATTGAGTTGAAAGGAGAATTGACAAGGGGGATGACAGTGTGTGATTACAGACATCTTCGAGGTGTGGAACCAGCAGTGGATTTATACAGGGAACCACAGATGGAGTTTCGAGGCAAACAGCCAAATGCAGAAGCAGCACTGGAACTGGATTTTCCGGGATTTATGAATTTGTTGTATAAGACATTAGCGGAATATAGATAGGATGGTATAAGGGCACAAAGCGGTTATAATACTCACTTAACAGGAGTGTGACCGCTTTTTACTTTAGACTTATCAGGAAAGTTGGGAGAAACAGAATGAAATATAGAATACGATTATGGGATTTTGATGGAACTTTGGCTGATACAGGAAGAGATGTCTGGAATTCTATTCAATATGCAGCAAAGAAATGTGGCGGTGAGATTGACAGAGATTATATGAAAAATGACAGTAATTTGGGAAAACCGCTGGCAGAAATTTTTGAGAAAGTGATGCCGTATCCGGGGAAGCAGAAATTTGGGCAATTTGAACAGTTGGTAAGAATACATTACAGAGAAATAAGTATGTACGAGGAGACCTATTTATATCATGGAATTGCAGAGATTCTGGAGAGTGCAGAAGTGGAGGATGCAGCAGATTACGTGATTACGATGAAACCAAAGTCGGCATTAGAACGGATTTTGGAAACAAAAGGGTGGAGTAATCTGTTCACGGATTGTCTGTCTCCAGATTCTTTTGACGGGAAAGAGAAAAAGAAAAGTGAGTTAATTTCTTATATCCTAGAAAAAACAGGATGTAAACCAGAAGAAACAGTTTATATAGGAGATACTTGGAGTGATGTAATAGCAGCAAGAGAAAATAATATCGACTGCATTGGAGTTACATATGGAGATGGAGATACAGGAGAATTATTAGCGGAAAATCCACGGTTTTGTGTGGATTCTGTTTGTGAGCTTAAAAAAATATTAGAGGAAGGTGCATAAAATGCTTCAGGATTTTAACATTTGTATTCAAACGCAGTTTGTATTTGGGAAAAATGCGCAGAATCAGATAGGATCTGAATTGAAGAAAAGAGGAGTAAAGAGGGTACTAATTCATCATGACAATGGCGAGTTTTTATATGCAACAGGATTGTTAGAAAGTATTAGTAGAAATTTAGAAAAAGAGGGGATATCTTGGGTAGAACTAGGAGGTGTGTTGCCAAATCCAAGACTATCCCTTGTGTATGAAGGTATTGAGATTGCAAAGAAAGAAGATGTAGATTTTGTAATTGCAATAGGCGGAGGAAGTGTAATAGATTCAGCGAAGGCAATTGGATTGGGAGCTGTTATCAAAGGTGATGTATGGGACTTTTTTACAGGAGCTGCAGTTCCGGAATCCTCTCTTCCTGTTGGCGTAATCCTGACCTGTCCTGCTACGGGAAGCGAATCCAGCGCTGTTACAGTTGTAAATAATACAGAAGAGGGGAAGAAACTACTTGTGAGTCATCCGCTTGTAAGACCGGTTATTGCATTTATGAATCCGGAACTTACTTGTTCTTTATCTCGTTTTCTTACATCATGTGGTGTGATAGACATGTTTTCTCATGTATGTGAACGATACTTTACTCCGGATGATGAAATAGGGGTAATTGACAGAATGAGTGAAGGCATTCTAAAAACTTTAGTAGATCTAGGACCTCGTGTATTAAAAGAACCGAGGAATTATTCTTATAGAGCAGAGATTATGTGGATTGGTACTATTGCCCATAATAATACAGTTGGTGTAGGAAGAGTCCAGGACTGGGCAACCCATGAGATAGGAAATGAGTTGAGTGCGCTTTATGATACTCCTCATGGGGCTACACTGTCTATTATTATGGGCTCATGGATGCGTTATGTGTATAAAAATAAGCCTGAACGGTTTGCGCGATATGCACAAGAGGTATTTGGGGTAAAATGGGAGCCGGAAAATACAATAGAGGCGGCGTACCAAGGAATTCTGAGAACAGAAGACTTCTTTAAACATATGGGGATGCCTGTATCTTTTCATGACTTTAAGATTCCTACGGACGGGACAGAAGAAATGTTGAATCGAATTGCATTTAGTCAGGAAGATCATTGTATTGGGGGGATCATGCGGTTGAATAGAGAAGACTGTCAGAAAATCTATCAAATGGCATTTTAAGAAAATGATGGAAGGGATATCTTTTGAAGAAAAGATATCTCTTTTGTTATATTGAACAAAAAAAGAAGAGCAAAATTGTATAAAACGACGTATATTACAAAAAATGTTGACACAAGTATAAAAAAATGATAAATTTTATTTAAGAAAATAGTTTCGGAAAATAATTTCCTAAAAAGGGGTAAGTTATGAAAGTTCTTAATTTTGGTTCATTAAATATTGATTATGTTTATAGTGTTGAAGATTTTGTAAAAAAAGGAGAAACCATTTCATCCAATAAACTGAATGTTTTTAGTGGAGGAAAAGGGCTGAATCAGTCAATATCTCTTTCTAAAGCAGGAGTGAATGTTTGTCATGCAGGAATGATTGGACATGATGGAACGTTTTTGGAAAAAACATTAAAGCAATCGGGAGTTGATATAAAATATCTGAAAAAATCGGAATCTGTGCGAACAGGAAATGCAATCATACAGAATAACAGGCAGGGTGATAATTGTATTATATTGTACGGCGGTGCAAATCAAGAGATAACAAAGGGATTTGTGGATACAGTGTTACGGGAGTTTGCATCAGAAGATTGGCTAGTATTACAAAATGAAATAAATGAAATTCCTTATATTGTTGAGCAGGCCCATAAAAAAGGGATGAAAATAATCTTAAATCCATCACCGATGAATAAGCGTATTTTTGAGATTAATCTAAATTACATAGATTGCTTTATTTTAAATGAAATAGAAGCACAAGAGCTTACAAAGACAAGTTCAGATCAGGAGATATTAAAGCAGGAACTGGTGAAGAGATTTCCGAATGCAGAAATAGTGCTGACACTTGGAGAACAAGGGGCTATGTATCTGAAAGGTGACAGATGCATATTCCAGAGAGCTTATCGAGTAGAAGCAGTTGATACAACGGCGGCCGGAGATACATTTACAGGATATTATCTGGCGGGAAGAATTCAGCAGATGCCAGTGGAAAAAGCGCTGGATATGGCTGCAAAAGCATCTGCAATTGCGGTTTCAAGAAAAGGAGCAGCACCGTCAATTCCAAGTAGAGATGAGGTGACGCAATACCAACAATTGTAAAAATCTAATATTAGGAGGAGAATATCGTGAAGAAAAGAAATTTGATTATTGACACAGATCCAGGAATTGATGATGCGGCAGCAATCACAATTCTATTATCGGAACCATCGTTGGATGTCAAATTGATTGCAAGTGTGTCAGGAAATGTTGGAATCGAGCATACAACCAATAATGCATTGAAACTTTTGACATTTTTAAACAAGAAAATTCCAGTTGCAAAGGGAGCGGCAGCCCCATTAATGAGAGAGAATCGTTTTGCAACAAATGCACATGGAAAATCGGGAATGGGAGGATTTGAGTTTCCGGAATTTGGAACAGAGCTTCTTTTAAAAGAAAATGCTGTAATGAATGAATATTATACGTTGCTGAATTCCGATGAAAAAGTAACAATATTGACATTGGGACCATTGACAAATATTGCGCTTTTGATTGCTACTTTTCCGGAAATTAAAGAAAAAATCGATGAAATTATTATGATGGGAGGCTCAACAGAAAGAGGAAATATAGGTATTTATGGTGAGTTTAATGTCATGATTGATCCAGAAGCAGCAAAAATGGTTTTTGGATCAGGTATACCGATTACGATGGTAGGGCTTGACATAGGCAGAAAAGCACGATTGACTGTTGAAGATCTTGAAACCCTTGAAAAGAGTGGAGAAGCTGGAAATATGGTAAGTTCGCTGTTTCGCTCCTATGATGGAGGACATATTGAGGAAGGAATTAAGATGTATGATCCATCAGCGGCAATGTACCTTATGGAGCCAGAGTTATTTGAAGTAAAAGATGCTTTTATTGATGTTGAAATTTCAAGCCCTCTTACGATTGGCGCAACAGTGGTTGATTATGATGGTACATTGTGTGCTCAAAAGAATGCAAAGGTTTGTGTAGATGTAGATGTCGAGCGCTTCCGCAGACGTTATGTACAGAGGGTGGCAGAGGTTAAATGTTAGTAAATAAAAAAGTAAAAATAGTGAAAGGTATGGTATGAGTAATGGCTAGTACAAATGAGACAAAAGTAACTGGAATTCCAGTTCCGGCAGAGGGAACTCCGGAATTTGAAAAAATGAATCGCATGGCAAGAAGGGCGATTCCATTAGTTCTGATTATATTTATTTTTGGTATTCTGGAACAGCAGGCGTTTGGAATGATTTTCGTAAATATCGGTCAGCAGTTGGGAACTCCGGAATTGGCATCACTAATCACATCACTCCCGGGGATTGCATTGGGGATTGTGTGTGTTATTTATGGGTCACTTGGAGACTTTGTTTCTCTAAAAAAGATGACATTGCTTGGAGTTATTGTATTTGTGATTGGTTCAGTGATCGGATTCGTGTGTGGTGGAATGAGCATTTGGTTTGTTGTAATTGCACGTATGCTTCAGTCAATTGGTGGTCAGGTAGCGGGTTCTGTATTTTTAGTACTTGTATCTAAGTATGTATCTCAGAGAGAACGTGTTGTTTATTATGGTATTTTCGTAGCGGTTTTCAGATTTTCAGCAGCTCTTGGTGTTGTGGCAGCTGGGTATATCACAAAACTGGACTGGCGGTGGATGTTTGCAATTCCAATCATCTCCGTTTTATTCATTCCGGCATTGGTTAAGAACTTACCGGATGAACATGCGAAAGGCGCTCAGATTGATGGATGGGGATTTACCCTGATAGGTGCTTTTGCAGGTGCGGTTACAATGTTCTTTACGGATATGAATTTACTGTGGTCAGTAGCATCTATTGTAACTTTGGTAGCATTTATTGTTTATATTAATAAAGCAAAAGATCCATTTATTACACCTGCATTTTTCAAAAATCCTGCATTTGTAGCAACAATGGTTGTAATCTTTGTTGGATATTTCTTTAGTTATACACTGAATGCAGGAGTAAATGCAATTGGGTTGGATGTATTTGGACTTGATTCAGCACAGGTTTCCAATTTGCTGGTATGGTCAATCTTATTGGCAGCTGTTTTGGGATTTGTATGTGGACCGGTTGTAAAGAAAATTGGACGTTCAGCAGCGATTATTATGGCATTGCTGACGATGGGATTAGGATTGATTGCAGTGGCATTTGCAATTCCGCACGGAAGCATCGCAGCACTTGCAGTTGCACCTTGTTTATATTACTATGGAACATCCTTCTTCTATTCACCGATCGTTGATACTGCAACATTAACTGTGACTCCAGAAGAATCAGGACGTGTTTTGGGAGCAAATGATTTGATCCAGGCAATTACTGGGTCTGTAGGAGTTGCAATTTTTGGTCAGATGATGTCAGCAGGAGTGATGTCTGGCGGAAGTATTGCAGGAACAGAGGCAGGTGCAGCATCTACATATGCAAATGTATTTCTTATTGGTGGTGTGATTGTACTTTCAGCGCTGGTAATCTTTATTCTGACAAAGAAAATGATATATAGTCGTTCAAGAAAAGATGGTGAATAATTGAAAACTTTGACAGAAATATAATCATATAAAAAGGTTGTGGAAATATCAGAAAAATACCGTAAGCAATAGCTTTAAATTCACCAAATCACCACTTTACCTTAAAAAAGTACTTGACAAATCCTAAATAGGACATTACAATTAAAAACATCAAAAGCAAAACCGATGAGAAAGAAGAGTAGGTTTTAAAAGAGATCACAGAGAGCAGCAGGCGGTGAGATTGCTGTATGGATTTTAATTCTGAATGGACTTTCGAGGGCGGCCTGAAATGAAAAGAGTAGGCGTCGTCGGGAACCGAACCCGTTATCAATCAGGAGCGTATGTCAGTACGTGAGAAAGTGGACATTTGTCAATTTGAGTGGTACCGCGATAATGAATTTGTATTTATTACCGTCTCAAGCATATAGCTTGGGGCGGTTTTTTTATACGATCATTGCAGAGCATCCACCCTGTATCCACATGATCGGCTCCTTTGCTTTTGGAATATAGTAATAGAAAAGGAGAACCAAATTATGAAAAAGAGAGTATTCGCAGTTATTTTAGGAAGTGTAATGGCAGTCAGCCTGATGGCATGTGGAACAAAGGAAAATGAGACAAAAGATGGTACCAAAACATATACAGTAGGGATTTCCCAGTTTGCAGAGCATGCCTCTTTGGACAACTGCAGGGAGGGATTTATTGAAGGACTCAAAGAAGCCGGATTTGAGGAAGGAAAGAATCTTACGATCAAAGAGGAGAATGCGGCGGCCGATCAGGGAACAGCAAAGCAGATCAGTGATGGATTTGTTTCAGACGATGTGGATCTGATCTGTGGAATCGCCACTCCAAGCGTGCAGGCGGCATACAATTCAGCAATGAATACAGAGATTCCGGTAATCTATACAGCAGTGACAGATCCAAAAGCAGCAAAGCTTGCAAATGACGATGGAGCTCCGGTGGGAGAGGTCACAGGAACCAGTGATGAGCTTCCGATCAAAGAGCAGCTGGAGATGATCCGCGAGATGCTGCCGGATGCAGAGAAGATCGGGATCCTCTATACAACAAGTGAAGTGAACTCTGTATCAGCAATTGAGAAATATGAAGAGCTGGCAGGAGATTACGGATTTACGATTGTGAAAAAAGGTGTGACGCAGACAGCAGATATTTCGCTGGCAACAGAAGAGATTTTATCCGAGGTGGACTGTCTGACAAATCTGACGGACAATACGGTTGTAAATTCTCTGGCAACGATTCTTGACAAAGCCAATGAAAAGAAAATCCCGGTGTTTGGAAGCGAGATTGAACAGGTGAAACTGGGATGTCTGGCAGCAGAGGGGTTGGATTATGTGGCGCTTGGAAAACAGACCGGAAAGATGGCAGCAGAGATTTTAAAAGGAGAGAAGACGGCGTCTGAGATGAACTATGAGACGATTTCTGAACCTGGACTTTATATCAATACAATGGCAGCAGAAGAACTGGGAGTTACGGTAGACGAGACACTGCTTGAAGGTGCAGCGGAAACGTTTGACAGTATTTCAAAGTAAAAAGTAGAAACGGAGAGGAATTGAGATGGACATTTTTGTAACGATTTTGGAACAGGGACTGATTTACGGAATCCTTGCTCTTGGAGTTTATATCACATATAAAATTCTGGATTTTCCGGATCTGACAGTGGATGGAAGTTTTCCGCTGGGGGCTGCAGTGACGGCGACAATGATCACACAGGGAGTGAATCCGTACCTGACCATACCGGTCTCTTTTCTGGCAGGAGCAGCAGCCGGAATCTGTACAGGATTGATCCATGTCAAAGGAAAGGTCAGGGATCTCCTCTCTGGTATCATTATGATGACTGCGCTGTGGACGATCAATCTCAGGATTGCAGGGAAAGCAAATGTTCCGATTTTTGGAGAAGAGAATATTTTCGACAATGAGACAATGAATGGGATTTTCTCAGGCGGGGCAGCGAAATATAAAGTTCTTGCAGTAGTACTTATTCTTGCAGTGATCGTGAAAATAATTCTGGATCTGTATCTGCAGACAAAATCCGGATTTCTTCTGAGGGCTGTGGGAGATAATGCAAATCTTGTGACTTCCCTTGCAAAGGATCAGGGAAATGTAAAGATTTTAGGACTGGCGATCGCCAACGGAATGGTTGCTATGGCAGGCGGAATTTTCTGTCAGGAGCAGAGAGTATTTGAGATTTCCAGCGGTACAGGAGCTATCGTGATCGGGCTGGCAAGCGTGATCATCGGAACCAGCCTGTTTAAGAATCTGACATTTTTGAAAGCAACCACAGCAGTTCTGATCGGTTCTGTCGTTTACAAAGCCTGCGTGGCAGTTGCTTTGAAGTTTTTTGAACCACAGGATATGAAGCTGATCACAGCGGTATTATTCCTCGCGATCTTACTCATTGGAATGGAACGGAAAAAGAAGGTGAAGACAAATGCTTGAGTTAAAACATATTCATAAATATTATAATCCAGGAACAGTCAATGAAATGTGTCTGTTTGAAGATTTTAATCTGACAGTAGAACAGGGAGATTTTGTTTCTGTGGTAGGAAGCAACGGCTCCGGAAAGACTTCCATGCTTAATATCCTGTGCGGCAGTATTCCGGTAGAAGCAGGACAGATTCTGATGCATGGGGAAGATATTTCCCGCATGAAAGAGTATAAAAGAAACCGGAAGATCGGAAGAGTGTATCAGAATCCGGCGCTTGGAACCTGTCCTTCCATGACAATTCTGGAAAATATGTCTCTTGCAGACAACAAAGGCAGTTTTTACGGATTGAGAAAAGGAATTAATAAAAACAGAAAGTCTCATTATCAGGAGCTATTAAGCCAGTTGAATCTGGGACTGGAAAATAAGCTGAATGTAAAAGTCGGTTCTCTCTCCGGCGGGCAGCGTCAGGCAATGGCACTTCTGATGTCAACCATGACACCGATCGATTTTCTGATCCTGGATGAGCACACAGCGGCGCTGGATCCAAAGACGGCAGATCTGATTATGGAACTGACAGATAAGATCGTGAAACAGAAAAACCTGACAACGATCATGGTGACACATAATCTCCGCTATGCAGTAGAATATGGAAACAGACTGTTGATGATGCATCAGGGGGAAGCAGTGATGGATCTGTCAGCAAAAGAAAAACAGGAATTGAAAGTAGAAGATATTTTGGAAAAATTCAATGCAATCAGTATTGAATGTGGAAATTAAGAGAAAGATAGCAAGTACAGATGTAATAAGTCAAGGAACTGCATTGTGTCAGTCCCTTGACTTTTAAATTTTTTGCTATTCTACAGATTTTAATGCGCTGAGCATATCTAAGTATTTGAGTTTTCGATTCATTATGTATCCTAGAATAAATGTAATGACTGCAATCAAAATGGCAGGAATCACAAATGCTTTTGCACAAAGAGCGGGGTTAAACATCACTTCATCCGGTGGAACAACTGCCAGTATGTACTGGTAAAGCAGATCACCGACTCCAAATCCTGCTAAAATACCGAGCAGGGAAAGGAGTATTGTTTCCCGGTAAATATAGAGTGTTACTTCTTTGTCGTAGAATCCGAGAACCTTAATGGTTGAGAGTTCACGGATACGCTCTGCCACATTGATGTTGGTAAGGTTATAAAGGACTTAAAAAGATTCTTTTATACAGAGGCAATCGCGGGCACATTACTGGAATGGATCGTGAACAAAGAAAAGCATGACAGGCAGCAGACGATCGATTATATTTCTGTTATTTTCCGTACCGGGCTGCCTGCTGCCATCAGGCAATATTCAGACGAGGCAAAATAAGTTTTATGATTTCAATAATCTGAAAAAACTTCTTGACAATAAAAAATATCCTCCGTATAATGGTTAAAAGTTAGGGAACTAACTATATAAAGAGAGAGGGATGGAATTATGCAGGATATAGAAGATAAGGAAAGGTACATCAATACCGGCAGGCTGATTCACATTCTTTCCAATCAGATGAAGCGCAGAAATGCGTCTGAAGCAGTGGGAGATGATGGCCTGACCACCATGCAGAAGCATGTGTTAAAGCATATTCTTTTGGAAACGATGCACAGGGAAGTATATCAGAAAGATATAGAAGAAGAGTTTCAAATCCGGAAGTCCACAGCCACAGGGATTTTGCAGCTCATGGAAAAAAATGGATTTATTTCCCGGGAAAGTTCGAAAAAGGATGCCAGATTAAAACGTATTGTACCGACCCCAAAAGCAGAAGCACTCAGACCTGAGATTCTGGAGCACATCAGAGATACGGAAAAGCGGCTGATACAAGGGATAGATCAGGAAGATGTAAAGATTTGCAGAAAGGTGCTTGTGCAGATGATTCAAAATCTTGCAGAAAACAAAAAAGAAAATAAGGAGGAAGACGAGAACGATGAATAAAACACTTTTAAAATCAGTCCGGGAATACAAAAAGCAGTCTGTGTTGGCTCCATTTTTCGTAATCCTGGAAGTTTTAATGGAAGTTCTGATTCCGATGGAGATGGCGAAGATCATTGATGTTGGAATCATGCAGGGAAATTTGAGCTATATCGTACGGCGGGGATTGATTCTGGTCATTATGGCTATGCTGGCTCTGTATTTCGGTATTATAGCAGGAAAAATGGCAGCAACAGCAGGTGCAGGATATGCCAAAAACCTGAGACATGATATTTTTTATAAAGTACAGGAATTTTCATTCAAAAATATTGACCGGTTTTCCACATCCGGTCTTGTAACACGTATGACAACAGATATTACCAACGTACAGATGGCATATATGATGAGCATTCGTCTGTTGGCGAGAGCTCCGATCATGATTGTTTTATCCTGGATCATGACACTTTTGATCAATAAGAAAATTGCTTTGCTGTTCCTGATCATCATACCGCTGCTTGGAGGAACACTGATCTTTATTGCAAAGAAAGCGCATCCACATTTTATCAAAGTATTTGATGAGTATGATATTCTGAATAATTCCGTACAGGAAAATGTCAATGCATCCCGCGTGGTAAAAGCCTTTGTACGGGAAGATCATGAAATTGAAAAATTCCATGGAATTTCAAAATATGTCTATACATTATTTACAAAAGCAGAAAAGATCGTGGCATGGAACTCACCGGTTATGCAGTTTACGATCTATACGGCGATGCTTCTGATGGTAGCGATCGGAGGAAGAGAAATTGTATTCGGTGCGATGGAAATCGGAGAAATGACCAGTGTGATCGTGTATGCGTTCCAGATCATGATGGCTCTGATGATGGTTACATTTGTATTTGTTATGATCATGATCGCAGAAGCGTCTACAGACCGTATTACGGAAGTTCTGACGGAAGTTCCGGAGATGCAGGACAAAAAGAATGCGGTTACAGAAGTGGCAGACGGAGAGATCCGGTTTGAGCATGTAGATTTCAGTTATGCGGGAGAAGGCGGAAATCTTTCGTTAAAAGATGTCAATCTTCATATTAAATCCGGACAGACGATCGGGATCATCGGAGGAACCGGAAGTGCGAAATCAACATTGGTACAGCTGATCCCGAGACTTTATGACGTGACAAAAGGAACTGTAAAAGTCGGCGGACTGGATGTCAGAGAGTATAATCTGGAGGCACTGCGCGATCAGGTATCTATGGTATTGCAGAAAAACGTTCTCTTTACAGGAACGATTTACGATAATATCCGCTGGGGAAATGAACATGCCAGCGAGGAAGAGGTTCAGAGAGTCTGCAAACTTGCACAGGCAGATGGATTCGTAAAAGAATTTCCGGCAGGTTATCATACGATGATCGTGCAGGGCGGAAACAATGTTTCCGGCGGACAGAAGCAGCGTCTGTGTATTGCACGGGCACTTCTGAAAAAACCGAAGATTCTGATTCTGGATGACTCCACAAGTGCGGTAGATACAAAGACAGATGCGCTGATTCGAAAAGCATTCCGGGAAGAAATTCCGGATACTACAAAGATCATCATTGCGCAGCGAGTTTCTTCTATAGAAAATGCAGACCAGATCATTGTACTGGATGAAGGAAAGATCATGGGAGTCGGCACATCCGAAGAATTGCTTGCGACAAATGAAATCTACAGAGAAGTATATGAATCTCAGGTAAAGGGAGGTGAGGACGATGAATAGAAAACCAAAGGTTTCAAAAGAAAATTTACAGACCGCAAAGCGGCTTTTAAAATATGTGACCGGAACGTACAAGGTTCGGTTTGTGATCGTATTTATCTGTATTTTGTTAAGTTCGATCGCATCAATTTCGGTATCATTGTCCCTCAAGTTTTTAATCGATGATTTTATCAGTCCTCTGATCGGACAGAAAGATCCGAATTTTGCAGAACTATATCGGGCACTTGCGGTGCTTGGAAGCATTTTCCTGATGGGAGTCATTGCTACATTTACTTATACACGACTGATGGTCTACATTGGTCAGGGTGTTCTTAAAAAAGTAAGGGATGATATGTTTGAACATATGCAGACTCTTCCAATCCGTTATTTTGACCAGAATACGAATGGTTCTATCATGAGTCTTTACACGAATGATACAGATACGCTCAGACAGATGATCAGTCAGTCGATCCCACAGGCACTGATGTCCTTTTTTACGATTATCGTAACCTTTATTTCAATGCTGATCTTAAGTCCGCTGCTTACAATTTTAGCAGTTCTGATCATTGGTCTTATGATCTTCGTAACAAAAAAGATCGGTGGAAACAGTGGAAAATATTTTGTTCGTCAGCAGAAATCTCTGGCAGATGTGACTGGATTTGTGGAAGAGAGAATGAACGGACAGCGCGTAGTAAAAGTGTTCAACCACGAAAGAAAGTCAGAAGAAGAATTTGACAAACTCAACGAGGCGCTCTTTGAAAGTGCTGCACAGGCAAATACCTTTGCAAATATGATGGGACCGGTAATCGGAAACATCGGAAACCTGCAGTTTGTACTGGTCTCTGTACTTGGAGGATTCCTTTCTATTATGGGAAGCGGAGGGATCACTCTGGGAGTTATGGCATCTTATCTGCAGTTTACAAAGAGCTTTACACAGCCGTTTATGCAGGTGGCGCAGCAGTTTAACTCCATTGTTATGGCACTTGCCGGAGCAGAGCGTATTTTTGCTCTGATCGATGAAGAATCGGAAAAAGACGAGGGATACGTAACACTGGTCAATGCGAAAAAAGACGAGAACGGCAATATTATCGAATGCAAAGAAAGAACCGGAATGTGGGCCTGGAAGCATCCACATTCGGCAGACGGAAGTGTGTCTTATACAGAACTGACCGGAGATGTGCGTTTTGAAGATGTGACATTTGGATACAACGAAGATAAAGTGATCTTAAAAGATATCAGTCTGTTTGCAAAACCGGGACAGAAGCTGGCATTTGTCGGTTCTACCGGAGCAGGAAAAACAACCATCACGAACCTGATCAATCGCTTTTACGATATTCAGGAAGGAAAGATCCGGTATGACGGAATCAATATTACAAAGATTAAAAAGGATGATCTGAGACGTTCCCTCGGAATTGTACTGCAGGATACCCATTTGTTTACAGGAACCATTATGGATAATATCCGTTATGGAAAACTGGATGCTACTGATGAGGAAGTATACGAGGCTGCAAAACTGGCTCATGCAGATCAGTTTATCAAAATGCTTCCGAAGGGATACGACACTATGTTAAGCGGTGATGGAGAAGAGCTTTCACAGGGACAGAGACAGCTTCTTTCCATTGCGAGAGCAGCAGTTGCAAATCCGCCGGTACTGATTCTGGATGAAGCAACTTCCAGCATTGATACCCGTACGGAGAGTATTGTGCAGAAGGGTATGGATAACCTGATGAAAGGACGTACAGTATTTGTTATCGCGCACAGACTTTCTACGATTCGCAACAGTGATGCGATTATTGTTCTGGAACACGGAAAGATCATCGAGCGTGGAGATCATGCGGATCTGATCAAAATGAAAGGAACGTATTACCAGTTATATACCGGAAAACTGGAGCTTTCATAAAAATTTACTGTGAATGGCAGACCATAAAGCGGATGGAGTTTTCTTACAGAAAGTGTAAGTGTTTTTCATCCACGATACGGCTTATAATATTCTTATCACGAAAGGGAGGGATATTATGAGCCGTACTATTTTGGAAATAGAATCGTTGTACAAAACATATGGGGAAAAGGAGAATGCAGCAGAGGCACTCAGAGGAATCTCGTTTCAAGTATATCAGGGAGAATTCCTCGGAATTATGGGAAGCAGCGGTTCGGGAAAAACGACGCTGTTAAATTGTATTGCTTCGGTTTTAAGACCTACACGAGGTAGGATTCTTCTGAAAGGACAGGATATCGGAATGTATACGGATGCTCAGCTGGCAGCGTATCGGGGAAGACAGATCGGGTATCTGTTTCAGCAGTTTGAATTGCTGGATAATCTGACGGGTGGAGAAAATATTCTTTTGCCGGCACAGATTCACAAAATGCCGGAAAAGGAAAGCAGAAAAAGGATGCAGAAGCTGGCGGAATATTTTGAGATCGAGGAGGTGCTGGAAAAGTTTCCGAATCAGATGTCCGGAGGACAGAAGCAGAGGGTAGCCGCATTAAGAGCGCTTCTTTTGCATCCGCAGATCGTACTGGCAGATGAGCCGACAGGCGGTGCATAGTTAGTACGACAAAGACTACAAAAAACGAATGTCCATGCTTCCATCCTCATACACCAGCACCGATTCAACAAACGACTTCCAGAATGTGTTCTTTTCCTGATCTGAAAATGTACGATATACGACTTCCCAATCTTCAGACAGCAGCTTCTTCACACTGTCAAGGCTTCGCATAGGTGTAGCAGTCGAGCATTTCTGCAATTCTTCGATCTGCGCCTTGAACTTGTCATATTCACTTCTGTACGCTTCCTTGTCGATCAGGTCATCCATAAACAAATCATACAGCTTCTTCATTTTGCGTTCGATCTTTGCAATTTCAGTGACAGGATTCTTCTGAACTGTGCTGGCAGCAGTCACTTCATACTTTGCGATATAATCGGACAGAGCAGGACGGATGTGCGCAAGCATATATTCTTCAAGATCAGCTTCACGATATGTCTTGCTGCGATCACACAGCTTTGATTGTGCCTTAAAATTGCAACGATAATTCTTATACATCTTTTCAGAGCCGTCAGCCATCCTTCTGTATGTGACAGTACCGCACATATAATGATTGCAGGATGAACAGATCAGAAGACCTGAAAAAATATAGAATTGCTGTGTGTGTCTGATCCGAACATTCCTGATCGCAAGTTTCTGGATGCGTTCAAAGCGTTCAGGACTGATTGTCGCAGGACAGAAGTCAGGATCATCACGATACTGACCTTTGAAAAGCGGATTCTTCAGGTATCGTGCAACTGTATCATAGCAGACACGAATGTTGTATTTGTCCTGAAGAAAAAGCTGCGTGTCACGCTTGCTGCATGTAGCTTCAAAGCGGTCAAACATATCAAGTGCAAAGCAGTTCCATTCAGGATCAATGATGACATGCTTTTCTGCATCCAACTTCAAACCGCGTGGAAGGCTGCCTGACACATAGGTTTTATTCTTCAGCTTATAAGCGAACACATCTTTGATTCGGTCGGAATCACGATCACATTCATCCTGTGCAACAGACAGACGAATATTGATGTGCAATCTTCCGTTCGTGGTTGTGGTATCATAGTTTTCTGTGACAGCCTTCCACTGCACACCATTAGCTTCAAGTATTTCCTGAATTTTATGATAATCGCCGATATTCCTGAACCATCGGTCAAGTTTGGTAAATATGATCAGGTCGAAAGAATGAGCCTTCACACCATCCAGAAGTCTGACAAACTCTTTTCGTTTGTTGAACTTCTTTCTTGCTGTCAGGGCTTCGTCAATGAATGTGTCAACAAGTATCATCCGATTCACTTTGATGAAATCTTCAAGAATCAGATCTTGCGCTTCAAGCGTATCGCCATGAAGCACCTGATCATCGTGGCTGCATCTGATATATTTAACTACACGAAGCCCGAAAAGTTGTGGGTTTGGAGTAAAAAAAGACATATAAAAACCTTCTTTCTGGTAGCGAAAGAAGGCTTGATATGATAGAATGTAAAAGGACATAATATCATCGTGGGCGGTCTTCCGCGATATATTTTGTTTAACATTTTGCAAGGGAAGTCGCTGGTCACGGCTTCCTTTTTTGTTTGTATAGAGTGCCTGAAGCGTGTACATAATCAAAACTAGGAGGATGACGCAATGGAAATCCTGACGTGGCAGGCACGAACAGACAGACACTTGACTTTGAAGCAGCTGGAAGCCTTGACAGGAATCAGCAAGTCAACGCTGAACACGATTGAAAACGGCATCACATCGCCGACACTGCGCCAGCTTGAAGCGATAGCAGCTGCACTTGATGTCAAGATCACTGATCTGTTTGATTCTGAATATAAATGATAAACTGTGCGCCGACAATGCTTCTGACGCTTATTTCCATATATCAGGAAATAACTGGAAGCGGTCTTTTATTCCAATAATTTCCATGATACAATCCCGACAAGAGAAGGGAGGGAAGCCGATGATCCGAAAGAGAATCAACACGCTTCTGAATAAGTTGTCGGATGCACAACTGAAGCGCATATATAAATACATAAAGTATGTATACATACACGGATAAAGTAAAAGGAAGTAGGACTGGTCAGGTCACTGCTTCCTTTTTTGTCATTCTGGCTTATCAGATAATAATTTTGTGATGCGATCCAGCTGTCGGATAATTATGAAATTTTGTTCAATCATTGCACGCTGGTAGTACATTTGATTCTTCAAGATGTCGCGATCAGAACCAGCACCAAACGTCAGTCCCATTTCCATCAAGCCAGTACCAGACAATTCGGTCATAATGTTTCTGATAGAAGCAATGTCAGTCGGATTCTGCAATTCTTCAAGACCATACTTGCGAAGCATGGCAAGATTCTTCTGATCAAGTCTTGCTTGCGCTTCAGCCTGTTTTCTTGCAGCCTTTTCTTCTTTAGATTCTCCATTAAATAAGCCCATTATAAATCCCCCTTTATTATTCAGTTTTATCCCAGCCAACCTTCTTGACTAGCTGCTTCATATATTCTTTGATTCTTTCACGGCTTCCAGCTGGTAAAGACACATACATTTCAACAAGTGCCTTGTCAAAATCGTTCAAATCATACTGCGCGCACAATTCATCAACGATTGTCTGCGGAAGATTGTCAAACATTTCCCCTTCGCCATACATCAAATAATCATAGTTCACATTGTATTCACGGCAAACAGAACGCGCCATCTGATCGGTTACATTATTCACACCATTTTCAATGCGACTGACAGTCTGCTTTGTAACACCTAACTTTTCGCCGAATTTATCAAGCGTCAAATCAAGCGTTTTGCGAATCTCTTTTATACGTTCGCCTTGCGTCATATTTATTCCACCTTTCTGCATATTTGCTTTTCTGATTGTAGAATAGCACGGAAAAAGTCAAAGGTCAATAAAAAAGTTCCGTAAAGTGACAAAAAAGTATTGACAAAGTCAAAGAAAGTGACTATGATGTAACTGTACGGAACAGAAGAAAGCAGGAAGAACGGATGAAGCGAGAGGGCGGCACGCAAGTGACATGGCGGTCAGGCTGTAGGATAACAGACAGAGCGTGTGCAGAATAAACATGATCCGTCAAAGTAGTTGAAGAAAGCAGGAACATCAGGGCAAGAAAGCAAAGTGTTCATACTACTGGAAGAAAATGAACAGGTTGAGCCGATCAACACTTTACCCCTAAAACAAGAAGATGTTAAGCGGAAGAATCAATCGCGCGAGATGACACAGCACTTCTGTTTCTTACATTAAAAACCAGAAGGGAGCAAACAAGATGAACGTAACAGTATCAACAAGGGAAAGAGCATGGCAGCTTGCAGACAAACTTTTTCCGACAGATTACATGAAAGATGAACACGACAGCCCTCGCGCTGGTTATCCAGTATTCAACACAACATCAACAGATGATAAATACACAGGATTCCACATATCAGACCTGAACACAGCACTTGAACTGAATATGGGAGCAGAAACAATCAGAATCAACATTGTGGATCAGGAAGCGGAGATCAAGAACAACTTCGACAAGCTGCTTCAGTATGTGAGCGACAAAAGAAAGTCGGCAGAACTTCACGAAAGACAGAAATACAACTATTACTGTGACAGACAGGCTGGTTGCTGGAACTGGACGAAGGAACAGGATGAAGCATATCAGAAGGAATGGGACGACATCATCATTCAGATGCACGCATTGAAAGACCTTGAAAACGCGATGAACCTTGCAAGAACCAAAGGGATCATATAAACATCACAGAACGAAGGGAGGAAACAACATGGCAGCAGTTACAAACGAAAAGAAAAACCTGAACAGCCAGACCGAAGATGTCAGCGAATTTATTATGCTGCTGAAGCAGATGTCTGACAGCGACAGAATGGTCATCAAAGGGATGATGATGTGGGCGGCAGGAGAAAACAGACCAGTGAAAACAGCCTAAAAGGGCATAGGATGTCCCCGACAGAAATGTCGGGGAGTAAATGAAAGGAAAGTACAACATGAACACAAAAGGAAAGATTGATTTTACAAAGACAGACAACATTCAGTTTATTGAAGAAGTAGCCAGAGAGATCAGCAAGGAAGACAAGGACTGGCAGTGGGAAGCAAGAAAAATAAAACAGCATAGCTTGTTGCTGTGGTGGGAACTTCTGGAAGGTAGTGGACAGGAAGGCTTCAGGATTGAATATGACGAAGCTAATGAAGTATTCAACGTATATGATGAATGGAACAGCAACATCACATACGAACTGGAAGACACGCTTGACCTGAAAAGCACGATGCGAAGTGCGTTCTGGTATGCATCAAGCAGATATTAAGAAGGGCGGTGCAGCAACATGACAAAACAGAATCTATTCACAGAAGAAGAACTGGCAAAGGTTACGGATGAAGCAGAAAGAAAGCATCTGATCGAGTGCGCGCAGGATCAGTCAAAGATTGATATGAAGTACATGGAGATTATGAGCAAATATGACTTGTGGGAAAAAGGGAAGCGCAGCAGATACTTCCATGCAACAACACATGAAAATGCAAAAAAGATCATGCAGGACGGAGTGATCCGAAAAGGAATGGACGGCGGCGTGTATATCTGCAAACAGCCACTTGAAGCAGCACGATTTGTTGCGATCCGCGGACATGAAACAGGAACGATCTTTGAAGTCGAACTGGGAGAAAGGAAGATTGCGGAAGCACACGATCACAACGAAGCCTTCTTCGGTTGCAAAGCATATATGTACATGGACGACATACCGACAGCAAAGATTGTGAAAATGTCAAGATATTCAACGAAGGAAGATTGACTGTAAAGCCGAAACAGCGCGACACGCGCTGTCGATGAATGATGGCTTCATTCATCCTGACGATGGCAAGCTAACAGCCAGCATCAGAACATTGTGAAAAAATAGCGGCGTGTGTGTACTGCCAGAATTACACATGGATAGTCAACAAGTTTTAGGGATGTTTTTAATGCGAAAACAAACGACACAATGAAAAATCAAGACCAGAAGGGGGAATGAATAAAAATATTTTTGGATGCGCGAAAGCGGTATGTGAATATCAGGAAGGGCAAGAGATATGGATGAAAAGAAGAAAGAATTGATCAAAAAATTGCAGGCGTTAGCTGAACGCGGCGTGGGCGGCGAAAAGGAAGGTGCGCAGCGAAAACTTGAACAGCTAATGAAGAAATACAACATCAGCGAAGCTGATCTGTCGGATGAACAGCTTCGCGAACACGAATGGAAATATCACACAGAATTTGAAAAAAGATTGCTACGTCAAACAATGTACAAAGTGATCGGAAAAGACTTTACAGAACACGCGTATGCGTACACATGGGGGCGCGGTTCAAAGTCAGTTCTTGGGTTGCGGTGTACAGATGCACAGGCAATCCAGATCGGCATTGAATACGAATTTTATTGTCAGACATGGAAGGAAGAACAGGAATTTTTCTTCAAATGCTTCATTCAGAAGCACAGAATCTTCCAGATGAATGAAGACAAGAAAATACAGAAGGATGACGAAGAAGAACTGTCATGGGAAGAATCACTGCGGATGCAGTCAGCGATGAACGCAATGCAGGACAAAAGCATGTTGCAAAGATTGGAGGGATAAACAATGGCGAATATAGATGTCATGTACAGTAGCAAGACGGATCAGTGGGCGACACCTGAAGACTTCTTTGAAGAACTTGACAAAGAATTTCATTTTGACCTTGATCCATGCGCTGACGAAACAAATCACAAGTGCGAACATTATTTCACGAAAGAGCAAAACGGACTGAAACAGGATTGGGGGGGCATCGCGTCTTTTGCAATCCACCATACGGCAGAGCAATCACAGACTGGGTGAAAAAGTCCTTCAGGGAAGGAACGAAAGACAACACGATCGTTGTTATGCTTATACCAGCAAGAACAGACACACGATACTTCCACGACTTTATACAGCACAGATCAGAAGTCAGGTTTGTCAAAGGTCGCCTGAAGTTCGGGAACAGTAAACAAGCAGCCCCATTCCCTTCGATGGTAGTTATATTCAGGGGTGCTGGAATGTGAAAGGAAAAGAACAATGGAAGCAACAACAGAAAAGCCAGTGCAAATTCTGGAACTGTTTGGAGGAATAGGAAGTCCACGATGCGCGTTGCGTAACTTGGGAATACCGACAAAGGCGATTGACTATGTCGAAATAGATGAAAAAGCAGTGAGATCATACAACAATATGTTTTCTGAAGAATTGCCATATAAAACACAGTCAGTTGTCGGCTGGAACTTAAAGCCAGACATTTTGATTCATGGAAGTCCATGTCAGGACTTCAGCATCGCTGGACACCAGCGCGGAGCAGATGAAGGAAGCGAAACAAGATCATCATTGATGTGGGAAACGATCCACATTATTGAACAGATGGGAGAATGGAAGCCACAATATGTGATCTGGGAGAATGTAAAAAATGTGAAAAGCAAGCACATGATTGCAAACTTCGTCAGGTATCAGAAGGAACTTGAACGAATGGGATATACAAACAATTATGAAGTGCTGGATGCGCGCGACTTCGGACTTCCACAGGCAAGGGAAAGAGTTTTCACAGTAAGCTGTCTGAAGGGCGAAAAGTTCAATTTTGATGAACTGATCAGGACACCGATGCAGGACATCAGGAACTTTCTGGAAGACAACGACAGCGTGTCTGAAGTGTACGATGTGACACAGCCGTCTGTCAGGAATGTAATCGGGCAGACAGGAATCAAAAGAGCAACAGTAATCAAAGATTATGCATTCACGATTACGACAAGACAGGACAGAACACCAGCGCAGGTCATCGACTGCGGCGGCGGTCGCTTCAGATACCTGACAGAACTGGAATGCTGGCGGCTGCAAGGATATACAGACGAAGACTTCAAAAGAGCAAAGGCAGTACATAAAAGGGTAGGGCGATATTATACGGCACTATACAAGCAGGCAGGAAATAGCATCGCAGTCCCGATCTTTGAAAGTATATTCAGAAAGATAATTTTGAAGGAGGTACAAAACAATGAAACCAGATGCAACAAAGATATTTGAAGCAATCGCACTGATCTTGTCAGCGCGTGGCGATGGAATCAGGGTGCAGCTGTCGGAAGTAACACAGAAGGCAGCGAAAGCATCTTGAAGGGCAAAAAAGAAAGCCTTCGGACTAGCTTGGCGGCTTCCGAAGGCGATCCAGATTGTGACTTTTAAAGGTCTGCACATCTAATGAATATTATACAGCAGACCTTGAAGAAAGTCAATCAAATCGGCGTTTTCAAGCGGCTTCGCGTCCTTGTAATAGATAGTAACAAATCAAAGAAATATATAAATATCTATAACAGGAGCGACAGAGCATGGGAAGAAGAAGGAAAGCTGTATACATAGAATACGACTATGAAGCAGCCTACCAGAAAGCATTGACAGACATGGAAGAAGACAACATGGAACGAATGCTGAAGGAAGGACGTGTCAGATCACTGTATGCAACCAAAGAGATCAGAGCAGGGGAACAGATGGATGTTGAAATATATCCAGAGTTCAGAAGAAGTGAAAGGGAACAGATACCAGACGAAGCGAAGAAAGCAAGGCAGAGAAAAGCACAACGCAACCTGAATGAAAAGAACAGCAGGAAGGAATGTGAACGGACGATCAATGCGAACTTCGGGAACGATGACATCTGGGGAACATTGACATACACAGACGACAATATGCCGAACAGTATGAAAGAAGCACAGCATGACATGACACTGTACATCGGGCGGCTGAATTATGAGCGAAAGAAGATGGGACTTACAAAGCTGCGTTATGTGTATGTGACAGAGTGTTCGGACAAGGGACGCTGGCATCATCACTTTGTATGCGATGGCGACATGGGACTGGAAGCAGTCGAAGAAAAGTGGAAGAAGGGGCGCAGAAATCAGGTGCGCAGGCTTCAGAAGGATGAACACGGACTGTCAGGAATGGCAAACTACATCACAAAACAGAAGCACCCTGAAAAGAAGGGTAAAGAGCCGAAACCAGTTGAAAAGTATCAGAAGGCATGGAAAGCCAGCAAGGGACTGAAAAAGCCTGAAGTGAAGAAGAATCACTATAAATTCAAGCAGAAGGACGTTGATGAAATTGTCACAGGCAGATGCGATCTGGAAGACAAGCTGAAGAAATGGTATGCAGCAGACGGATACAAGCTGACATCGTATGAAGTCAGATATAACAACATGAATGGCAGATTTTACATATACGCAAAGATGTACAAGCCAGAGGAAGGAGGACAAAAAAAGAGTGGCAAGCAGAAAAATAAAGCTAAACCGAAGACAAAGAAGAAGACGCAGACGAAGAAGACAGCTGATCAATGCAGCAGTTGAAGCCGTTCAGGGCATCAAGGGAATATTCCGAAGACTGGGCGCGCTGATCAGCAGAAAACCAAAGCTGTCAGTAGCAATCCTGATTGCATTCCTGATCTTATATGTGACAGTGATGGAAGTGCTTGCATTCAGGGGAATGATGACGAAGGGCGACACAGTGACGGAACATACAGAAACAACACAAGCAGCAGAACCGACAGAAAGTGACCTGAATGCGGTTGAATATCCATTCAATACAATGTCACAGGATTGGAGTGGCGAAGACATGGAAGGCTTCTGCTATCACGAAATCACTGACGAATGCAAGGCAGCAGGCGGCACATTTCCGATCATGGCGCAGATATATACATACATCGTCTGTGAAAATTATGGCGTTGACTATGAAATGGTGTTCGCCCTGATCGAGAAGGAAAGCGAATGCAGATGGAACGCTTCAGGCGATGGCGGCACATCATGGGGGTATATGCAGATAGCGCAGAAATGGCACAAAGAAAGAATGCAACGCCTGAACTGCACTGATCTGACAAATCCATATCAGAATGTGACAGTCGGCATTGATTACCTGAAGGAGATTCAGGACAGTTTGCAGGAAGTACCAGAAGATGTGCGTCCATATTATGTTCTGGCGGTCTACAACTACGGAGCAGCAGGCGCAAAGGAAAACTTGTGGAATCATGGTGTGTATAAATACAGCTACAATACAGCGATCATGGAAAGAGCAGCACAGCTGAAGGCAGAGAAAGAAAGACAGGACACGAAGGAGGAATAAAAGTGGACAACAAAAAAAGATTGTGCTTGGAAGATGCAGTCACAAAAGCAGAAATCTACGCAGTGAAAGTGATTGAAGAAGAACTGAACCGAAAAGGAATCGCACCGAACAGCATTGAAAGAAAAATCATCATCACACGCACAGCGGATGTGCTGGCGGCACACAGGGAAGAAGTCAGGGATATGTATAAAAAGTCAGGGTTGCTTCTTCAGGACTGGATCATAAAGATGTCAGGCATAAAAGACCTGATCGCATTCAAGAAAATGAAGCAGCTGGGATTCACTGGCGATGTCATGCAGGACATGAAGAAGATGGAGGAAGCACGATGAATATGAAGTATGCGATGCGTTCGGAAGATACCGAACAGATCAATGTCATCAGCTGGGCTTCCTGGCAGATGCAGAAATATCCTGAACTGAAATGGCTGCATCATATCCCGAACGGCGGCAGCAGGAACAGAGCCGAAGCAGTAAAGCTGAAGCAGATGGGCGTGAAGTCAGGCGTGTCGGACTTATGTCTTCCGTACCCAAAAGGAATATATTGCGGACTGTACATCGAAATGAAGTATGACAAGGGCAGACACCAGCCGTCACAGAAAGAGTTCTTGACCGATATGGCGGCAGCAGGACACTATGTCGCGACATGTTACACGGCAAGGGACGCGGTTGAAGTTCTTGAAAAATACTTGAATTTGAAGTGTTTACAGACACACATTCATGTGTCAGATTCAGACACCGCAGTCACGGAAACAGCAGAACGCATGAAAGAGCCGAACAACAGCGTATGGAAAGACGGCGAAGTGAAACCGCTGAAGGTGTAGGACATGAACGGATATGCGGCAGCAGTCAGACAGTTTTATGACATATACAGACCGATTGCAAGAAGGTACGGACTGCGGATGTCAAGCCACACTTCAATATACGATGATGGCTGGATAAAAATATACAAGGGCGAAGGAGCAGACAGACAACAGATCATCAAGGTTGAAGAAGCGAACGACACAGACCTATACGACAGGGCAAGGGAAGCAGTGATCAGCTGGGAGAACAGCAAGAAGGAAAGAAATGCAAGACGATAAAAAAGCACATCAAATCACATTGCAGGAACTTGGGATCATACCGAAAGAGCCAGAGCGAAAAGAAGTCAGAAAACAATATGCTTTTCCTTGCGGCGGTTGCGTGTGTAGCCACTGCGCAAACAATGTGGAAACGCCAGACACATGCACAGGAGAAATGAAAGAACCTTGCTTCACATGTGACTATTGCAAGCATTATGACGGAAAAGGAACAGACAGGCGACTTCAAGATTGTGACAAATACATTGTGACGGACGAACACGCGAGAAGGTTAAGAAGACACATAAAAATAATAAACAGGAGGAAAGCACATCAATGAAAATAATAGCAGTAATGAATCAAAAAGGCGGCATCGGAAAGACAATGACCGCAGCAGCTATCGCCTACATAATGGGCGAAGAAAAAGGAAAGAAGGTGCTGATCTGTGACGCGGATCAGCAGGGCAACATATCACTTCTTTACGACAGATTTGATCCTGAAGGACAGGGAATGTCGGAATTACTTGAAAATCATCAGGCGGCAGGCGGCGCATATTCGACAACAGACCTGATCCGAACAACACCATATGGAAATATTGACATAATACCAGCGAACGGATATTTGATGCGAACAAACATGACACTGCTTCAGGAAGAAGGAGAAGATCAGATTCTTCGATTTGCAGCAGCAATGAATGAAGTCAGAACTATATATGATTATTGCATTGTTGATTGTGGTCTGATTATGGACATGACAGTCACAAATGTGATGATTGCAGCAGACCTTGTGATCGTGCCTGTCAAGATCGGCGGCTTCGAGATTGAAGCCGCTGCAAACATGGACAGTCAGCTGACATCGTTTAGAAGGATAAATCCTGACATTCGCATGAAAGTATTGATGACGATGCGTCAGAAGAACCAGACGACACTTCAGGTTGAAGAATGGCTGAAAACACAGTCAGGACACGATTGCTTTGCGACAGCGATCAGGCGATCAATAATCGCAGAGAAGTCAACAGTCGCACAAGTGCCGCTTCCAAAGTTTTCAAAAAACTGCATCGTGACGCAGGACTATCGTGCAGCAACATATGAATTGATGAAAGAGGTGTGAACATGGGAGTGTATGAGATAATCACAGGAATCACAGAAAACGAAGAAAATCTGAAAGTCGAAATCAGGCAGACGGAAGGAACGCTGGGAGGAAATCTTGTGTACATCAAAAACACAAAAACAAACAAGGCGTATTCCTTTACATTAGCGGACGGCGATGAATATGGCGCAGACGCAATGACACGAAATGCAGTCGCAAAGCTGCATTCGGATATGTGCGGCTGCAACGAAAAGACACTTGACAGAATCGAACATGCGCTGGGAATAAAACTTGAAACATGGCAGTCAGAATATATCCTGTCAGAAGGCATCACATATCCGTATGAAGGAAGAAGGACAGGGAAGACGCTTGCATATCAAATCAAGACGCTTCTGATTGCACACAACGACATAACGATCTACGGCAACGAAGCGCAATACTACGTTGACGAAATACATGGCAACATATACGAAAAAAATTATGTCATAGACCTTGCAAGGCTTTCAGAACACCTTCGCAAAGCTGGCATCGGAGTTCCGAAAGTGACATTGAAACTGGACAAAATGAGAAGAAGGGAGGACGGAATGCGATGGAATTGAAAGGACAAGTCACAATCAGCATTGAAGACTTTGAAAAGCTGAAGGCAGCAGCAGAGCAGAAAGAGTATGCGGAAAACAGACTGACTGCATTCAAGGACAGAATGTCACAATTTTATGAGATTGAAGACACAGAGTTCTGGAAACAGGTCGAAGAGATTGACAGCAAACCAATGACAGACAGACAGATCGCTATGGCACTATCGAAGGCAAGGGAAACATTGAAGATTGTTGTCGATACAAAAGCACTGAAAAAGACGATCAGGTCAATGATAAATAAAAAAGCCTATCCAGATAATGACACACACATTGACCTAAGCAACACGACAGACAAAGAACTGAAAGCAATAGAAATATGTTTCAGAGAACAGGAGGACTGACAATGGCGTGGAATGTAATGGAACAGCTGAACGCAAACGCAAAGAAGGCAGCAGTCGGGGACAACACACCGAAGGCACACTTCAGGACACAGGATGTCAGCATCAATAAAATGTACAGCAATGATAAAAACTTCTATTCGGTTGAGGACATCGAACCGCTGGCACAAAAGATTCTGCTTGTTGGATTGATGGAAAATCTTGAAGTCGTCCACGATCCTTGCGACAGGGGCGAATATAGAATCATAGCAGGGGAAAGACGATGGCGTGCGCTGAAGATACTTGTTGAAAAAGGCTATACAGAATTTGAAAAGGCAACGTGTCAGATTCAGACACCAGCGTCAGAGGAAGAAGAAACACTTCGCCTGATCATCGCGAATGATTACAGAAACAAGACAGTGTCAGACCTTCTGGAAGAAGAAGACAAGCTGAAGAAAATATTGCAACGCATGAAGGAAAACGGACAAAAGATCATGGGAATTGACCTGAACAGCGGTCGCATTCGCGATGTCGTTGCATATTTCTTGAAAATAGCACCGACAAAGGTTGCACAGATCGAGAGCATCAACAAGCGTCTGATCCCTGAGTTTTCAAAAGAACTGAAAGAAGGTCGCCTGACTTTTTCTGCTGCCTATATGATCAGCGGAATGAATGAAGAAACACAAGCAGAAATGCTGGAACGCTATCAGGAAAACGGCTTGACCTACAAGGAAGTGAAAGAGATCAAGCAGCAGCAGGAGGAAAAGGCAGCAGCGGAACAGATTGAAGGTCAAATGAACATTGACCAGTTCACAGAAACAGAAGAAGAGATCGAAGAACCTGAAGACGATGCAGAGGACACAGAGGACGAAGACGAATGGGAAGACGCACACCCTGAAAGCATCACATCGCTGTGTTATAGCTGCAAGAGATATTCAGACTGCAATGTGAAGACAGGAACATGTCAAAGCTGTGATCAGTACATCAACAAGGCAGAAGCCGAAAAGACTGAAGAAGAAAGATACAGCGAAGAACAGGACGCGATTGACAGAGAAACAGCAAAGAAACTTCGCGAGAAGGCAGACGAAGAAAAGATGCAGCAGCTTCCTTCGGACAGCAACAAGGACAAGTGCATCAGAATGTCACAAAGCGCATTTGAAGAAATTGAAGAAGGCAAGCCGTACATCATCACGAAAGACGACAGCTTCAGAAAAGGACAGGAAGTGACGCTGATTGCATTCAAGGAAGGCAAGGCGACAGGGCAGCAGTGCAAGAAGACAATTATCTGCGTTGACACAAGCATCACATCATCAGCACTTGAAGACGGCTATTGTATTTTAGGACTGGGAGAAGTCGAAGAAACGCTTCAGGAAGCAGCAACAGGCGCAGGACAGGACGCAGACAACAGAACACTACAATATGGAGCATAGGAGGAAAAGACATGCAGTCAAAAGAAGAAATTAAGGAAATGGCGCAGACATTCAGAGAAGCAGCAGACATTCTGGACGAGATTGCAGAACTTGACGACAAGGAAGGCATGACAAGAGAGGAAAGAAAAGAGAAAGAAGAAGAACTGTCAGTAAGATTCTTGCTGAAAATGATTAAGATTCAGCAGGCATAAACAGCAGAAAGGGGAAACAGCATGAATGAAATAATCTGCGATAAATGTGCGGCAACATTCACACCTGACATGATAGAGATTCAAAACAGAGTGATCACACAGGACGAGGAACACAACGACATCATCGAACAGTATTATGAATGCCCGATCTGTGGCACACATTACACAATCACAATCACTGACAGGGTACAACGAATAGCGATTCAGAAGCGCAGACAGCTTCAGACGGCAGTCAAGAACGCGATCAGAGCAAGAAGACCAGCAAGGGCGCAGACATACAAAAACAAAGAAAAAGAACTTGCAGACGACATTCAGGCGCGTGCAAAGATGCTAAAAGAACAGTACGCAGAATATACGGAGGAATAAAAACATGTATGAACATTTCACAAAGACACAGCAGCAGTTCGATGTCAGACGCGGCGATGTGTATTATATCAACAACAACAGAGGACAGAGAGGAAACGAGATCAGGAAGGACAGACCAGCCGTCATTGTGTCGGCCGACTTCCTGAACAAACACAGCGGTGATGTAGTCGTTGTGTTCCTGACATCACAGCCGAAGAAGGACATGTCAACACATGTGACGATCAGAACAACTGGAAGGGTATCTGAAGCACTGTGCGAACAGCCGACAACAATCAGCGTTGAAAGACTGAATAACAGGATCGGAAGCGTGACAGACAGAGAAATGCAGCAGATCGACATTGCGCTTCAAATTGCATTGAAACTGGATGCAGGAGCAGACACGAAGGAATATGTCGAAAATCAATCGGGGGGGGGCATCGCGTGAGCAGATGATCAGGCTTGAAGCAGAACGCGACACCTACAAGAAACTTTATGAAGACATGATATGTCGAAGATAACAGGAGGAAAGAAACATGCGAAGTATATGGATTGAAGAAGCAATCAGCAATCTGGGTGGAATTATCGTGATTATATTGCAGTTGGGATTCATAGCAGTCCTGACAGCACTGATCATCTTGATTATTACAGAGATAATCAAGGCAGCAGTCAAAGGAAACAAAGAACAAAAAGGAGCAAAGAAGAATGAATAAGGTCATATTGATGGGAAGGCTGACAAGGGATGCACAGACACGATATACAGAAGGCGCAGAGCCTATGGCAATATCGCGCTTCACACTTGCGGTTGACAGGAGAGTCCAGAGAGATCAGGAAGGACAGTCAGCTGACTTCATTTCCTGTGTGGCATTCGGAAAGACAGGACAGTTCATGGAGAAGTACGGACAGCAGGGAACAAAGTTTGTGATTGAAGGACGCATTCAGACTGGCAGCTATACAAACAAAGAAGGTCGCAAGATTTACACAACGGAAGTTGTTGTTGAATCGGTCGAGTTTGCGGAAAGTAAAGCGGCGGCAGGCGACAACCAATCAAGACCACAGCCAGCACCAGACAGCGGCGATGGTTTTATGAACATACCAGACGGCGTTGACGATTTGCCTTTTACATAAAGGCGCAGGAAGGAGTGAAAGACATGAAGCTGAAGGAATATGCAACAAAGATTAAAAACAGGCTTACTGGCAGGAATACGAAGCCACAGAAGGAAGAAAAAGATGATCTGTCAGAACAGATTCTTGAAAGAACACAGGAAATGATCAAAGAGGACAGACAGGAAGCTGTCAGGGCAGCAGTTGTTGAAGAACCTGAAGAAATAACAAAGCCAGAAGAACCAGAACCGAAGAAAGAAGAAAGAAACGTCAATACAGATGTGCTGCGATTGCTGGCGATCACGAATGACATGAAGATTGATCCTGAATGGTCGAAAGACGAACTGATCAAGGCATTGTCAGAGAAAGGAAAGCTGACAGAAGATGAAGTTGTGGAACTTCTTGGATCACTGGACGTATGGGCGCACAGAACCAGCGAAGCACTGGCGACAACATTCAGGAAGATCGGAGAAACGGCAGTGCAGGCAGGCGAAGCAATAAAAAGAGCATTTAAAAAGGCAGGAATGACATCTTTTCAGTTCAGGAAGCAACTAATCAGCAACAACAGGCGCAAAATGAAAGGAATGCCGATGATCAGGGCGAAGGCACTTGAAAAAGCCAGAAAGAATAAAAGGCGAAAGCCTAAGAAGTAGGGAAGAAGGTGTGCAATGTGCAAAATAGCGATGAAACACAGCAGGACATGACGGAAGCAATCAGGATCGCGGTGCGAAGGGCATTTGCTGAAGTCAGAATCGAAGAAAAGAGGGCAGAGAAGAAGAAAACACTGTATAACACACGAAGATTGATGGAATCGTACATCGACCTGAAAAAATATATAAATAATGCAATCACGGAAGAAGAAGAGGTCGCAGAAGCAGCATACAGCGTCCTGAAGGGCGAAAATGCAAAGCTGAAATCTGTCAAGGAAGCAAAAATGGTCACGGCGATGATGATAATTAACATTGACAGGGCATTGACCGAACTGGAAGCCGAAAGCAGGAAAGAAGGCACATTGTACAAGTTTGAAGCGTTCAGAATGCACTATATTGACGGATTGACCTTTGAAGAGATTGCGGATCGGCTGAATTGTGGAAAAAACAGCCCTTCAAACTGGTCTAAAGCGATTTTGAAAAAAATGTCCGTCAAATTATTCGGAATTAACGGAATTTGAAAAACGCGATCTGAAAAAAGGCTTTTTTCGAGGAAAACGACAGTGAAAGCATGGGAAAAGCGTGGGAAAAGTGGGGGTTTTTATAGGGGACATCCTAAAGTAAAATAGTATCGTGAAATGTTGTACAGAAAGACCGAAACAGCACAGAAGTGTTGAATCGGTCTTTTTTATTGCATTTCTGCCCTCTTATTTGCGGAATGTGGGTGCTTATATAAGGGCATCCACAGGAAGCATAAAAACAAGGCTTTATATAGGGGCATACCTGACAGGGGCGCATATATAGGGCATATATAAGGGGCATATATAAGTGGCTGCGTATAGAGCCTATACAGACGGATATATGAAGCATATGCAGCAGTAGGAAGGCGGTGCAAGGGTTTGTTATTTCACAAGTGCAGATGTGGGGCTTTAATACCACAGAATATAGCTGAATGTGAAGCCTGTGCAGCGAAGGCAGCAGGGCAGCAGTCAAGACACATGGAATACAACAAACACCGAAGAAACAAGAAGACAGCAGCCTTCTATGTATCAAGTGAGTGGAGGAAGACAAGAGCCGAAACAATCAGGCGGTTTGATGGCGTTGATATATATGCCTTCTATGTGCTGCATGTAATACAGACAGCTGACATGGTGCATCATATCACACCTATTGAAGACGACTGGAACAGACGACTTGATGCAACCAATCTGATCCCATTGAGCAATCACAGTCATGGAATTATTGAAGCCTTGTACAGCAAGGATGAACAGACGAAAAAAGCGACACAAAAGATGTTGTATGACCTGATAGAACGCCACTGGAAGGCGACAGGGGGAGTATGAAAAAGTATCGGGTTAAGTTTATTTAGTCGCGCTTCCCCCTTTCCGTGGAGAAAACTCCCCACGAAAAATCCAGATCAAAGCCCTACAAGAAGGGTGTGTCACATTCTGACACGAACGCAAGGAAATCCAGCAAAGAAGGGAGGTCGCGAAAGATATGGCAGGACAACGACAACCGATAGAACTGGTTATTGCAAAGGGCAAAAAACACCTAACAAAAGCGGAAATCGAAGAACGCCAGCGAACGGAAGTGAAAGCAGCAGCAGACAAAGTGACTGCGCCGTCTTATTTGACACCTTCACAGAAAAAGACGTTCAAAAAGATTGTGAAAGAACTTCGCGCGATTGACCTTGTGTCAAATCTTGATGTTGATGCACTGGCAAGACTAGTCATCGCACAGGAAAACTATGTGGCGGTAACGGAAGAAATGAAGTCGCAACCACTCACGATCAGAATGGAGTTCAAAGAGAATGACGCGGACGGAAACCCGATCATTGTTGAAAGACAGGTCGTGAACAGTACAGTTGAACGACTGGCACTTCTTCAGGATCGCTATTTTAAGCAGTGCCGACAGGGTGCTGCGGACTTCGGGCTGACAGTGTCGTCACGCTGTCGCCTTGTAGTGCCAAAAGCCGACAAGGAAACGCCGAAGGAAAACAAATTCGCTAAATTTGCATAGGCGATAAATGACGGACAGAACCACACAATACGCACTGGATGTCCTTGCAGACAAGATCGTTGCTGGCGATCTGGTCAAAGCTGCGTGTCAAAGACACATAGACGACATGAAAGCGGCTGAAGCTGCGCCATATCGCTATTATTTTGATGTTGAAGAAGCTGAAAGGATCATTGACTTTGCAGAAACGCTGACGATTGCGGAAGGCGAAGAAGAACAGCCAGTGACAGCCTATCCGTTCCAGTGCTTCATACTTGGAAGCCTGAACGGATGGAGAACAAAAGACGGACATCACAGACGATTCAGAACCAGTTATATACAGCTGGGAAGACAGAACGGCAAGTCATTCCTGAATGGTATTCTTGCGGCGTACTACGGCAATTTTGACAAGTACAAATATGGTCAGATTTACTGTACAGCCACAAAGAAAGATCAGGCATTGATCGTCTTCAACGAAATTGTGAAATTCATCAATTCTGACAGCGATCTGTCGGAGTGTTTCAAGATACACGAACACAATTCGACTATCGACTGCAAGATCACGCACAGCAAGATCAAAGCACTGTCAGGCGACACGAAGTCGATTGATGGATTCAGACCATATCTGGGAATCGTGGACGAATATCACGCGCATAAAGATGATCAGATGTACAAGCTGCTTGAAGGCGGTATCAAGAAAATGAAGTCGGCGCTGATCAGCGTGATCACGACAGCAGGATTTGACCTGAAATCGCCATGCTTCGCGCTATACGAATACTGCGTGAAAGTCCTGAAGGGGATTGCGAAGAACGATTCACAGTTCATATACATCGCACAGATGAATGAATCTGACGATATGTGGACACCTGAAAACTGGATCAAAGCAAATCCGATCCTTGAATATGACAAGGACGCATTGCAGAACATGATCCCGATCGCCAACACAGCGAAGGAAATGGGTGGATCATCGCTGCGCGACTTCATCGTCAAGCAGCTTAATATGTGGATTCAGTGGACAAATGATGTGTATATCAAGGACATGGATGTCTGGACGAAGGCAGCAGTCAAGAAAACACTTGCTGACTTCAGAGGTCAGAAGGCTTATGTCGGACTTGACCTGTCATCAGGCGGCGACTTGACATCAATCGCAATCGTGATCCCATTCATGCGCGGCGAAGACAAATGTTACTTCGTACATGCACACAGCTTCATTCCGAAAAGGAGAGTTGAAGAACACATCAAGACGGATCGCGTGCCGTATGACCTATGGATCAGGCAGGGGCTTGTCGAAGTCACTGAAACGATGGGCGGCGTAAAAACAGACTATAAGTACATAATTGCGTACTTGCAGAAGATCGTGAAGCTGTATGAATTGGATGTGCAGTGGATTTGTTACGATCCGCACAATGCTTCAGCATTCCTGACAGACTTGGAAGCACTGGGATTTGACAGTATCGCAGTGAAACAGTCGGCAAGAGAATTGAACGATCCGACAGTTGACTTCAGGCTGGAACTGGAAGCAGGGCATGTCGAACATGACGGAAACGAAGCGACAAAGTGGTCTATTGCAAACGCGAAGACGACTTCAAACAGCTTCGGGGAAATAAAAATTGATAAAGAATATGCAACAGAGCGAATCGACATCGTGGATGCAATCATTGATGCATGGATGATGGCAATGAAGGGCGAAATCAAGCCAGATGTCAACAGATACCTTGATATTTGGTTTGCAGGAACAGAGAAATTGCGACAGAAGGGAGGTGCGCAAGGTTGAACATGTGGAAAACACTGAACAAAGGAATTATGAAAGCATTCGGAATGAATATTGAAACAGATACAGCAACACTGAATGATGAATCGTTTCTGGAATGGGTTGGGATTAAGCGCGACAGTGAAAGCAAGAAGCCAACATCTGACGTGACATACTTCACTTGTTTGAAAATGATGTCAGAAACAGTCGCGAAAATGCCATGGAAGTTGTACCAGAAAACAAACAAGGGCATCAGTGAGCCGATAGACAACGACATTGCAAGGCTTATGAAGCAGCGTCCGAACCCTTTTATGACACCGACAACCTTCTGGAACGCTGTAGAAATGAACAGAAACCATTATGGGAACGCATATGTCTATGTACGCAGGAAATTCAAGCGCAAGAAATATGGTGGAGAATATAAAGCACTGGACATGTGGATCATGCCATCGGACAGGGTGCAGATCATAGTTGACGACAAAGGCATTTTCGCAGGCAAAGGGAAAATCTGGTACTTGTACAGTGATGAATATTCAGGCGAACAGTACATATTCAGGACGGAAGATGTCTTGCACTTCAAGACTTCACACTGCCTGAACGGAATAGTCGGACTACCAGTTCAATACATCCTGAAGCAGACTGTTGAAGGCGTGATTGAATCACAACGCTTCCTGAATAATCTGTACAAAAACGGATTGACAGCGAAAGCGGTGCTGGAATACACAGGCGAACTGAATGAAGATGCAGTCACAAAGCTGCGACAGACTTTTGAACGCTTCGGAGCAGGAAGTCAGAACACAGGCAAGATTCTTCCTGTGCCGCTAGGAATGAAACTGACACCACTGGATATTAAACTGACAGATTCACAGTTCATCGAATTGAAGAAATATTCTGCACTTCAGATTGCAGCAGCGTTCGGAATCAAGCCGAACCAGATCAACGACTATGAAAAATCATCATACAGCAATTCGGAAATGCAGCAGCTGTCATTCTATGTGGACACAATGCTTTTCGTACTGAAGCAGTACGAAGAAGAAGTGAACTACAAGCTATTATCGGATGACGAAACGGAAGACGGACTGTACTTCAAAATGAATGAAAAAGTATTGCTTCGTACCGACAGCAAAACACAAATGGAAATCCTGAAAGAAGGAATCAACAACGGCATCGAAACAGTAAACGAAGCCAGAAGAAAACTTGATTTGATGGACATGGAAGGCGGCGACACATTGATTGTTAATGGAACTTATGTGCCATTGACGAAAGTCGGGGCGGCATATGACAAAGCTGAAGAACAGGACACTGAAGAAAACAGCGATTCTGACAATCCTATAAATGAGCCAAACACAGAAGGCGGCGAAAATACGGATCAGGATGAACAGGAGCAGGAAACAGCCGAAACGAATGAACCTGACACCGATCAGGAAGGAGGGGAAGACGATGGCGAAGAAAATGAACTTCACAAGAAGAAATCGAACGAAAAGAACGATTGAAAATGTCGGCTTCATGCAGATCAAAGACGCGGCAGCAGGCGGCGTTGAACTGTACATATACGGCGACATTGTATCTTCGGCGTGGGACAAGTGGACATCAGAAGACACCTGTCCACAGGACATCACGGACTTTCTGAACGGCATTGACAACAATGCAGAACTGACAGTGTACTTCAACAGCTGTGGCGGCGATGTATTCGCAGGAATTGGCATATACAACATTTTGAAACGTCACAAAGGACATATCACAGGCATTGTGGACGGAATTGCAGCGTCAATCGCATCCGTGATCCTTATGGCGTGCGATGACATTGTTGTGTCAACAGGCGCACAGATTATGATTCACAAGCCACTGACAATGGCGTGGGGCAATGCAGACGACTTCGCGGCGGTTATAAGCCAGCTTGACAGCTGTCAGCAGATGATCACAGACATCTACATGACAAAAGCAAAGGAAGGCGTGACAGCAGACCAGCTTGAAGAGCTGATCAATGCAGAAACATGGATGTCGGAAAGCGAAGCATCAGAGTGTCGTGCTTCAGACTATTTCAACATCAAAGTGGATGAATCAGCGGAAGCAGTCGCAGCATGTGTCGGCTACATGATAGACAGATTCAAACATGCGCCAGCAGGAATGAAGACTGAAACAGCTGAAGACATCGAAGCAAGACAACAGCAGGCAGACGAAACAGAAGAAATTCTGGGCGATCTGTACATGTATGGAATTTAAGAAAACGGAGGAAAAGCAATGAGCAAAGAAGCAAGAGCGTTATTAAAAAAGATCAACGACAAAAAGAACGCAATCAAAGCCCTTGTGAATGAGGGAAAGACAAAGGAAGCAAAGGAAGCAAAAGCAGAACTTGTGGACATGCAGGATCGTTTCAACATCCTTATGGATTTAGAGGATGACGAGGACGAGAGCATCAAAGACCAGCTTGACAAGGACGAAGCAACAAGGGTTGAAGGAAAAGACAAAGCACCTTCAAAGAAAGACATTGCGCGTGCATTTGTCAATCGTATTGTCTGCGGAATGCGCAAGACAAAAATGGACGAGAAAGACAAGAAAATCATGGATGCAATGTCGGAGAAGACAGACGAGGACGGCGGCTTCACAGTCCCACAGGACATTCAGACAGACATCCACGAATTAAGAAGGACAGATGATGACCTTGAACAGTATGTCAATGTTGAACCTGTCAGCACATTATCAGGAAGCAGAGTGCTTGAAAAAGATGCAGATTCAACACCATGGGACGATGTAGATGAAGCAGCAGAGTTCGGAGAGGAAGAAACACCGAAATTGCGACAGATCAAGTACAAGATCGGCAAGAAGGGCGGCATCCTGAAAGTAACACGCGAACTTCTTCAGGACACAGCAGAAAACATTCTGGGCTTCCTGAATAAGTGGATCGCGAAGAAGTCAAGAGCCACAAGAAACGCTGCGATCCTGAAGAAACTTGCAGAGATTACAAACACGAAAGAAGTTGCAATCAGCACTGTGGACGATCTGAAGACAGTTTTCAATGTGACACTTGATCCAGCGATTGCAGCGTCTTCAATAGTTCTGACAAACCAGTCAGGATTCAACTATCTTGACACATTAAAGGATGAACGCGGCGACTACATTTTGCAGCCAGACGTCACAGACAAAACAAAGATGCTTCTTTTTGGTGTATATCCGATCAAGAAGGTCAGCAACAAAGTTTTGAAGAATGTCGAAGTGAAGACTGATGGAAGCAATGTGTCAGCGTACAAGTACCCACTTTATATGGGCGACTTGAAGGAAGCAATCACTTTATTTGACCGCGAGAAGATCAGCATCGAACTTTCAACCGAAGCTGGCGATTTATGGGCGAAAGACCAGACAGGAATCAAGGTGCGTGACAGATTCGATGTGCAGGCGTTTGATGAAGAAGCAGTCATCAAGGGAGAAATCACAGTTCCTGTTGCTGGTTAATGGCAGCAGGCTTCAGGAGAGGAGGAAAAGACATGGAACTGGAAGAACTGAAAGCATATTGTCGTATCGACTATGACGATGACGATGAAGTGATCAAACTGATTTATGCAGCAGTGCTGGAAGAAATGACAGACCTGATCAAAGACTTCAATCCTGAAGCACTCACGAACCGCCAGAAGTTATTGATCTGCATGTATGTCAAAGAAGCCTACGACAACAGGGACAGAACAGCACCAACAGACGACAAAGTCAGATTCGCGGTGCAGTCGATGATGCTGAAAGAAAGGTTGAAGTGATATGTCAAGCGCAAGGATCAAAATATACAAATATCAGTATGGGAAAGTTGATGGAAGGCGAGTGGAAGCAGAACCGATCTTGTATCACGAATGCTGGTGCGAGATCGGCAGCCTTTACGGAAAAGAACTGTACAAGGCAATAGAAATCAGACTGGAAGACACAATCGTGTTTGACAAGATCAGGTATTGCAAAAAGGTCAAAGAGATAGCAGCACACCTGAAGGACTACTTCGTGGAGTACGAAGACGAAAAATACAATATTTTCGCAAGGGACTTCAGACAGAATGACAAGCAATATGTACAGCTGAAGGCGAACCGCGTCACATAGATGTGTCAGATTCTGACACGGAAAGGAAGCAGCATGAAAGTGACTTTTGAATTTGAAGGACTGAAAGAACTTCAAAACAGATTGGAAACGCTTGCGAGCGATTCAGAAATCAGAAAGACAAACAAGCAGATATTCCAGCGTTCTGTTGATTATACCGAACCACGAATGAAGGCGGTTATGGCAAGGTCAGCAGACAATTCAAAGTCAGGAAAGAAGGGATACAGACCTTCTGGACACGCTGCGGATAATATCCCCACGAAAGCGACAACAAAAGGCGGCGAAGTCGGCTGGACGCTTCTAGGCGATGCTGAAAATTGGTTTTACATGAAATTTGTAGAGTGGGGGACAACGAAACAGCCCCCACAAGACTTCCTTTACAACACAATGGAAGAATGCCGCGGACAGTGGGACACGATAGCGGATCAGGAATATCAGAAGTTATTGAGTGAAAAGCTGGGAGGATGACACATGGACATTGTGAAGAAGACACTGGATGCGCTTGCAGTGCTGGAAGCAGAAGGAATCACAGTGCAGCAGGGCTGGTATGACGCAGACATCAAGGGACTGCATGTGACTGTGTGGAATCTGGGGGACTACGGCGGCGAACATTCGGACGATGACGAAGAAGTCGAGATTGCAGCAGTGCAAGTGTGCATCTGGTCAAGCACAGATCAAATCAGGCTAAAAAAGAGAATCAAGCGACTTATGAAAAAGGCAGGATTCGCATTCATGGGCGCAAATGACAATCTTGAAACAGATACAAAAATATTTATGAATGCCGCAAGGTTCATGGCGGCAGAAGAAGCAGAACAGGAGGACGAAGAAGAATGAGTGAAGCAGGAAAGCAGATCATCAGATCGAGAACAAAGTCATTTCGCGACATCTATGTCGCACCAGTAACACAGAACGATGCGACAGCATATGCAGCAGGCACACCAGTCAAACTTGCGCGTGCTATTTCGGGAAAAGTGTCTGACAAGTTCAGCGTTGAAAAGATTTACAGCGATGACGGAGTGGAGGACACAGTTGAAACCTACGAAGGAACAGATGTGGAGTTTGAAGTCAATTCCCTTGCACCGCAGGACAAAGCAATGTTATTCGGTCACTTATACGAAAAAGGCTGGCTTGTAAAAAACAAGGACGACAAAGCACCTGAAGTCGCTGTCGGATATAGAGCAAAGAAGCTGAATGGCAAATATGAATTTGTATGGCTTTATGTCGGAACATTCGGACAGGGATATGACGACAACTACCAGACACAGGAAGATAAAGTCACAACACAGACAGCAACACTAAAGGGCAGCTTCTATGAACGCGCATGTGACGGAAACTTTGAAACACAGGTTGACGAAAGCAACCTTCTGGCAGAACACACGGACGCAGCAGCAGCGATCAAAAACTGGTTCGGAAAAGTACAAGAGCCAACAGAAGCAGCGTAAAAGAACAATAGGAGGGCAAACACATGAAACATGAAGTAATTATCAACAACAAAAAATATGAAATGCCGAAGATGGATGTTGACACATACATGGAATATCTTGAGATCAGGGACGACATCATGGGAACTGAAAAGAAGAACGGACTGTATACAGCCGCACAGTTCCGAAAGATGATGGATTGCATCTGCATGGTATACGGCAACCAGTTCACTGTTGACGAGTTGAAGGACAAGGACACAGGACTGGGCGTGGCTGCAATTATCATGGAATTTGCGTCAATAGAAACATCATTAGGCGATGAGGTCAATGCAAAGGTCGAGAAGTTACAAGAAAATTTTTCAAATGGCAAATAATACCCGAACTGACACTGATCTGCAATGAAAAAGAATACATATGCGCATCAGTGTCGGTTGAAAAGTACAGAGCATACACAGAACTAATGGAAAAGAATGGCGGCGATGATGTTGCATCGGCTTTTCAGTTCAATGCGGCAATTATGAAAATGGTCTTCGGAATATCCGAAAGGGAAGTGCTGAAGGCAGATGTCGCAGAACAGCTGGCAGCAGCAAAGATGATTCATTTTGTGATGCAGGACATCATCACGCAAAAATTCCTTGAATTAAACCCGAACAGACCAGAGGAAGTCGAGAAGGAAAAGTCGGCATTCGATGAATACGATGAAGAAAACGGATACAACGAAGCTGAAAATCAGCTTGACGATGAAAACATCTGGAAAGTATGCCGCGACAATGTGGACAGGGTTGTGAAATTGTGTATAAAAGGGCTGAACGATTCACTTTCAAATGTTATGAAGTCGGATATTATGAGCCTTTTGGATCATGTGGCGTTCGAGATCAAGACCATCAACGAGAAGTGATGAAAGGAACGTGCATATATGGCGCAGGCATCAATCAAGATCGGTGCTTCAATGTCAGAATATCAGGCAGCAATGAAGGCGGCGGTCGCAAGTATGAAGCAGCTGTCGTCAGAATACAGCCTTGCTGCGGCAAATGCAAAGCTGTACGGCACGAAATCTGACGCGTTAAAGGCAAAGATCAGCGAACTTACACAGAAAATGGATGTCCAGAAGACAAAAGTCGCGGATTGTAAAACACATTATGAAACGCTGACAACACGACTGGACAACAACAAGAAAAAAAGCGAAGAACTGAAGACAAAAGTCGCAGAACTGTCAAGAGCCTATGAGGAAAGCAAGGAAGCGACTGGCGAAAATTCAGAGGAAACAAAGAAATTAAAAACAGAGCTGGACAAAGCGGAAAAACAGCTGGCAACAACAGAAGCGCAAACAACGAAATACGAAGCGGCAGTGAAGAAGCAGGGCGCAGCAGTCACACAGGCTGAAGCTGACCTTGCGAACATGGAAGTGCAGCTTCGTGATGTCAATGCGGAACTTGCACGTCAGAAGTTCGATGAATACGCGGAAAAGGCTGGAAAAGTCGGACAGGCAGTGCAGACAGCAGGACAGCACATGATGAAAGTCACAACCGCAATCGGCGGCGTGGCTGCGGCATCGGTAACAGTTGCGGCAAACTTTGAACAGCAAATGTCTAAAGTGCAGGCAATCAGCGGAGCAACAGCGGAAGAAACTGACAAGCTGACAGAATCAGCAAGGCAGTGGGGGCGTGATACAAAGTATTCAGCAACCGAAGCAGGCGAAGCGTTTGAATATATGGCACTTGCTGGCTGGAAGACAGATGACATGCTGGAAGGTATCGGCGGCATCCTGAATCTTGCAGCAGCATCGGCGATGGACTTGGGAACAGCTTCAGACATCGTAACAGACTACTTGACAGCGTTCGGACTATCGGCGAAGGACGCTGGAAAATTCGCAGATGAAATGGCTTACGCAATGAGCCATTCAAACACAACAACCGAAGCACTTGGCGAAGCATACAAGAACTGCGCTGCGACAGCGGCTTCAATGGGCTATTCGGTAGAAGAAACAACAGCAGTATTGATGACAATGGCGAACGCTGGTGTGAAGGGCGGAGAAGCAGGAACAGCCCTGAACGCTATTATGACCAGACTTGCGACAGACACAAAAGGATGCGCAACGGAATTGTCGAAGTACGGCGTTGAAGTGTACGATGCGCAGGGCAACATGAACAGCTTGTCAAGTATTCTGACAGGCGTGCGCGGAGTATGGAACAACCTGACAGACGAACAGCAAGCGAACCTTGCAAAGACAATCGCAGGAACGAACCAGTTCAGTGCATTGCAGACGATCATGTCAGGACTGTCAGACGAAGCGATTGCATCGGGAATGTCATTCAGCGATTATTCTGAAGCACTTCAGAACTGCGATGGAACAGCTTCTGACATGGCGGCAACAATGCAGGACAACTTGCTGGGAAGACTGACACAGTTGAAGTCAAAGCTGGAAGATGTCGGAATCACAATCGGCAATTCGCTTATGCCATTCATGGAAAAGGCAGTGGCGAAGATCGGAGAACTTGCGGACAAGTTCGCATCATTAAGCCCACAGCAGCAGGAAACAATCTTGAAGATTGCTGGCGTTGTGGCAGCACTAGGACCATTACTGACGATCACAGGAAAAGCGATCACAGTGTCGGGGCAAATTTCAAAGGGAGTCGGAAAAGTTGTCGGAAAGCTGGCTGAAATGGGAACAACAGCAGGCGGCGCAACAGGCGGCATGTCTGTATTAAAAGGCGCACTTACAGCGATCACATCGCCAGTCGGAATTGCAATAGCAGCAATCGCAGGGATCACAGCAGTCGTTGTGACACTGTGGAAGACGAATGAAGACTTCAGAAATAAGATCACGGAAATCTGGAACAGGATCAAGTCGGTGTTCACAGAGTTCGGGCAGCACATAACTGACAAACTCAATTCGCTGGGCTTCGATTTTGAAAACTTCGGGGAAGTGGTCAAGGCAATCTGGGAAGGCTTCTGCAATGTATTAGCACCGATCATCGAAGGAGTGTTCAATAATATTGCAATCTTCATTGAAACAACGCTGAATGTAATCACAGGCGTGTTCGACTTCTTCGTGTCATTATTCACAGGCGACTGGCAGGGATGTTGGGACGCAGTGAAAAGCATATTTGAAAGCGTGTGGAATGGGCTGAAGGAATATATCGGCAACATTCTGAACACAATCAAAGGCGTTGTTGACGCATTTCTGGGCTTGTTTGGAACGTCATGGGACGAAGTGTGGAACAGTATCAAGACAACCTTTGAAAACATCTGGAATGGCATTGTATCGTTCTTTTCTGGCATACTTGACGGAATAGTGAACACAGTCACGACAGTGTGGACAGCGATCAGCACGACAATTTCAGATGTACTGACAGGCATCTGGAACACCTTCAGCAATATATTCACGACAATCAGGGACTTTGTATCAACAGTCTTTGAAACGATCAAGAATGTGATCACAGTTGTGATCATGGCGATTGCAGAATTTTTCAGCGCAGCTTTCCAGATAATCACAGCACCATTCCGATTCATCTGGGAGAACTGCAAAGATACGATCATAACAGTATGGGATGCAATCAAAGAAAAGATAAACACAGTCATCACAGCAGTGCAGAACATCATCACGACAGTGTGGAATGCGGTCAGTAGTGTATTTTCGACAGTCTGGAATGCAATCAGCGGCGTGATCACGACAGTCTGGAACACAATCAGTACTAGAATACAGACAACATTGCAGACGATCCAAAACATCATCACGACAGTGTGGAACGCGGTCAGCAATGTATTTTCGACAGTCTGGAATGCAATCAGCACGACAGTGTCAACAATCGTGAACAACATCAAGAACACGATCACGACAGCGTTCAATGCGGTCAAGACGACTGTCAGCAACATATTCAACAGCGTGAAGTCAACAGTGTCTTCAGTCTGGAATGCAATCAGCAGCACGATCAGCAGTGTTGTGAATGGAATCAAGAACACAGTCAGCAATGTATTCAACAGTGTGAAGTCAACAGTCAGCAATGTATTCAACAGCATCAAGTCAACGGCAACATCAGTCTGGAATGCGATCAAGAATGCAATCACGACACCGATCAACGCTGCAAAGAATGCAGTGCATAATGCAATCGAAGCGATCAAGTCGAAGTTCAACTTCAGCTGGTCACTTCCGAAGCTGAAATTGCCGCACCCGAAGATCACAGGCAGCTTCAGCCTGAATCCACCTTCAGTGCCACATTTTTCGATAGATTGGTACAAGAATGGTGCGATTATGAATGATTCAATGATCTTCGGAATGAACGGAAACACGCTGCTTGCTGGTGGAGAACCAGAAACAGGCGGCGAAGCGATCCTTCCGCTGAAGCCATTCTATCAGGAATTAAACACAATGCTTGATGAAAAGCTGAAAAAGATTGAATCAGGAACAAACGTGAAAGTCGAAAGCTACACATATATTGACGGCGAAGAAATTGCAAGCAAAACATACACGAAGGTGGATGAACAGCTTGTGGAAGATAAAAGGAAAGGAAGGTAAGGCAGTATGAAAGTTAATGGTATAGACGCAAGAAAATACAATGCGAAGCAGCTGACAGCCGAAGTGCTGCCGCCTTCGCTTGCTGTCGATTATGAGATCGTGACAGGCGCGATCCTTCCGACAGAATTTGAAACAGACATGGAACTGGGAAAACTGAAGCTGTGCATGTACTTCAGGGGCAAGGATAGAAACAGCCTGATCAGGAAGATGTCAGCATTTCTGGAAAACTTCACAAAGTCAAGCGTGCTGGAAGTGGATGGCTACAAAGGAAAGTTCAAGGCATACACAGCAAGCAGCGACTATTCAAAAATGAAAGTGAAAACCAGATACAAGCTGAACATCGTTCTTGAAGGCTATTTTTTTGATGATGAATTAAATCTGGAATATGACGGAATCACACAGACAACGATTGATCGACAAGGGACAAGAAAAGCACCAGCGATCATTGAAGTCTATGCGAAGAAGGCGTTGAAGAATTATAAAATCAGTGGATTTGAAGACGACATCATCGTGGAACAGCTGGCAGCAGGGCAGACGATCATCATTGACGGAGAAGAAGGACGCATCACGAACAATGGCGCGGACGCATTCGGAAGTGTTGACTTGTGGAAGTTCCCAGCAATCGCGCAGCAGCAAACAGCCCTGAAGTTTTCAAACGCAGATGCAGTCGTTCGGATCAGGTACAAGCCTATGTGGATATAAGGAGGAAGACAGATGCAGATTTTTAATGACAAAAAGCAGCGTGTCGGAATCCTGAAGGGCTTCAAAGATCGCAAGATCGTGAAGACGCTTAATTCTGGCGACAGGGAACTGTCTTTCAAATATCCTTCAGATGGCGAAATGGTTGACCAACTGAAAGAAGAATATTACATCAGGACAAAAGATGATGAATATGTAATCAGGAAAAAGAAGACAGGTGTGCAGTTTAATGAGTACACAGCGCAGCTGAATGTCGAAGAACTTGAAGGGGCGGTGTTCCCTTATGGGTTTGAAAGCAAGGAACAGACGATCAGGGCGTGCCTTGAATTTGCTTTTGAAGGAACAGGCTGGAAGGTTGGCGTGTGCCAGATCACGAAGAAAAGGACGATCAACAAGGATGAAGAAACAAACGCATGGGACGTCCTTCAAGACTGCTTGTCAACATACCGCGTTGAATGCAAGATCAGAAGCCTTGAAAAGACGATTGATATATACGAACAGATCGGAGCAGACCGCGGACGATATTTCATCGAAGGACTGAACCTGAAGAAGCTGACAGTGACTTCAGACACATATGATTTTTATACACGGCTGATCCCACTTGGTAAAGATGGAATCGGAATCGAATGGCTTGGCAAGCCGTATCTTGAAAATTATCAATACAGCAGCAAGATCAAGACATATGTGTGGAGCGATGAAAGATACACAAACACAACAAGCCTGATCGAAGATGGAATCGCAAAGCTGGAAGAAATGTCGAAGCCTTATGTCGCATACAAAGCAGATGTGATTGACCTTGCAAGGCAATCAAAGAAATACAGCAGCGTATTTGATTTTGACATCGGCGACACTGTCTGGATGATCAGCAAGTCAACGAAGACAAAAGAGAAGCAGCGAATTGTGAAGCTGACGGAATATCCAGAAAGCCCACAAAGCAACACTGTCGAACTTTCAAATGCAACGAAGACTTTTGCTGAAGTACAGCAGGAAGCAACGGATCAGGCGAAGTCAGAAGCAATCAAGATCGCCAACAGCAGCGCGAAGAAAGTTCTTGAAGATGGATATTACACGAAAACAGAAGTCGAAACACACATAACAGCATCGAAGGAAGAAATCGAACTGGGCGTGTCAAAGACCTATGAAACGAAGACCATTGTTGACCAGAAGATCAAGAGTGTGAACGATCTGACCGATGAAAAACTGACGGAATACAGCACGACAGAACAGATGCAGGCTGCAATCAACCTGAAGGCAGAAGAAATTGATCTGGAAGTGTCGAAGGTGTATGAAACAAAGACCAGCGTCACTGAAAAAATTAAAAGCGTGAATGACCTGACGGACGAAAAACTGACATTGTATTCAACAACAGAGGAAATGAACGCGGCTATCAAGGTGCAGGCTGAAGCGATTGATCTTTCAGTGTCAAAGACCTATGAAACGAAGACGACAGTCACAGAGAAGATTAAGAGTGCAAACGAACTGGCACAGTCAGCAGCGGACACGGCTGAAGAAAATGCGAACGATGAAACCGATAAAAAGCTGAAAGAGTATTCAACGACAAAGGAAATGAACGCGGCTATCAAATTAAAAGCCGACAGCATCACGACTGAAGTCAACAAGAAGGTCAACAATTCGGAGTTCGGAACAAAGATCACACAGAACGCCTACAACGTGCGTGTGGCTTGGAATAATAACAGCAAATACATTCAGCTGGAATATGGTCAGCTTGCAATCTACAACGGCGATGTGACGGTAGCAGAAAAAAGAGCAGTATTTGACGAACGAGGAAATCATTTCTATCGTGATGGGTATTATGTTGGGAAAATAGGGACAAACGAATGGTCGGGGAACAACGCGCACAAAGGGCTTGTGTTCGATCTGGACTATCAGGGCAAATACATGGCATTTGCACAGATGAAATCACAGGGCGCAGGATCATACACAACAATGCTGTGCTTCTCACGCGCGAATAGTATATATGACCAGTACGGCATCCATCTGGGATGCGACTTTTATGGTCATTGGTTCGACATGTACAATGTCGATCTTCATGATGTCAATATAAACGGCTACGGCGTGGCAGATGGTAAAAGCATACCGATAGTGACAGAAATTCACGACAACGGAAACGGAACAGTCGGCTGGACGACATCATCAATCAGTGTCAGAGGTGGAATGATTACAGCAGTACCACAAGGGAGCGCGAATATATAATGAGCAAAGAAATCATAATCGAAGAAGATACAAAGACGGAAACAAAAGAAATGATCCTTGATCTGCCTGAAGGCGAAAGAGGGATCACAGAAGAAGAAACAGAAACAAAGGAACAGCAGATCAAAAACACGATGCTTGCGCAGATGGATTCAAAGCTGGATTTGATACTTGCATATCAGGAAGCTGCGCTGGAATAACAGGAGGATGGCACATGAAACCGATCGAACAAAGAATTGCTTGCGCGAAAGGGGAAATCCTGAACGCAATGGCAACAATCAGCACAGAACACGATCTGTCAGCGACAGTCATGGAAGGCGTGCTGGCTGACATACTGTCTGAAGTGAAGTCACAATCAAAGATGGAACTGCTGAACGCATACAACAAAGAAGTGAACGATGCACAACAGGAAATCAAGCGGCTGAAGGAAGAACTTGAAAAAGCGAAGGCAGCAGCAAAGAAGACATTGAAGACCGAACCTGACACCGATCAGGAAGGAGGGGACGACAATGGCGATGCAGCTAATAACTGACATAACACTGGAACTGACAGGCGATGAACGCTTGTATATGGCATCAGCGAAGCAGGGCGACAAGCGCACACGATTCATCAGGATCGCACTAACAAACAATGGCAAGGTGTTCACAATCCCGACAGGGTACATCGTAATTGCGAACATCAAAAAGCCAGACAAACACTTTTGTTATAACGAATGCACAGTGACCGACAACAAAGTCATGGTCGAACTGACAAATCAGGCACTTGCGGCAGCAGGAACAGCACACTGCGACATTGAGATCAGGGACGCACAAAACGTGTATGTGTTATCTTCACAGGCGTTCACGATTGAGATTGAAGAAACGAATAGAAATGACGCTGCGATTGAAAGCTGCAACGAGATCACAGCACTGGAAAAGAAAGTGCAGCAGTACATCGACAACATCGTTTCGACAAAGAATGACATCTTGAATGTTGAAGCCGCGATGAAGGTTGCTGAAGCTGCCAGAGCATCGGCAGAGGTTGACAGGATCAACGCTGAAGCACGAAGAAAGAAAAGCGAACAGGAAAGGGAAACTGCTGAAACGGCAAGACAACAGCAGCTTCAGATCATGCAGGAAGCGACAGGAGCAGCAAACAGCGCAGCTTCTTCAGCAAATACGGCAGCAGGCGCAGCAAATACAGCGGCGGCACGCGCTGAAGCGACATACAAGTCACAGGAAGAATTGCAGAAGATGTATGAAAAGATGCTGGACATCAAGGGAGCAGTCGGAAGCACGATTGACGGTGGCACAGCGTTCAGCGTTGATCCGATGACTTGTGACGGCGGCACAGCATTCACAACAGAGGAATGCGAAGCAGATGCAGGCACAGTGTAGGAAGGAGGAAACACGATGGCAACATGGACAGTCAGACCGAAAAAGGACACGACAGCGAACTGGAAGGCTTCAGGACGCATCCTTGAAGTAAATGAATGGGGCGTTGAAGAAACCACATCAGGCAAGTACATATTGAGGATCGGAAACGGAAAAGACAAGTTTCTTGATCTTCCAGCGGTTGTTGATACGCCGACACTTGAAACAATGTACAACACGATTCAAAACTTCAACAACAACATGCAGCAGGCGACATCAGCCGCGAACGCAGCAGCACAGTCGGCACAGCAGCAGGCAGCAGCCGCGAAAGCAGCCGCAGCAGCTTGCAAGGACATCCAGAAGGGAATCAATTCAATGTCGGATTCTGCAACAGGGAAGAAGTACACGATCGGCGTTGAAGCAGGGCTTGTGTACTTGGAAGAAACAACGTAACAGGAGGAAAAAGAAATGGCAAGGCTATATGTAGCAGACAAAGAAACGCTTGACGCTGTGAAGGCTGACACAACAGGAATACTGGCACAGCTTCAGGATAAAGATGGAAAATTCAGCAATGTCAAGCGATATGGAATCAAGATCAACAAGGCTGACAGCAATCCTGACACGCGTATCACATATCTGTATGATGCAGCAGGATTCACACCAGCAAAGATGAACTTCACAGACGGATCATTCGACTTCGGTTCATGGGGCGAAGTGTTCTTCGTTAAGCAGAACAGACCAGTCATGCTGAAGGCAGACAGAACAATTGCGTATGAGTTAAACCACACAGACCATTCAAAGAAGCTGGACGGAACTGCATCAGATGTCGGGGACGCATCAACGACACTGAATGCGATGTCTGAATTTCCTTTGATGTGGCTGTGCCAGTATGAAGTCGGAAATTATGAGTATATCATTGTATCTGACACAAGAGTTGACAGCAACTACAACGCAGACGCATTCATGCGCGAAGACGGAACAATCGCAGATCATATGTACATGCCTATGTACGGCGGCAGCTATGACGGCGCAAAACTTCGCAGCCTGTCAGGAAAGAAGCTGGACTGCAACACGAACGCGCAGACAGAGATCAACAGGGCAGCAGCGAACGGAACAGGCTGGACAATCATTTCATGGAGCAGAAGAAACCTGATCGAAAGCCTTCTGACATTGATCAGTAAATCTGAAAACTTTCAGGCGAAGTTCGGTCAGGGCGTATGTAACACATATGTCAATGATTCATCAAAAGACTACGGAAAAGTTACGACAGGAACACTGGACGCAAAAGGACAGTTCTTCGGCTACAATGACGGAACGCACGAAGTGAAGGTGTTCTATTGCGAAAAGCAATGGGGAAACCGCTGGGACAGACTTGTGGGCTATTTGTGCGACAACGGAACAATAAAAGTGAAGATGTCGCCGCCTTATAACCTGACAGGGAAGGACTACATAAAAGTTGGAACAGCGTGCAAGACAGAAGGATGGCAGAAAGACACATTGATGACGCGCTATGGGCGATTTGTCAAAACTGTCGGCAGCAGTGCTTCAACATATCGTTGTTGCTATTACTGGATCAACGTGGCGATCCTTGCGGTCGCGCTTGTCGGTGGTTACACCCGCAACGGCGCGTACTGCGGCGCGTGTGTGGCTTTGAACAACACTGCTTCGGATGCGTCTTGGCCCTTCGGCGGCTCGCCTTCTTGTGAAGAACCTTTGGCGGCATAGCCGCACAGGGGGACAGGGGGAGCAATCCCCCTTGAAGTGTGAGTATAAAGAAAATTGAAAATATAGGGATATTGTGTGCGCCTTCCGATGCTTCTGTCTTGCGGTCGCGCTTGTCGGTGGTAACACCAACAACGGCGCGAACTGCGGCGCGTATGTGAATTTGAACAACACTGCTTCGAATGCGAATTGGAACATCGGCGGCTCTCACTCTTAACAATCATGGGACAATAACCTAATGCACACGATATTCCGCGCCACTTGGCGAAAGTTAAACCGAAGAAAGGGTTGTGCTAGTAGGGCGAAAGCCGTGAACGTGCAACAGGTGTTAAGAAGGAAACCTTTTGAATGAAGACATATAAACATATATTTGAAAAATTGCTGAAAGAAGAAAACATCACACAATGTTTTCACGATGCAGCAAAGCGCAAGACGACACGTCCCGAAGTCGCCAGAGTGCTGAAGGAAGAAAGAGAAGTCGGAAACGACAGACCTGAACCGCAATGTCTTCAGGAACATGTGAAAGCACTTCAGAAGATACTTGAAGAAGAAACATTCAAACCGCCAGAGCATAGAAAACAACTGATCAACGAATACAGCTGCGGAAAAGTCAGGGAGATCATAAAACCTGAATATCAATATGAACAGGTTGTGCATCACTGCATCATCAAACAGCTTCAGCCGATCATCCTTCATGGACTTTATGAACACGCGCTGGGAAGCATACCGAAAAGAGGATGTCACAGCGGAAAGAAACGCGTTGAAAAGTGGATAAAAGGATATAAGGGCAAGAAGTTCTATATCCTGAAGGCAGATGTCCGACATTGCTTTGATACAGAAGACATTCGCGTCATAGAAACGAAGCTGCGGCGCGTGATTAATGATGAAAAATTCATCAGATTATGTGTCACAGTCATGGAGCATGAAGCGACAGTCAAACCGCCTGAATTTGATGATATGTGGATAAAGGACGAACAGTGGCAGGATGCAGAATTTTTGTCAGGGCTTCCACTTGGGTTCGTGACTTCACAATGGTTCACACAGCTGAATTTCAAGCCGTTCGATCACAAGGTTATTGAAGACTGGAAGGAACTGGGCGGCGTTGATCATTACATCAGATATGCAGATGACATTGTTGCATTCGGTCGAAACAAGAAGAAACTTCACAGACTGGAAGAAGCAATGCAAGACTATCTGAAGAATGAAATGCACCAGAAAATAAAATACAACTGGCAAGTATTCCGTTTTGAATATCCAGACAGGAAAGCACCGCCAGTCATAGACAAGAAGACAGGAAAAGAAAAACCGAAGACCAGAGGGCGTGCGCTGGACTTCATGGGATTTGTATTTCATTACAACCGCACAACGCTTCGCAAATCAATCCTGAAGCGTGCGACAAAGAAGGCACACAGAATCGCAAAGAAAGAGAAAGTCAACTGGTATGATGCTTCAGCAATGCTGGCATCAATGGGCTGGTTTACACATACGGACACTTATGGCTTTTATGAAGATCATATCAAGCCATATGTCAATATAAAGCAACTGAAAAAGAAAGTCAGCAAGCATTCAAAGAAAGGAGTGAAGAACAATGATGTCAGAATGGTATCAGTCAGAAAGTATGGACAAGCCGACAGAGTGGGACACGACATCAAGCCCGACAGTGGTCTATCAGCGAAAGAGCATCGCAGAACAGATCAGGAAGGGCATTGACGGAGAAAAAGACCGCACTGTCTATGTGTACAGCGAAAGGACTATGACACAGGAAGAATATGCGCAGCTTCAGGCAGAACTTGAAAGCCCAGCGACAAAGATGATCATGCAGTCAATGTCATCAATCGAAATGAACATGGCAATGATGCAGGAACTTATGGAGGGATAAGACATGGCAGAAACAAAGGCAAATAAAACAGTCACAGAAACAACCGAAAAGGTACACAGCAAGAAGTTTGGCATGCTGAAGGAACGCTGGGACAAAGATTATATCACGAAGGACACTTTGAAAGGATGGGTTGTCCTGAATGAGAAAAGAGCAGGCAAGGGAATCACTGCGGAAGAATACAAGGAAATCACTGGCGAAGACTACGAAGCCAGCGAAGAATGATGACGCAGTTTGAATTGATCGACAGGCTGTGCGCTGTGAATACGCTTCTGACAGACATTGTCAGGGAACAGGCGGCAATCATGGCGCAGCATGGAATCGAACCGATACAGACGGAGGACGAAGCCACAGCAACACTTGACGATCTATTCGGGAAGCGTAAAAGGGCAGAAGACGAAAACGATGCAATCGAAGCAGCACTTCGCAAATATATTTGACGGAGGAAAAGAAAATGACTATTGAAGTATCATTGTTACTTTCAGGCGTGTCGATTGCGTTTGCAATCTTCTTCGGAATCAGCACACGCAACAGAAATGTGAAGAAGGACACACAGGACGAAGCCAGAGAGGATGCAACGATCCTGACAAAACTGGAAAACATTCAGAATACTATGATTGAAGTGAAGTCTGAAATGGGATCATACAGAAACGAAATGAAGGAGATCAGGGAGTATTACATCAGGGCATCAGAAAGCCTGAAGCAGCTTCACAAGCGTGTGGATAGAATTGACAAGATCATTGATGAATCACATCCACATCAGTACATCGAAGAGTAACAGGAGGAAAGCGCGTGGAGAAGTACAGCTATACAATACCAGCAAGAAGGAAGAAAAGACGCAAGAAGTCACTGACAAGCTGGATCATGGAGTTTTCAAAAAAAGTTGTGGTTGTCTGCGTGCTGCTTTACATCATCATTGAACTGTTTTCAGTAATAGCGATCTGGCACTTCGCAGACACATCAGTGCTGACCACACTGATCAGCGAAACATCTGAAGTGCTTCGCATGGGTGTGTTCGGGTACATGATAAAGGCAGGAATTGAGAACTGGCAGAAAATCAAAAAAGGAAAGCAGGAAAGTGAAAACGAGGAAGGCGGTGCGAACGGATGAAAAATGCAGCTTTAATATTAAAAACAATTTATGATAATTTGCCGATGATCCTGACAATCATTGCGATTGTGGCAGGCATCGGAATCAAGGTCAGAAACTTCCTGAAGCAGTCAAAGGAAGACCAAAAGAAGCAGCTTCAGGAACAGGCAGACAAAGTCGTGGAACTGGTAAAAGAAAGCCTTCTGTCTATCGTATCAAAGGCAGAAAAGGAATGGGGAAGCGGCACAGGAACAATCAAGAAGTCATGGGTGTGGGAACAACTTCAGGCACAACAGCAGAAGTTGACGGAATACATATCAGAAGGACTGATCGACAAAGACATGGTCGATGATCTGATTGAAGCGGCAGTTGAAGAACTGAACGCTATTTTGAAAAAGAATCAGAAGGCTGCTGAAGCAGTCAAGCCGCCTGAAGAAAGGGAAGCGGCAGCGGTAGCAGCTGCGATTCAGGCGCAGAAGATACAGACGGAATAAAAAGACAGGAGGTCAAAAGGAATGCTACATGCTTACATTACATCATACGCGATCTGCTTCATGGCGACAGTAGTCATCATTATGCTATTGCTGATCGCAGGCGTTGAGATTGACAAGGAAGAAGCGAAACATCACGGCGCAGAGGTTGAGCCGCCGCCAACAGCGAAGGACTGGATCGGGTATATATGCAAAGCATTCCTGATCGCCTTCGTGGTATCGTTTGCAGCCCCGATTATGTTGGTATTTTATATCTTCGTATTCGGATGCATCGTACTTTCAGCACTTACAGATGATCATTATTAAAACAGGAGGAAAAGAACATGGGAACATTATGCGGATGGGCTAGTATTGACGAAAGAGGAAAAGCAACAGGAGGACAGAAGGGCGATCAGACAGGTCGTGAAGTAAAGACTGGAAACTGGTATGACTTCGGTCAGACAGTCGTGCTTCGTTTCAAGGACAGAAACAAGGCAGTGAAGGCGGCGACAGCGATGAAGCAGCTGTGCGCGAATGACAATGTCGGATATTGTCAGGGACACAGAACTTCGTTGTATACAGAACTTGAAAAGGTCGGCTGGAATCCGACAGCATTGAAGACACCTTGCGAAACGGATTGCAGTGCGATGATGCCGCCAGTGCTTAAATGCGCAGGAATCAGCGTGTCAAAGGACATTTACACAGGCAACATGGTCAATGCTATTATGGCGACAGGAGAGTTTGAAAAACTCACAGGAAGCAAGTACACAGACACAGGCGACAATCTTATGACTGGCGATATTTCAGTGGCAGCAGGCAAGCACACAATCATGGCACTGGAAAACGGATGCAACGTGTCAGACGGCAACGGATCAGGAAGCGGATCGGGCAATAATCCAGCTGTACCATACGGAACAGCAAAGACAGCAACATTCACTGGATATGTGAACACAGGCGCATTGAACGTCAGAAAGCAGCCTGATCCAAATGCAGACAAACTGGTGTCATATCCTTGCATCGAGCAGAACACAGAAGTCGGAGTGTGCGGAAGTGCAAAAGCACCGAACGGCGCGCTGTGGTATTATATCTATATTAACGGAGCAAAGGGCAAGAAGTACGGATATGTAAACGCAAGATACATCACAGCGAAATAAGGAGGAAGCGCGATGGAATACTTAATGGGCGAAACATTCGACAAAGAAAAAAACAAGCCATACAAGAAACTGGATGCAGCAGAGAAAGCGGCAGAGAAGCAGAAAGCCGCTGTATTTGATGAAAATGGCGCAGTGGTAAAAGACTTCAGGGAAAAAGTTGAAACGCCAGCAGAGCCGCCACAGACAGCCACAGACGGCAGTCAGGAGCAGCAGCCAGCAGCCAGCACCGATCAGGAAGGACAGGAGCAGCAGGCGACAATGACAGACAAAGTCCCTGAAGGTGCGCTGGACACTGACGCAGACGGAAACGTGCCGACATTCGATGCAGACGGAAATCAGGTCGGAACTGCAACGCCTGAAGAGATCAAAGCAGCTGAAGAAGCTGTCACAGAAAACATTGACGGAGTACCAGCGGTTAGAATCAAAGGGAAGATCAGAAGGGTGTTCAGTGGTAGCATCAGGATCAGAAAAGCCCCTTCATGGGACAATGAAGCGGTCAGAGGTGCAGCGGCATTTACAGAAAAGGAAGTCACACATGTGATGGAAGTGGATGGAAAGCCGATGTATAAGACACTTGACGGATATTTTGTCAGCGGCGATCCAAAGCTGGTTGAATACATCGAAGAATAATGTCGATAATTTTGGAGTAAAAGAGAAGCAAGACGGACAATGCGCCGCCTTGCTTTTATTTTGTCCACATATAGAGGATAACTGTGTGGATAACCACAATATATTGATTGTACTAACAAAGCAGTACCGACCGGTGCGCTTGACAGCCGAAGTGCACGAAGTCTGATGGAGCAACTCTCCGGAGTGAATCGAGAGGATGAGGCTGCGGTTCTGATGGTGACACATGACGCACAGGCTGCGAGTTTTTGTTCCAGAATTTTGTTTATTCAGGATGGAAAAGTATTTCATGAATTACGGAAGCGAGTCGGGGAGGAGACAAACCGGGAATTTTATGAGCGCATTTTGTCCGTGATGGCGCAGTTGGGAGGAGGAAGCAATTATGTTCTCTGAACTGATCAGACGAAACAGTAAACGAAACCGGCAGGAAAACACGCTGTATTTTGTTACGATGATTCTCACGGTGGCGGCATTTTATATTATCCTTGCGCTGGATCATCAGGATGTGATGATCTTTCTGAAAGAGATGGAGAGAGATGCTGTAAACAAGCTGCTGATGCTGATTCCGATTTTATATGTGGTATCTCTGTGCCTGCTTTATTTCCTGGTATATTTTACGGATAAGTATCAGATGGAACAGCGAAGTCATGAGTTTGGAACCTATGTGATGCTTGGTATGAAGAAAAGAAGTCTGTTTCAGATGCTTTTTCTGGAAGATCTGCGAAATATTGTGTATGCGCTTGTGATCGGGATCCCGGGGGCGCTGCTGATCTCGGAACTTACAAGCCTGATTACGGCGAAGCTTGCAGGATTTGGAATTCTGCGTCATCAGTTTACATTTTCCGGTTCGGCTGCATTGTGGACAGTTATTGGGATTTGCGGAATTAAAATGCTTGCCCGGTTTGTGCTTTGCATCAAGCTTTGGAAAAAAGAGGTTTATGAATTGTTATCCCGTGAACAGAAAGAAAAACAGCGTGCATTTTCGCCCATAAAAACGTGTGTGAAGCTGATGATGGGAATCATTCTTCTGGCAGTAGCCTATGGGATCGGATGCGGGATACTGAGTTCGGAACTTGGGATAAAACGAATGTTTCGTATGACTGCAATTTTATGTTTTTGTGGAGTACTCGGTACATTCTTTTTCTTTCAGGGCCTGGCATATCTATTTGATAGGATATGCAGAAAACTTCCAGGGAAAAAGCTCTGGACATTTACATGCCGTCAGCTGCAGGAAGCGGTATTTTTAAAATCATCTTCGTTGGCAATTTCTTCCCTTCTGATTCTGTTTGCGATCATATGTTGTTCCTATGGAGTCGGGATGAGTGGGCAACTGGGACAACAGGATACGGCAGGGATTGATTTTACATTTGACGAGAAAAAAGAAACGTTAGAAGAAGTGCTGTCATCTCAGAAAGTAGACCAATATTTTTCCAATCTGTTTGAAGTACGAAATGGATTACTTTGGACAGATCTGGATTTTACGGAAGGTATGGAGGAGCGAAAAGTATATGCATATGACTGTGAGGAATTATATGAGCGTCTGAAAAACAGATTGAATCCATATTCTTGGGAAGAATCCCCATTTTTGATCGCAGAATCAGGGTACAATGAGATTTTGCGTTCAAAAGGAATGGAACCTTTGAACTTAAAGGAACATCAGATGGCAATTTACGGGCACCCCACATATTTGTCGGATGAGACTGCAAAGAGCGTAGAGAAACTTCTGAAAGAGAAAGTCTTTGTGCAGATAGAAGAGACCGATTATGAAATCATTCCAAGAGTATGCAATGACAATCTGGTGGCAGACCAGATGTTGACGATTATGTATGGTTTTATTGTACCGGATGAGGTTTTTGATGTCTTTGTAGCAGACGGAAGCTATTCTTACTGGAACGGGATTCTTGATCCGGTTCTGGTAAAGGAGGAAGGATTGCTCAAAGCAGTGATGTCTGTCAATGACCGTCTAAAAACAACCGATCTGCATTATGAAAGTTATCTGGGAACAGCCGGACGGCATATGTTTTATCAGGTGGCATTGGGATATACGACGATCTATCTGGCTGTGATTTTTTTGATTATCGCAAATACACTCATTGGAGTTCAGTTTTTAATTCAGCAGGAGAAGACCGGGGCACGCTACAGCGTTCTGCTTACACTGGGAAGTAACTACAAAGAGCTCTGTCATTGTGCGAAAGTTCAGATCTGGTGGCACTATGGACTGGTATTGAGCGTTGCATTTTTCAGTAGTGTGTTTGGGGTCTGGACATTGTTCCGGCTGATTGGACAGGTGCAGGAAGTAAAAGTTTTCTGGCAGATGGCAGGAAGTGTGTTTCTTTTCTTGTGTCTGATAGAAACAGCTTATATAATAGGAGTTATAAAGACAAGCAATCGCAGGATTTTGAAATTTATTCAGAGAAAACGGCAGGAGTAGAAGACAGGCATGCAAAAAATCATGATCGTAGAAGACGATGAATTCCTTCGGGAAGAACTGGAAAATATTTATCATAAGGCAGGCTATGAGGTATGCTGTGTAACGGATTTTCCAGAAACCGGTGCTGTCTGTGAGGCAGAGCATCCGGATTTGTTAGTGCTGGATCTGGGACTTCCGGGAATCAGTGGATTTGCACTTTGTAAAGAAATACGAAAGAAAGGCAGCCTTCCTATTCTTGTGCTGACCTCCAGGGATAAAATGCAGGATGAGTTGAAAGCACTGGAGCTGGGAGCTGACGAATATCTGACGAAGCCGTGTCATAAAGACCGTCTGCTGGCAAGGACAGAAAATCTGCTGAAACGGGCAATGGGGAATGCACATTTACTGGATGGAGACGATTTTCTTTTTGATACCAGAACCTATACGGTCTGTCAGGGGAAAGATGCCTGTCATATTCCGGAAAATCAGGGGAAGATCTTAAAAATTCTTTTGGAATATGCAGGAACAGAGGTGAAAAAAGAATGCATTTCAAAGGTATTGTGGGGAACAACCGAATACATTGATGAAAATGCGCTTCAAGTCAATGTGACAAGGCTGAAAAAGACATTAAAAGCGCTTGGTCTGGAGAATCGGATAGAAACAATCCGTGGCAGAGGATATCGGTGGAAGAGAGAGCAGTAATATGGAATATATCAGACGAATCTGGAGCGAGATCAAAGAAGAAAAAATATGGTTTGTGATCCTTATGTGTACAGAACTGGTATCGCTATTCTTTCTGTGGCTGTCGGGGATAGAGCAGTTCAAAGTTCTGGCAGGACTGGAAACCAGTTGTTTTGTAATTATTTTCTTGTATGCAGTAATCTGGAACGTAAGGAAAGAGCAGAAAAAGAAAGAGCGGTTTCTTACATTTCTGGCGGATCCGAGTGAAGAAAATGAGAGACTTGCGATCGGGGGAGCAGGAAATGAAGAACAGGAAATCCTGCGGGAGATCGGGGTATATCTTCGAAAAGCATACAGGCAGGCTGATGCAGGGAGGATACAGGAAGAAGAATATGAACGGTATGTAGAATTATGGGCACATGAAGTGAAAATTCCATTATCTCTTTTTACACTTTTGCTTGAGAACAGAAGTGAGGAGATGTCACCGACAGTATACAAAAAAATGGAGCATGTCAGACTGCAGATGCAGTCCTATGTAGAGCAGATGTTATATTATGCCAGGGTTAAAGCAGTGAATAAAGAGTATTTGTTTGAAGAGATAAGTCTGGAAGAATGCTGCCGGGAGGTGCTGGATGAATACCGTCTGTATCTGGAAGAAAAGCAGATCCTGGTGCAGTTGGATCTGAAAGAGAAAACCGTACTGTCAGACCGGAAAAGTCTGTGTTTTATGCTCAGTCAGCTGATCGCGAATTCCATCAAATACACAGGATATGAAGCCGAAAAGTGTCCGAAGCTGAAAATCAGTTCCGGAAATGAGAACAACAGAGTCAGCCTTTCTGTCTGCGACAATGGGTGTGGCGTAAAACCATATGAACTCTGCTATCTTTTTGAAAAAGGATTTACAGGAGAGAACAGCCAGAAAAAATCGACAGGGATGGGATTGTATCTGGTACGGCAGATCGGACAGGAATTAAAGATAGAAGTAGAAGCAGTGTCAGTCTACGGAAAAGGAATGGAAATCAGACTCTGGTTTCCGGTGGTGTAGGGCAGTTCCATGTGGAACTGCTCTGTTACTGTGGCTTGCAGAGTTATTGTTTACAGTAACTTTTTACAGGATATTTATGGAAATTTAATTGTATCCTGATCAAAATTCAAGTATAATAAAACCAATCTTGAAAGGAGTCCCTTTCAATTTTCAAATATGGCAAAGAATTGCCATTCAAAAGTTATTCCCAGATAAAGAGTAAAGAGATGGATAAAAGAATAGAGGGAGTTTGTCTGTATTTGCGATTGTGAAACATCGCGTCAAAAGATATAATAAAATCAACGATATAGATACATACTCGCCGAAATATTCTGGTTTCCATCAGAACAAAGGAGGAGTGTGTATGAAGAAAGAAAAAACAACACAATTTTTAATGAAGCCAAAGGTAGATTTCTGTTTTAAAGAACTGATGCAAGATGAAGAGGTGCGCAATGCATTTCTGGCAGCAGTACTTGGGATCAATCTGGAAGAAATCGTTGAGAGCAGGATTTTGCCGTCCCACCTGCGTCAGAAAGACAAAGATGATAAACTGGGGATTCTGGATGTACGGGTATTGCTAAATAATAAGGAGCAGATCGATATTGAAATCCAGGTGACATCCAGTGAATACTGGGTAGAACGTACCTTGTTCTATCTGGGAAAGATGTTTGTGGATCAGCTAAAACCGGGAGAAGACTATCAAAAATTAGAAAAATGTATTCATGTCGGGATTTTAAATTTTACATTGTTTGATGATGAAGAATACTATTCCCGCTTTCATTTCTGGTCGGATCAGGGAAGAAAGATGTATAGTGATAAGTATGAAATCCATACGCTGGAACTTCCCAAGCTGGCAAAACATGAGTATCCGGAGACAGAACTGTTGAAATGGCTTCAGTTTATCAATGCAGAGACCAAGGAGGAATTTGAAATGGCAGCGGAAAAAAGCGAATATATTAAGAAGGCGT
>ERZ791899.366-NODE-366-length-60561-cov-8.867484_pt1 | contig 60561 bp, 60 predicted proteins | sample MGYA00510151_ERZ791899 | MGnify/ENA primary metagenome ERZ791899 (study PRJEB30046, sample SAMN00792118) | human gut metagenome | study: EMG produced TPA metagenomics assembly of the A metagenome-wide association study of gut microbiota in type 2...
TCAAACTTCTTTAGAATTACTCTGATGAGTAATTACGAAGCTCTCACCTCTATAGACGGGAGTAGTTCACTAAGGTAAAATAATTTTTATTATATTCAATTAGTCCATCTTTTTTCATAGAACTAAGTTCACGTGATAGGGCACTTCTCTCAACAAAGAGATAATCTGCTAACTCTTGTCTATCAAATTTTATAAAGAAAGAGTTAGATCTATTTTTAAGAGCTTCAGTTGAAAGGTATGATATAATTTTTTCTCTTATAGTTTTTTTTGTAATGTGCTCTAATTTTTCAGTAAATAGAATATTTTTTTTCAGAGAGATTTTAAAGATATTAGATAAAAATTTTAAGATTTCACTAGAATTATTTTCATTATCTATTGAGAAGTTGGTTAAATCTAAAAATAATATTTTAGAATTTTGAGAAGTTTCTACTAATATATTATTTGGTGAAACTTTAGCAAGAGCAAAAATCTCTCCAAAAATCTCTCCACTTTTAAATTTATTCAAAATATTTCTATTTCCCCAAAAATCTTCCTTTATAATATTAATCTCTCCAGATAAAATTATTCCTATTTTGCTAATCGGCTTTCCTATTTCAAAGATAAAATTATTTTTTTCAAAATCTTTTTTAGAATAACTAAAAAACTTTAATATATTAATTATCTCATCCTTTTTAAGATTATAAAAAATTGGTAGTTTCATTAAAAAATCTATATTCTCCATTTTACTCCTTGTATAATGTATTTAGGTTAATAAAGGTAACCTATAATCCTTTTTAATCTTTATACACTTAGTGTATAATATATTTAATTAGATAGAGTGACACCGTTTACTCCTTGAGATTTAATCTCGTACTTGAAAGAGTGGTGCCTCTTTCTGTTTAACTGTTTACGAATGAGTTAGATGTTGACCAGTTTCTGCTACTTCGTATTTTACACAAGGTAGTAACGTTTCTCAGATAAGAGGTCTTTATCTTCTAGTTTATTCCTTGAGGTGATTTTATGTTTTATTTAGGTATTGATATTGGTAAAAATACTCATGTAGCTTCTCTTATTGATGATAAGAAAAAGGTTATTTTTAAAGCTTTTTCCTTTTCTAACTCTATTGATGGAGCTAACTCGCTTCTTGAAAAATTATCTCCTTTTATTCAGTCCTTAGAAATCGGTATGGAAGCCACTGGACATTACTGGCTTTCTATTTATTCCTTTCATATATTTTATATTATATCATAAATATCAGTTGCTTATGCAACATAAAATAAGATGAAAATACTCTATAATATAAATACAAAATGATTATGGAGGTAAAAAAATGGAAAGTAAAATGTTTTGCTATCAATGTCAAGAAACAGCAGGTTGCACAGGATGTAAAATGGTAGGAGTATGTGGTAAGACTCCTGATGTAGCATATTTACAAGATCTTTTAATATATATAACTAAAGGGATATCAGAAATTTTAGTGAGATTGAGAGAGGAAGGAAAAGAGGAATTAAGGGAAGTTGATATTTTAGTAATAGAAAATCTTTTCACAACAATAACAAATGTTAATTTTAATAATGAAGATTTAAAAGATAAAATAGAAAAATCATTAAAAGTGAAAGAGAATCTTTTAAATAGATTAGAAAATAAAGAAGAGCTATCAAAGGCTTCTTTAATCTCTATTAAGAGGGAAGAATTTTTAGTAAAAGTAGAAGAGGCAGGGATATTATTTGAAAAAGATGAGGATAAAAGAAGTTTAAAAGAGATGATAATATATGGTTTAAAAGGATTAGCTGCTTATCTTAAACATGGGGCAGTTTTAAAGGAGATAGATGATAACATAAATCTGTTTATAGAAAAAGCTCTAGCAGAAACATTAAAACAAGATATAACAGTTGAAGAATTAATAGCTCTTGTTTTAGAAGTAGGAAAATATGGGGTAGCAGGCATGGAGCTTTTAGATAGAGCAAATACTAAAAACTATGGAGATCCTGAGATTACAAAGGTTAATATAGGAGTTGGGAAAAATCCTGGAATACTTATATCAGGACATGATTTAAAAGATTTAGAGATGCTACTAGAACAAACACAGGGAACAGGAGTAGATGTATATACTCACTCAGAGATGTTACCAGCTCATTACTATCCAAAATTTAAAAAATATAGTAATTTTATAGGAAATTATGGAAATGCTTGGTGGAAACAGCAAGAGGAGTTTGAAAGTTTTAATGGACCGATTATAATGACAACAAATTGTATAGTTCCCCCTAAAGAATCATATAAAAATAGAATTTTTACAACAGGGCTTGTATCTTTCGAAGGTTGTAAACATATTGATGGAGAGGTAAAAGATTTCTCAGAAGTAATAGAAATGGCTAAGAGGACTCTACCACCAAAAGAGATTGAAACAGGAGAGATAATAGGGGGATTTGCTCATAATCAAGTTTTTCAATTAGCAGATAAAATAGTGGAAGCTATAAAAAATGGAGATATTAAAAGATTTGTTGTTATGGGTGGATGTGATGGAAGAAGCAAGAAAAGAGAGTACTATACAGAGTTTGCTAAAAACCTTCCAAAAGACACAGTTATACTTACAGCAGGTTGTGCAAAGTATAGATATAATAAATTAGATTTAGGAATGATCAATGGCATTCCAAGAGTTTTAGATGCAGGGCAATGTAATGATTCTTACTCTCTAGCTTTAATAGCTTTAAAATTAAAAGAGGTATTTAATTTAGATGATATAAATAAGCTTCCAATAATTTATAATATATCTTGGTATGAGCAAAAAGCAGTAATTGTATTATTAAGTTTACTTTATTTAGGAGTAAAAAATATTCATCTAGGTCCTACTTTACCAGGCTTCTTATCTCCAAATGTAGCTAAGGTTTTAGTTGAAAACTTTAATATTGGTGGTATAGGAGAGGTAGAGGAAGATTTAGAAAGATTTTTTAAATAAAATTATAAAAGCAGCTTCTCAATAATTTTAAGAGGCTGCTTTTGTTTTAAGAATTTTTTCTTTTAAAGTAAGGAGAATCTCCCCACTCTCCATATACTATCTCATCTCCAACACTTTTTACCTTTTCATCTAGTAAGGCTTTTGCTCTTTCTACACTATCATCAATTCCTGGTTTATTATCATAAAGTAGATATTTACCTTTATAATCTTGTAGTGTTGCAGTAGGCATTAAAATATTTGCTCCAGCTAAAAGTCCCTTCTCTCTACCTAGGGGATCAAGACCTTGTAGAGCAGTAGTGGCCGCTATATTTACATCTTTCAAGAAAATTCTTGTAATAGCAATCATTTTCAGTCCTAACTCCACTCTTTTTTCAGTAGTAGGCACTATATCTTCCCACTCTTGTCCCAATGGAGTATCTTTATGTAAAATATATGGTCCCATACCTATCATATCAATTTTCATATCTTTGTAAAAAAGAATATCATTTACTAAATCTTCTTCAGTTTGATTTGGCATACCAATCATAACTCCAGTTCCCACTTGATAACCAATATCTCTTAAAAACTCTAAACATCTTTTTCTAACTTGAAATTCATGTTTTTTATCTTGAGGATGAATATGTTTAAATATATTTTCATTGGTACTTTCAATTCTTAAAAGGTATCTGTGAGCTCCTGCATCAAACCATCTTTTATATGTTTCATAAGATTGTTCACCTAAAGAGAGGGTAATTCCCAATTTTCCATTAGATAGTTTTTTTATCTCTCTAATTATATCTTCTATAAAATCTACAAACTCGCTATCCTGTCTCTCTCCAGATTGAAGAGCAATAGAACCATAGTTATTATCATATATCCATTTTACAGCTTGCATAATCTCATCTTTATTCATTGAAAATCTTTCAATCTTATGATTCTCTCTTCTTATTCCACAATATCTGCAATTTTTAATACAAACATTGCTTATTTCAATAAGTCCTCTATAATAAACTTTTCTTCCTATATATTTTGCTTTGACTTCATAAGCCTTTTTAAAAAGCAGATCTAAATCAGTAGGATTATCTATCTTCATAAGAGTTACCAAATCTTCTTTAGTAAGCTCATTTTTTTCTAAAATATCTTTTATGTTCATTTTTGCTCCTTTTCTATTTCCAGAACACTTGACGTCTCTCTTTTTTCATATTTTTTTTAAAACCTATATGCAAATGTCCTTTTTTAGGGTAATATATTAATTGATCAAATTTCATATTAGATTTTACTACTTTTTGGAACTCCTTATATTGAGATCCTTTCTTTAATAGTACATCTACAGCTAGTCCAGAGCTGTGAGCAGAAGTTCGAGAGCCACCAACTTTTCTATTTACTTTTCCACTTCTGTACCAACTAGTTACTATTAAAGGGCGTCCAAGCAATCTTCTAAGCTGGTCCAATCTAACAGCAGTATATTTTATATTTGCTGCTTGTTGTTTAGTAGGGGTATTGTCAATCTTATATTTTTTAGCAATATCACTGTGAACAGCCTCACCCATAGTAAAATATCTTGAAATTTTTTCATTTTTTCTAATGGTAGCTTTTGAAAACATGCAACCAGATAAAAGTATAGTAAGTGATAAAAAAATAATTATCTTTTTCAAAATCTGCCCCCTTAATAAAATAATATAATTGAAAGGAAGTGACAATATGTCAAATAAAACAAAAGCAGTTTTCTGTATGTTGATTTCTGCCTTGGGGTTTACCTTTATGAGTGTAACTGTAAAATATGTAACAGGAATACCGTTATTTGAAAAGGTATTCTTTAGAAATTTAATTAGTTTAGGTGTAGCATTTTTTATGTTGAAGAAATCCTCTGCTCCTATGTTTGGAAGAAGAGAAAATCAACTTGCTCTACTAGCTCGTTCAAGTTTTGGTTTAGCGGGAGTTGTATTAAATTTCTATGCTATAGCAAACTTAACTTTAGCAGATTCAAGTATGTTGGGAAAATTATCTCCTATATTTGTAACTATTATGGCATGTATCTTCTTAAAAGAGAAGATTGATAGTAAACAAATTTTGAGTATTATAATTACATTTTTAGGGGCATTATTAGTAATAAAACCTGAATTTTCCCTTGAGATGCTACCAAGCTTAGCAGGAATTTTATCTGCTGCTGCTTCAGGAGTTGCCTATACTCTTCTTAGATATCTGAAAGATAAAGAGAGCCCAGATACAATAATATTTTATTTCTCATTGATATCTGTGGTTTTTACAGCTCCCTTTGCATTGGCAGAGTATGTGCAACCTACATTTATTCAACTTGGATTGTTGCTAGCTACTGGAGTTTTTGCATCAGTAGGACAATTTGGTATCACATATGCTTATAAATTTGCTAAAGCTACAGAAGTATCTATTTATAATTACTCAGCTATTGTATTTGGTATAATTTTAGGATTTATCTTCTTTGGAGAGATACCAGATACTTTAAGTTTGTTAGGTGGAGCGATTATTATAGCAGTTGCTTTCTATATATTTAAACATAATCAAAAGAAATAATTATAAATTTCTTTTCTTTTTAGCATACTCAACTGCTAACATACTTTTAGCATCAAAAAGAGATGTAATATTAATATCTTTTAAAGGTACTCTTTCAACTTCTAAAAACTCATCTTCATCTAAATGTTGATGAGTTTTTTTTAAGTTTTCAGCATAGAAAAGATAAAATTTTCCAGCAGTTATTCCTGGGCTACTATAAAATTCACAGATCTTCTCAATTTTTTCAGCTCTATAACCTGTTTCTTCTTCTAGCTCTCTAAGAGCAGCATCTTTAGGATCTTCTCCCTTTTCAAGAATACCAGCAGGAATCTCTGTTGTTACAAGTTGGACAGCAGGACGATACTGTTTTACTAATAAAGTTGTATCGTCGTCAAAAACAGCAATAATCCCTACTGCCTCTCTTTTAGAGGTAAAAGTCCACTCTACAACTTTATCATTGGGAAGTTGCAATTTTTCACTATATACAGCTATATGATTATTTTTAAAAACCTCTTTTTTCTCTAAATGTTTATATTTTTCCATTAATTTTTTGCCCCCAAAATCTCCCTAGTTTTATATAAAATAATTCCACAAGCCATAGCAACATTAAGTGATTCAGCTATTCCATAGATTGGAATTATAAGTTTTTCATCACTAACTTCTAAAAATCTTTGAGAAACTCCATTTCCTTCACTTCCGAAAATAATAGCATTTTTCTCACCTAAAGACATTTCAGTATACTCAATAGAAGTTTTATCTAATGCAGTAACCTCCATTTTATACCCTTTTTCTTTTAAGAAAGAGATCATTTCCTCTTCTTCTAAATAGATAATATTCATATTTAAAATAGATCCCATACTACTTCTTACAACTTTCTCATTCCAGCAATCTACACTTCCTTTAGTTAGTAGAATATCTTTAAATCCCCCTGCATCAGCTACCCTTATAATAGTTCCTAGATTTCCCGGATCTCCTATCTTATCAAGTACAACTATATTATCATTTAAAATATTTAGATCTCCTTTTTTCATTGGGTATATTACAATTACTCCTTGTGAATTTTCTTGAGATGTAAGTTGAGAGAAAACTTTATCCGAAACTTTAATTTTTCTACATTGAAATCTATCTATTTTCTTTTGAATTTCATCAGTTATAGCATAATCTTCGTGAAAAATCAGCATCTCTGGAACAAATTCAAAATCTAAGAATTTTCTTCCTTCAGCAATAAAAAGTTGCTCCTCTTCTCTGTATTTTTTTATTTTAAGTTTTTTAATTTTCTTTATAGTATTATTTTCAAGACTGTTTATATAGTCCACTTTTCTTTTGCCTCCTTAAAAAATATATCTAATATTTATTATATCACAAATTATTTTTCTTTTCTTCCAATTTGTTTTACAAGTTAGAAAATATGTAATATAATTTAAAGAGAAAAAAATATAGGAGGAAAAAGATAGATGCTTTCTGTTAATTTTTTAAGAATGTTATCATCATTTAATTCAATTAAGGGAATAGATCCAAAGAGAATAATAAAACTAGGGATTATAGGTATAAGATTAGCTCAAAAATATTCATCAAGAATAGATATGTTAGATGTAGAAAACTGTTTTTATCTTTCAGATTTTAATACTTCAGATGTTCAAAAGGAGGATGAACATCTTTTATGTCTGTTACCAAAACATCATCCTATACTTTCTCAAGTGGAATATTACGACAATGATTCATATTCTTATTCTGATATTAATCATCTTTTTAAAGCTTGTTTGAGAAATGGGCAGGAGATTACAATAAAAGTTATTAGTGAAAAAGCTAGAAATTTATTTTTGAAAAATCTTGCTAGTATGAAACAAGATGCTAAACTATGTTCATATTTTATGAAGAACTTAGAGAAAAAATTTAAAATAATGGATATGGTAGAAAATTTAAGGTTAGAATCTGAAATTAAATTTAACTTAAACAATGAGATAAAATGTACTGAGCTTATGAAGGATTTTAAAGATGAATATAAAGATTTTAAAGGCTTTGATAGGTTAAAATTTGCACACATATACGTTTATCTTTCTTCAGCTAATGTACTTGTAAGTGAATATATCTATGGAACACATTTTTGTCAATTGGAAGAGGAGAGAAGGCTTAGCTATAAAGATGTGTTTGATACAATAAAAATTCAACTTTTCTTTATATTTAAAATAGGAATGTACCATGGAAACTTACATATGGGAAATATTATGTTAAGTGAAAAAGGGGAGATATATTTCTTAGATTGCAATAATATTATAAATCTAAGTGATGATATGAGAGAGGGAATTTTTAAGATATTGAAGTCTATTTTAAGATATGATTACAATGAAATTCCTAATTTTATACAGGAGTTATCTATTAAGAGAATAGATAGTGCCTCTCTTAATAATGTAAGTGTTGAAGTTGAAAAGATTTTTAGAGATTTTAAAGGTGCTACTCTTGAAAAAAATGGTAAGATTATAACAAATCTTCTTTTATCTTTAAAAGTAGGTTTAAATAATGGAATGGAGTTTAGAGAGGAATTGTACTCACTTTTAAGATCTTTAATGTATTTAGAGATAATGGCAGAAAAAATAGCTCCAAAAAAAAATTTTACTGAGGATATGTCAAAGATTTTTACTGAAATTTTACTTTATAAATGAATAGTAATTGACTAAATTTCGAAACTGTATTAAAATAGTAAATAGAGAAAAAAATTGGGAGGATGATAAATGAAAAAAATATTTTTGTTACTAGCTTTAGTTTTCACTCTTGTATCTTGTGGAGATAGCAAAAAAGATGAGAATGTTCTTTATCTTTATGGTTGGGCAGATTATATTCCACCAGAAATATATCAAAATTTTGAAAAAGAAACTGGAATCAAAGTTGTTGAAGATATCTACTCATCTAATGAAGAGATGTTTACTAAGTTAAAAGCAGGAGGAACAGGTTATGATATAGTTGTTCCATCAGCTGACTATGTAGAGATAATGATGAAAGAAAAAATGATAGATAAACTTGATAAGAGCAAATTATCTACATTAAAAAATATAAACCCATTAGTATTAGAAAAATTACAATATTTTGATCCTAACAATGATTATGAAGTTCCTTATGTAATGGGAGCTACTGTAATTGCAGTAAATACTCAATATGTAAAAGATTATCCTAGAGATTATTCAATTTATAATAGAAGTGATTTACAAGGAAGAATGACTCTTCTTGATGATATGAGAGAAGTAATGACTTCAGCACTAGATATGTTGGGATATTCACAAAATGTTGAAGATGAAAAAGCTATTGCTCAAGCTGCTGAAATGGTAAAAGGATGGAAGAGAAATATAGCTAAATTTGATGCTGAATCTTTTGGAAAAGGATTTGCAAATGGAGATTTCTGGGTAGTTCAAGGTTACCCTGACAATATTTTTAGAGAGTTAGATGAAAATGAGAGAAAAAAAGTTGATTTCATCATTCCTGAAAAAGGTGGAACAGCTTATGTAGACTCATTTGTTATTTTAAGTAATGCTCCAAATAAAGAGGCTGCATATAAATTTATTGAGTATATTCACAGACCAGAAGTTTATGCAAGACTTGCAGACATTCTTGAAACTCCATCTATCAATATTCCTGCAAAGGAACTAATGAAGGTTAAACCTTTATATGAGATTGAAGATATGAAAAATGCTCAAGTACTAAGAGATATTCACAATACTCTTGATCTTCAAAATAAATATTGGCAAGAAGTATTAATAGCAAATTAAAAAATTTTGGAGGCTATAATGAAATTTTCTATAAAAAGAGAGGATATAATCCCTATCTTAACAGAATTTACAAACATATTAAAGGAAAATCCTATAAAACCTATTATTTCAGGATTACAGATAAAAGCTGAAAAAGGAATGATTATTTTAGTAGGAACAAATCTAGATATTGATTTGGTGAGACAACTTCCTGCTGAAGTTATAGAAGAGGGAAGTGTAATTTTAAAACCTGCTCTTTTATTAGAATATATAAAGCTTTTAGAAGAAGAAGAGTTGATGTTTACTTTAAATGATGGGTATCTTACTGTACATCAAGCTGAATTTTCAATTCTTCAAGAGGAAAGTTTTCCTAGTATAGTACCAACATCTCCAGTTGTACTTTTAAATCTTCAAGGAGGAGAGCTTGTAAAAATGTTGGATAAGGCAAAATTTGCAGCTTCTCTTTCAAATGATAATATTCAAATAAACTGTGTGAGAATGATATTTAAACAGGATGAATTAAATCTTGTTTCAACTGACTCATATAGACTTTTATATTTAAAAGCTGATACTAAGTGTTTTGTTGAAAAGGAGATCTCTGTTCCGTTGGAAACAGTGAATATTCTTTGTAAATTACTAAAAGATTATGAAAAAGAGATAACAATAGGTTTTAGTGAAGAGTTTTTAATTGTAACTTGGGAAAATGCTTATTTTTCATCAAAAACTATCTCTATGCCTTTCCCTGACTTTAGAATGATACTTAATAATGCTTCTTTTGATAAAGTTATGGAATTTAATAGAGATGAGCTAAAAAGTGCATTAAAAAGAGTTATAACAGTAGCTAAAACAAGTGTAGATGCTAAATATGGAGCTATATTTACTTTTAAAGGAAAGACAGCTCTTTTAAATGCTTTTTCTGGTAGAGCTAAAATTAATCAAAAGGTAAATATGATAAAGGATGGAGAGGATTTTAAAGCTTCTCTGAATTGTAAATTTATCGTAGATTATATTGATAATATCAGTAAAAATCCTGTTATTAAAGGAACTAATGCCTCATCAATGTTTGAGATAACAGAAGAGGGAGATCAAAGCTATAGATATATTTTAATGCCTTTAGCATTGAGATAAAAGTAATTTATATTGCACCTAAAATCTTAGTTGATAAGATAGAGGGTGCAATTTTTTTCAATAAAACTATAATATATCTAACTAAGCTCAGTTATCTAGCACATTGCTAGGTTTTGACAAAGTTCCTTTGTATTTAGCGATTATTAGTCAAGTTAAGTTATCTCTATTCTTTTTTAACATCAATTTGCCTCCATGTCAGTGAATAAAGAATCCCTATTGCTCATTCTGTTGAAAATGCAAAACTCGCTCCGCAAGCTCCGCTCAAACACGTTGCATTTTCTTAACTGCATTTCGCTGAGGGCTTCTAAAAAATTAATGTAGCACAGGACTTCGCCTGTGTCTCAAAAGTAATAGTCGTCCATACTCCTTTACTTTTGGAAATTACGTCAACTTGATGTTAGGGATAATATAAGTTTTGTTAATATTGCTTTAAGGATCACAGAAACTCCGTTTCTGCGTCTCAAAAGTAGTAGTCGTTTGGACTCCTCTACTTTTGGAAATTATAGTTTATAGTTAATTAGCTAGATAATTAATTTTTAAAAATTAGTATTTAAAAACTGAACTTTTCTTCTTAATTTTTTACAAAATTAACTTTTTAAAAATATTTTTTATTTTACCCCTTGACGAAATGGACTTTATTAGTTATATAAAGTAGTACAGTGAGTGAATACTTAAATTTTACAGAAAGATACTTTCCAAAAATAAGGGGGCAGAATTATGAGAAACTTTGAAACAAGCAACATAAGAAACATATCTCTTTTAGGACATAGAGGAAGTGGAAAGACTACTCTTGTAGAATCAATTCTTTACATTTCTAAAACTTTGGATAAAAAAGGAACTGTAGAAGATGGAACAACTGTATCTGACTTTGATAAAGAGGAAACTCGTAGATTATTTTCAATTAACACATCAATAATCCCAGTTGAATATGGAGATTGCAAATACAACTTCTTAGATACTCCAGGATATTTTGACTTCTCAGGAGAAGTTTATTCAGCATTGAGAGTTTCAGGAAGTGCAGTTATAGTAATGGACGCTACATCAGGGGTAGAAGTTGGAACTGAAAAAGCATGGAGATTACTAGAAGAAAGACATCTTCCAAGAATTATATATATAAACAAAATGGATAAGGGATATATCAATTATGAAAAGCTATTGCTTGAATTAAAAGAAAAATTTGGTAAAAAGATAGCTCCATTCTGTGTACCTATTGGAGAAAAAGATGAATTTAAAGGATTTGTAAACGTTGTAGAGATGAAGGGAAGAATCTTCAATGGTGTTGAATGTGAAGATGGTGCTATCCCTGATCATATGGATGTATCAGAAGTTAGAAACCTTCTTCTTGAAGCAGTTGCTGAAACAGATGAAGAACTAATGGAAAAATATTTTAATGGAGAGGAATTTACATTAGAAGAGATAAAAAGAGGACTTCACAATGGTGTAGTATCTGGAGATGTAGTTCCAGTAATTGTAGGATCGGCAATACAAGGTATAGGAATACATACTCTTTTCAAAATGATTCATGACTATATGCCTACACCTACAGAGATGTTTAATGGAGAGAGAGTAGGAATAAATCCTGTAACTGAAGAAACTGAAGCTAGAAAAATATCTGTTGATGAACCATTCTCAGCTATAGTTTTCAAAACTCTTGTTGACCCATTTATTGGAAAAATCTCTTTATTTAAAGTAAATTCAGGAAGACTAAGAAAAGATACTGAGGTTTTAAACCCTAATAAAAATAAAAAAGAGAGAATTGCTCAAATTATATACTTGAGAGGAAATAAACAAGAGGAAGCTCAAGAGCTTATTGCTGGAGATATTGGAGCAACTACAAAACTTCAATATACACAAACTGGTGATACTCTATGTGACAAAGATAAGCCTATAATGTATAGAAGTATTGAATTACCTGAACCTTGCTTATATTCAAGTGTAGAGCCTGCACAAAAAGCTGACGATGAAAAATTAAGTACTTGTCTACAAAGAATGATGGAAGAGGACCCTACTTTTGTTATCAATAGAAACTATGAAACAAAACAACTTCTAATTGGTGGACAAGGGGAAAAACATCTATATGTAATTTTATGTAAAATTAAAAATAAATTTGGAGTTCATGCTGTTCTTACAGATCCAGTTGTTTCTTATCGTGAAACTATTAAAGGAACTGTTTCAGTTCAAGGAAAACATAAAAAACAATCTGGTGGAGCAGGACAATATGGAGATGTCCAAATTAAATTTGAACCTTGTGAAGAAGAATTTAAATTTGTAGATGAAGTTAAAGGTGGAGTAGTTCCTAGAACATATATGCCAGCAGTTGAAAAAGGATTATTAGAAGCTAAAGAGAAAGGAATCTTAGCTGGATATCCAGTAATTAACTTTAAAGCTACTATATTTGATGGATCTTACCACCCAGTAGACTCTAATGAAATATCTTTCAAACAAGCTGCTATTCTTGCATTTAAAAAAGGTATGGAACAAGCAAGACCTGTACTTCTTGAGCCTATTATGAAACTTGAAGTAGTAGTTCCTGAAGCTTACATGGGAGATGTAATGGGAGATATGAATAAACGTAGAGGAAGAATACTTGGAATGGAACCTAATCAATATGGAGAGCAAGTATTAAGTGTTGAAGTTCCTCAAGCTGAAATTCTTAAATATGCTCTAGATTTAAGAGCTATGACTCAAGGAAGAGGACAATTTAAGTTTGAATTTGTAAGATATGAAGAAGTACCAGAAGTTATAGCTAAAAAAATAATAGAAAGTAGAAAACAACAATAAAATAGTATAGAAGTTATTATAACTATTTAAATAACTCTAGAGAAAATGCCAAAAAGCTCAGTTCTTTTTGGCATTTTTTAAGCTTTAAAATAAAAATATTTTAGAGTATAATTAAAAGAAAAACATTAGAGGGATATTATGAAAAGAGTTATAGATAATAAGTTAGAGCAAGAACTACTAGATGCAATGTATAAGTTTCATAGTTTATTGAAAGATGGATTTATGAGTCAAAGTAAGATAAATATGAAAGTTGATATACCTAAATTTACATATTCAGATCTCAACCATCATAAAGAATTAAGAGTGGCTTTAGAGTGTTTAAAAAATAATTATAGGGAGTATTTGAAGTTTTTAAGAGAAAAAGATTATCTCCCTCTTTTAAAGGTTCTATATTTTTATGAAGATTGTGAAGAGTGTATTCCAGTTGTATTAAATTTATCACTAAATGAGTTTTTAGAATCAGATTTTTATATAAGTAGAGATGAACTGAAAAAATAAACTTGTATGAAAATATAGTGAGAGCTATTGATTTATAGAAAAAATATAGTAAACTGAAGATAAGAAGATAACTTTATTGATAATATAGAGGTGATTTTATGGGAAGGAAAAAGAAAGATAATTTACCTGTTTTAGCTGAAGAGTATCCTCGTGACTACAATATGGCAGATTGGAAGTATGAAAAGATTATTGAACAGATAAAGGAGTTTGAATCTTTTTTAGATGATGATCATGAGATAGGATTAAAATTAGCATCTTTTGGGTCTTCAGTAATAATGTCAGTTACAGATATAGGTTATCAAAACCCAGATATTCTATATTTTTACGGATTTGTTGATGGAAAAGAGGCTCAACTTATTCAACACATTAGTCAATTGAATTTTTTAATAACTTCAATAGAGAAAGAGGACAAGGAAAAACCTGCTAGAAGAATAGGTTTTGCACTTCCTACATTAGAGGAAGAAACTGATAAAGAACTTGAAGAGAGATTGAGAAAAAGACTTGAAAAAGAATTAGAAGAAGAAAAAGAAAACATAAAAAAAGATTAAGAAATTAAAGTAGCTTTCTATGATAAAGTTAAATTCATAGAGAGCTATTTTTATTAGATAAATTATATTTAAAACCTTTGTAATTATTGTAGTAAAAAAAGAGTGAGTAACTTTTAAAAATCACTCACTCTTTTTTTATTAAAATTGTATGGTTTTAACAGCTCAATCACCAAACTGTTATTAGCATATAAAAAACAATACACATTTTAACTTATATAATAAAATCTTTATATTCTAGGGAAACCCCAACCTGTGTAAGTCAGGGCTATATGGGTTTGTTCACATGAGTGAACATATGGGTATTAGAAACAAACTGTCATTGTTCTACTTTAATATAATATCACACTCTTCTAATAGAGTCAATACCATTGAAATTCATTGTTTATATAGAACATATGTTTATTATTAATAAGATTAAAAAATATCCGATATATGTTTACTTAATATTCAAAAATATTTATAAAAAAAGTCGAAAATTATAAAAGCCAATTTCATAGATTTTTATAATTTAAAATTTTTCTATTAAGAATACAATTAAATAAAAAATGGATAAAATTTAAACTAAATATTTTCCTTGATATTGCTTTTATTTTAAATATAATGTATTATATTTGTAAGGAATATGGTAACTGGGAGGTTAAAATGAAGAGAGAAACGCTATGCAAATTAGGACTTACACTTGTGGCTATTACATGGGGAAGTGGGTTTCCTATTACAAAAATAGCTTTAGATAGTGGAATCGCACCTAATGCTATTATGAGTATCAGATTTTTAGTAGCTTCTATGCTTATTTTTATCTTTTTAAAATTAAAAAAAGTGGAGATAACTAAAGAGGAAAAAAAATTAGGTTTAGGAGCAGGAATAATATTAGGAGGGGCATTTTCACTTCAAACTATAGGTTTAGTCTACACCACACCATCAAAAAATGCTTTTATTACAGGAGCTTATGTTGTATGTGTACCATTTATTTTGTGGCTATTGACTAAGGAGAAACCTAAAGCTATAACTTATATATCATCTATAATATGTTTTATAGGGATAGGATTTTTATCACTTGATGGAGATTTAAGCATGGGATATGGAGATTTGTTGACATTGGTATCAGCTCTATTCTTTGCTTTACAAATAGCTGTAATAGGGGCATTTATAAAGGATAAAAACCCAATAGTAATAAATGCTTTTCAAATGTTAAGTGGTGGATTATTAACATTAGTTTTAAATATTATTTTTGAAAACTTTTCTATTGTTACAACAAGAATGAATGGAGTTCAAATATCAGCTATAGGGTTTTTAATAATTTGTAATACATTGATAGCATATTTAGTTCAAACAATTTCTCAAAAATATGTTCCATCCTCAACAGCTTCTCTTATTCTATCAACAGAGATTCTTTTTGGAGCTATTACATCAATAATATTTATGGGAGATCCGATTACACTAAAAATAGCTTTTGGAGGATTGTTAATATTTGCTTCGGTTATCATTTCTGAAACTGAATTAAAATTTTTAAGAAAAAAATAAATTAAAAAGACTACTTAAATTGATAGTTTAAAATTATTAATTTAGGTAGTCTTTTTCTTTAAGATAATTGTAAAGAAATTTTTTAGCTCTCTCTTTTATTTAATAGTTTTCTTCTCTCTTTCCAATCAGGAATAAATTTTTCAACAAAGTTCCAAAACTCTTTTTGATGATTAGGATATGGAATATGAGCAAGTTCATGTAAAACTACATATTCAATAAGTGGAAGAGGTTGAAAAGCAAGTTGTAAATTATATGTGATTACTTTTCTAGCTGAGATACATGAACCCCATCGACTTTTCATATCTCTTATTCTTATTTCGTTGGGAAGATAACCTATCATTTTTCCTATTTTATAAGTTAAATCTTTTAAGAGGACTCCAAGTTCTATCTTTACCCAATTTTTAAAAATACTCTCTCTATCTTCGACAGTTGAATTTTCTAAACAATAGATATGTATTTTTTCATTTTGAATAGTTACTTTTTCATTATAAGAAGGTATTATTTCTAAATAGTATTTTTTTCCAAGATATATTATTTCTTCACCACTTTCATAATTTATCTCTTTTTTCTTTCTATTTTTAGCCTCTTCTAATTTTTTTACTATCCAATCCTCTTTTTCTTTGACAAACTCTTTTAAATATTTTTCAGGAACTCTTAGAGGTGCTGAGATTAAAACTCTCCCATCAGGTGTAACTTTTAAGATTATATTTTTTATCTTTTTTCTCGTTATCTCTACTTTTATATCCATCTTTTACCTTTCATAAGATTTTTTATAGATTATATCATAGATTTTTAACTTTTTATATTTATAATAAAAAAACTACATCCTCAATCTTAGAAAATTAAGATTTTAGATGTAGTTATCTTTTTATTAAACGTTTATATCTCTTACTCCACTTTCAATAAGTTTTAAGTTCTCTCTTATTTTAGCTTTAAATTCTTCATTTGGCATTTTTTCTAAAGTTTCCATAATAACTCTATCTCCAAGAGCTCTTAAATCTTCATCAGCATAGTCTAATAAAAACTCTTTTAAAGTCATTAGAGCATTAGCTTCACACATAACATTGATCTGTCCACTCTTAGCTATCTCCATAAATCTATCCCCTGTACGTCCGTTTCTATAACAAGCAGTACAATAACTTGGGATATATCCACTTTCAATTAAGCTTTTTAACATTTCCATTGGAGATCTATTGTCACCCAATTCAAATTGAGGTTTCTCATCTATATTTTTTTCTCTTTCAGAGTATCCCCCAACTCCTGTGCAAGATCCACTACTTACTTGAGAAATTCCAATATCAATTATCTCATCTCTAAATCCAGCTTCCTCTCTAGTTGAAATAATAAGTCCTGTATATGGAACTGCAAGTCTTAAAACTGCAACAAGTTTTTTAAAGTCTTTGTCAGCTACAAGATGTGGATAGTTTTCTAGTGATACATTTTCAGCAGGTCTTAATCTAGGAACAGAGATAGTGTGAGGTCCTACTCCTGTAACTTTTTCAAGCTCATTAGCATATCTAATCATAGCTATTGTTTCATATTTATAATCATAAAGTCCATAAAGAACCCCAATACCAACATCATCAATTCCAGCTTCTCTTGCTCTAAACATAGCAGTTGTATGGTATTCATAATCTTTTTTAGGTCCTTGAAGATGGAAATATTCATAAGTAGGTTTATGATATGATTCTTGGAAAAGAATATATGTTCCTATTTCAGCCTCTTTTAATCTTTTATAATTTTCAACAGTTGTAGCAGCAATATTTACATTTATTCTTCTGATACTTCCATTTTTAAATTTTATTGAGTAGATATCTTTTATACAATCTAACACATAATCAATTGAACAGTTAATAGGATCTTCCCCAGCTTCAAGAGCAATTCTCTTATGTCCAAGTTTTTCAAGAGCCTTAACCTCTGCAATTAACTCTTCGCTATTTAATTTTTTTCTAAATAATTCATCATTACAATGTTTGTAACCACAATATCTGCAATTATTTACACAGTAGTTACTGATATATAAAGGTGCAAACATAACTATTCTTTTTCCATAGATTTTCTCTTTAATTTTTTTTGAAACAGCATACATCTCTTCAAGCAGATTTTCATCCTTTATACTTAAAAGAATAGCAGTTTCTTTATCAGTTATTCCCTCAGCTTTTTCAGCTTTCTTTAAAATTTCTCTAACTATTTCAGAGTTTTCACTTTTTTTCTCAGCATCTGAAATAATTTGGTTTATTATATTTTCATCTAAAAAATCAAGATTATATTTATTCAAAGTTCTCCTCCTTATATTTTTAATTTTTTTAATTATATCATACTTTTTTATTAAATTATACTAAACGTTGTATAATTTAGATTCACGAGTAAAATTTGTTCAATATTAAATAATTAATTTCCCTTTTTAAATGGAAAATATATAGTGAAGTGTGTTAGTTAAATTTTTTTAAAAATTATGTTATAATACCTCATATAACATAGTAAAAATGGAGGTATAAAAATAAAAAAAGTTATTATAATAGGTCTTATTGCTAGTTTAATAGGAGCTAAGCTATATTTTGATAATGAAAAGAAAAAAGTTGACATTCAAGAAAAAGTTGCAACAGTAGAAAAAACAGTAAAAGAAGAAGGAGATACTATGGAAAAGAAAATGTTAAAAAGAGATGAGATTGATCAAAAATATAAATGGAATCTAACTGATTACTATGAAAACTGGGAAGCATGGGATAGAGAGCTTTCAGAAGTAAAAGAGTTAATGAAAAAAGTTCCTGAATACAAGGGAAAAATAAGATATAGTTGTGAAAAGTTTATTGAGTTAATAAAATTAGAAGAGGAGTTAAATAGAAGAGCGGAAAAACTATATGTATACCCATACATGTTAAAAGATTTAAACTCTAAAGATGAAGTAGCTTCAATTAAGATGCAAGAGATTCAAGCTCTATTCACTCAATACTCTGTAACAGTAGCTTGGATGACTCCTGAAATTTTAGAAATTCCAAAGGAAACTATGGAAAAATGGATAGAAAAAAATGAAGAGTTAAGAGATCAAAAGTTTAATATAATGGAAATTTACAGATTGCAAGGGCATGTATTAGATGCTGAAAAAGAAAAACTTCTTTCTTACTATGGGCAATATATGGGATCTCCAGATGATATTTATGGAGAACTATCTATATCAGATATGAAATGGAATGAAGTAGAGCTATCTGATGGATATAAAGGACCTGTTACAAATGGAATTTACTCAAAAGTATTGTCTACAAATAGAAATCAAGAGGATAGAAAGAAAGCTTTTGAAGCTCTTTATAGCTCTTTTGATGGAAATAAAAATACATATGCAGCTATTTACAGATCACTTTTACAAAGAGATGCTGCATCTGCTCAAGCAAGAAACTACAATTCAACTTTAGAGAAAGCTCTTGAGCCTAAAAATGTTCCAGTAGAAGTATTTGAAACTCTTTTAAAATCAGCAATAGATAATAATGCTCCTCTACAAAGATACGTAAAACTTAGACAAAAAGCATTGGGATTAAAAGATTATCACTACTATGATAATAGCATAAATATTGTTGAGTATAATAAAGAGTTTGAATATGATAAGGCAAAAGAGATGGTATTGGCATCAGTAGCTCCATTGGGAGAAGAGTATACTAAAAAAATGGCAACTGCTTTAAGTGATGGTTGGATAGATGTATTTGAAACTGAAAATAAGAGAAGTGGAGCATACTCATTAGGAATCTATGATGTTCATCCATATGTACTTTTAAACTATCAAGGAACTATGGACGATGTATTTACAGTAGCTCATGAGATGGGACATGCTATGCACTCAACTCTTTCTAGTGAGGCTCAACCATATGCAACACATGATTATACAATATTTGTTGCAGAGGTAGCATCAACATTTAATGAAAGATTGATGTTAGATTATATGATAAAAAATAGTGATGATTCAAATGAAAAGATAGCTCTTATTGAACAAGCTCTAGGAAATATTGTTGGTACTTTCTATATTCAAACTCTATTTGCTAACTATGAGTATCAAGCTCATAAATTAGTTGAAGAAGGAAAAGCTATAACTCCAGATGTATTAAGTGGAATTATGGATAATCTATTTAAACAATATTTTGGAGATACTCTTGCAATGGATGAGCTTCAAAAGGTAATTTGGGCAAGAATCCCTCATTTCTTTAACTCTCCATATTATGTATATCAATATGCTACAAGCTTTGCTTCATCAGCTAATCTATATGATAGAATTACAAATGAAAAATATAGCCAAGAGGAGAGAAAAAAAGCTACTAAAGATTATTTAACTCTTCTTCAATCTGGAGGAAATGATCATCCTATGAGCCAACTTAAAAAAGCTGGTGTTGATTTAGAAAAAGAGGAAAGTTTCCATGCTGTGGCTAAAGAGTTTGATAGACTACTTGATCTATTAGAAGTTGAATTAAAGAAAATAAATAAATAATTTGTTCTAAAAAAGTTACTTTTCATTTAAAACTTGACAAAGAAAAAAATATTTAATATAATAAAATTATGGAAAATAGGTGCATATAGCTTAATAGAGGAAGCAGGGTGTAAATCCCTCACAGTGAAAACTGCTGTAAGGTGGACGAAATCACAAAATGCCACTGGGAAACTGGGAAGGTGTGAAAGTAGGATGAAGCTAAGTCAGAAGACTTACCAATTTTATGATATTAATAATATTGTCAAGATTATTATTTGTGAAAAATTGGACTCTAATTAGGAAAACCTAGTTAGAGTCTTTTTATTTTTAATACAACCATTTAGGAGGAGAGAATGAAAAAATATTTAATGCTAGCAGCTATATTAGCTGTTGGGACAACTACAATGGCAGAGGAGAAAATAGCAAGTCAAAAGTTAAATGAAACAGTTATTTCAACTGAAAACTTTGAAACAAGTGTGCTTGATACTGCTAAAAATATCACTATTGTAACTCAAGAGGAGATTCAAGCTAAGGGAGCTAATACAGTAGCTGAAGCTTTAAGAGGAGTGCCAGGGCTAACAGTTTCATATATGGATGGAGGAGAACCAACTTTTGATTTAAGAGGATATGGAGCCACAGCCTCTCAAAATACTCTTATTTTAATGGATGGAGTACCATTAAATAATGTTCAAGGAAGTTGGTATTATACAAGTCAAATCCCAGTAAATATGATTGATAAAATAGAGGTAATTCCATCTGGTGGAGCTGTAATGTATGGAGATGGAGCAGCTGGAGGAGTTATTAATATTATTACTAAAGCACCTCAAGATAAAAATAATTATGGTAGTGTAGGTTTAGAAGCAGGTTCATGGGGAACAACTAAAGGGAATGTAAACTATGGAACAAAAGTAACTGATAGATTATTAATGGATATTTCCTATACTGGTTATAGAAGTGAAGGATTTAGAAATAAAAATTCTAATGACACTATATATGATGCTAATTGGAATACAACAACAGTTCCTACAAAACATGATAAAGATGATAAAAGAGAAGCTATTTGGTTAAGAGGTAAATACCTTCTAGATAAAGGAAGTTTAGAAGTTAACTATAGACATAATGAAGTAAAAGATTATTATACAGGTTCATTAAAAAAAGCTCAATTTAAAGAAGATCCTAGTATGGCAGGAAATTATAATGGTATGGGAAGATCTATTGAGAATGATTATTCTTTAAAGTACAATCAAAAAATAAATGATAAATTTGATTTTTTGATTTTTGGTGGATATGATGAATTAGAGTTTAAAGGAGAAACTGGAAGAAATCTAGATACTCATTATTTAGCAAGTCAATATTTTATTAAACCTCAAGTTAAATATAATTATAAAGAAAATAGTTATATTATTATAGGTGGAGATTATAAAGATGGAAAATCTGAAGATAAATTAATTCCTTCAAATAAAGATAAAAAAAGAGAATCTTATGCAGGATATATTTTAAATAAAACAACTGTAGGAGATTGGCAATTTACTCAAGGATATAGAAGAGAAAAAATAAAATATGACACAGAAATAAAAGAAGGATATGGAAAACCAATATTAGGAACAAAAGAAAGTCATAATGCAGATAGTTTTGAATTAGGAGTAAACTATCTTTATTCTGATACTGGAAGTATATATTTAAGTTATGTAAATGGTTTTAGAAGTCCAAGTATTCAAGATATGGGAGCTTGGAAAGGAAATATTAAACTTCAATCAACAGAAAATTATGAATTTGGGATAAAAGATATGTATAAAAATACATATGCTTCAGCATCGGTATTTTTAATCAATACAAAAGATGAAATATATTTAGAAAAAACAATAGATGATACTTTTGGAACTAATAAAAATTTTGATGGAGAAGTAAGAAGAATAGGAACACAAGCATCTTTACAACACTATTTTGATAAATTAACTTTAAGAGAAAATATTACATATATCCAACCTAAAGTTACAAGCGGAAAATATGATGGAAAAGAGTTTGCAGGAATTTCAAGATGGAATATTAATTTAGGTGCTACTTATAATTTTACAGAAAAATTAATAGGAAATATTGATATGTATTATTTAAGTTCTGCTTATGCACAAGATGATTTTGCTAATAAATTAGGAAAAGAAAATGCTTATACAACTGTAGATACAAATTTAACTTATAAATTTAATGGCGGATTAGAAATTTATGGTGGAGTTAGAAACTTATTCGATAGAGAATATGCAAATGCTATAACATCAAGTCCAGCAGGATATAAGGCTTATTATCCAGCTGATGGAAGAAGCTATTATGCAGGATTTAGATATAATTTCTAATAAAATTTAATAATGGAAAAGGGGTAATAAAAAAATTATCCCTTTTTTAGTATATAACTATATTCTTTTTAATCAAAAAAAATTAACATAAAAAATAAGTTTCAATTTCGCATGAGATTTTTTAAAAAATGTGCTATAATAGAATATAGACAAAAATATTTTAAAAGAACAGGAGGGCTAAAAAATGAGTGATATCATATTAACTGTAGATAATTTTAGTTTGAATATTAAAAACAGAGCAGTTTTACAAAATGTAACTTTCAATGTAGAAAGAGGTGATTATCTAGCAATTGGAGGAATTCCTGGTTCTGGAAAGAGTAGCCTTATTAAAAGTATGTTAGGATTAATAACAACTGGTATAGAAGGTGAAATTGCTTATCATAATATAGGGAAAGATGAGGTAAGTTATATCCCACAAAATGTTATGCAAACAAAGGAAGAGTTTCCTGGAACTGCAAGAGAGATTGTTGCAATAGGGATGATCTCAAGAAATAGAGGAAAAATAATGGGAGAAAGTGACTGGGAAAAAGTAGATGAACTTTTAAAAGATATGGGACTTTTTGAAGTAAGAGATAAAAAGATAAATAAGCTAAATACTTTACAACAATTAAAAGTTAATATGGCAAAACATATGATAACTGATCCGAAGCTTCTTTATATAGATAACCCAAGTTCAACACTTGATGTGAAAAGTAAGATAAATTTTTATGAAACAGTAAAAAGAATGTGTGACAATAGACAACTTACAGTTATATTTATTACTCATAATATAAAAGAGATCTCTAAATTTGCTAATAAACTTTTATTTTTAAGAAAAAGAGAGAAAAACTTCTATTTTGGTGACTGTGCTGATTTTATAAAAGAGAAAGAAAGTAAAGTTAAATAGGAAGGGTTTAATATGAAAAAGAAATTTATATGTTTTATCTCAATGGTATTTCTAGGCATAAATATATATTCTAAAGATAAAATTAAGGTGGTAGCTCCAGATGGACTTCCTGCTCTAAGCTTAGTTAAGATGATAAATGAGAAACCTCAAATTGATGGGATAGATGTAGAATATAAAATAGAAAAGCTATCTGAATCTTTAGTTATGACTCTTATGAAAAAAGATGCTGATATAGCTATTGTTCCATCAAATCTTGCAGGACAATTATATAACAAAGGATTAGGTTATAAAATTGGTGGTACAGTAGGTTGGGGATCTTTCTATGTTATCAGTAGAGAAAATTTTGATTCTTTAAAAGCTTTAAAAGGAAAAAAGATAGGAACAATAGGAAAAGGGCTTACTCCAGATATAATTTTTCAAACTCTTTTAAAGAAAAATGGATTAGATATAACTAAGGATATTAAAATTGATTATTTAAGTAGTGGAAATGAATTAGCACCACTTTATTTAAGTGAAAAAAAAGATATTGTAGTAATTGCTGAACCTATGGCAAGTAAGATTCTTTCTAAAGATAAAAATAGTAAGATTAATGTTGAACTTAATCAAGAGTGGAAAGAACTATTTAATGTAGCAAAGGGATATCCACAATCAACATTGATAGTTTCAGAAAGTGTATTAAAGGAAAATCCTAATTTTTTAGATGAGTTTATAAAAGATTTAAAAGATAGTATTGAATTTATAGAAAGCAATGATAATAAAAGATTAGAATATATTTCAAAGGCTCAAATTACTCTACCAAAGGATATTATAGATGAAGCTATTAAAAAAGCTAATTTTGATTTTACAACAGGAGCAGAGGGAAAAGATGAGTATATGATATATTTTAGAGAGATAGCTGAAAATAATAAAAAAGCTATTGGAGGAAAAATTCCAGATGAAGAGATATTCATATCAAAATAGTTATCTTTTTTTATCTTCTATAATTTTTCTTGTTGTTTGGGAGATTATTGCAAAAGTTGTTGGAAATCAAATGATCTTTCCAGATATATTAACTGTTTTTAACTATTTAATTGAGATTTTGAAAAATGAAGATTTTTTAATTATACTTTTTAATACCTTAAAAAAAGCAGTTATAAGCTTAATAGTTTCATTTTTTTTAGGAAGTGTGTTGGGAATATTAGCTTATAGATATAAAATCTGTGATATGATATTTTTTCCATTTATAAACTTTATAAAATCAATTCCTACAATAGTAGTTATAATTTTAGTATTAATATGGAGCAAAGTTGAATTTGTTCCATTTTTTGCTGGAATAATGATTGTTCTACCTATTATATATGAAAATATTATAGGTGGAATAGAATCTATAGATAGAGATCTAATAAAGATGGCTAGAATATATGATGTATCAAGATTTTTAATTTATAGAGATATCTATATTCCAAGTATCTATTTTCATTTATCTTCAACTCTTCCATCAATAGTTGGACTTGCTTTAAAAGTAATAATAGCTGGAGAAGTTTTAGCTCAAGATACACTTTCAATAGGTGGAGAGATATTTATGGGAAAAATCTATCTTGAAAGTGCTACTATATTTGCTTGGATAATTATAATAATTCTTGTAAATTTTCTAATTGAGGTTACAATAAAAAGCTTTAATAGAAAGATGAGTAGTTGGAGGAAAGAGTAGTGCAATTAAAAAATATAGTTAAAGATTATGGAGATAAAAAAGTTTTAGGTGGAATTGATATTGAGATAGAAGAAGGGAAAATCACAGCTATTTTAGGTGAATCTGGTTGTGGAAAATCTACCCTTTTAAATATTATAGCAGGAAAGATAAAAGATTATAGTGGAGAGATTATCTTTGAAAGAGAACATGAAAAAGGGATATCATATGTGTTTCAAGAAGATACTTTAATACCTTGGAAAACTGTTTATAGTAATCTTGAATTTGTATTAAAAGGAAAAGTTGAGAAATCAGAACTTGATGAGAGAATAAAAAAATATTTAAAGATAGTTAATTTAGAAGGAAGTGAAAAAGAGTTTCCTAATATGTTAAGTGGAGGAATGAAGAGGAGAGTTGGGATAGCTAGAGCCTTTGCCTTTCCTTCAAATTATATGTTTATGGATGAACCTTTTGAGTTTTTAGATGTAAAGATAAAAGAGGAAATAGTAGAAGACTTGATAAAATTACAAGAATCAGAAAAGAAAACAATTATTTTAATAACACATGATATTGATACAGCAATAACTTTAGGAGAAAAAATAGTGGTACTTGGTGGGAAGCCAAGTGTTGTAAGGTCCTCTTTTATTAATAAATTTGCTTTGAAAATGTTGGAAAATAGTGAAGAAAAAGAGAAATTTAAGTTAGAAATAAAAAAATTATTCTTGTAAATAATTAGAATAAAAGGTATAATAAAATCTAATATTTTGTTTAAGGAGAGAAGAATTAATGATAAAAATAGGTAAAAGACAAAAAATGATAGTTGATAGATTTACAAGTGTAGGAGCTTATCTTACTGAGGTTGAAAAAGAGGGAGAGGAGTTAGAGGATATAAGTATACTTCTTCCAAATAATGAGTTAGAAGAGAGAGAGCTAAAAGAGGGAGATGAAGTAGAAGTTTTAATATATATGGACTCTGAAGATAGACCAGTAGCAACTTTTAGAAAAACTGAAGCTCTTGTTGGAACTTTAGCTAAATTAGAGGTTACAGATGTAAACCCGAAACTTGGAGCTTTTATGGATTGGGGACTAAAAAAAGAGTTACTTCTTCCTAGAGGGCAACAAGAGATACCAGTTGAGGTAGGGAAAAAGTATTTAGTTGGAATATATGAAGACAGTAAAGGTAGACTTTCAGCAACAATGAAGATCTATAAATTCCTTCTTCCATCAACTTCTATTAAGAAAAATGATATAGTTTCTGGAACTGTATATAGAATAGAGTCTAATATAGGGGTATTTGTAGCTGTTGAAGATAGATATTTTGGACTTATCCCTAAAATTGAATACTTTAAAGATTACAAAGTGGGAGATGAGATAGAAGCTAGAGTTATTAGAGTTAGAGAAGATGGAAAGATAGATTTAACACCAAGAGAGAGAGCATATATTCAAATTGATGAAGATGCTGAGCTTATACTTGGTAAGATGAGATTGTTAGGAGATAGCTTTGGTTTCACTGATAAAAGTAGCCCAGAAGAGATTATAGATTATTTTAATATGAGTAAAAAAGCTTTTAAAAGAGCTATGGGAAATCTTTTAAAAAATGGAAAAGTTGAAAAAAATGAAAAAGGGTATTACAGAATAGTTAAGAAAACTAAATAAAATAATTAAAATTTTAGGAGGAGATTATGCTTAGTTTTATACTTTATGTGTTACTTATTATAGGAATGTGGAGAATTTTTGAAAAAGCAGGGGTTGCAGGATGGAAATCATTGATTCCTTTCTATAATATCTATGTGCTGATAACAAAGATAATTAATAAACCTTGGTGGTGGTTTCTTCTTATTTTTATACCAGTAGTAAATGTTATTGTTGCATTTTTAATAAATTTAGCTTTAGCTAGAGTTTTTGGAAAAGGATTTTTATTTGGAGTAGGACTTTCTTTCTTAGGTTTTATTTTCTATCCTGTTTTAGGATTTGGAGATATTGCTTATCAAGGGCCTATTGAAGTAGAAGTCGTTGATTCAGAAGAGAAAAGAGATTACGATTTATAATAAATTTTTAACTATTTAGTTATAAAAAAATTAGGAGAATTTGCTTGGTGCAGATTCTCCTTTTTAACTGATTTCTATCTTAGCAGAATTACTATTAAATTTTTAATCTATTAACAGATTCAATTCACTTTCAGGAATTTTAAACCATTTCATTATCTGTTCCCTAGATTTTTCCTTCATCTCATTATCAATATAGGGCATTACTTTTAAAATAGCCATTCCCAAAGCAAAAATATCATCACTATAACCTACTATTGGGGTAATATCTGGTAAAGCATCTAGTGGAAGAATAAAATACCCCAAAGCCCCAATAATTATTGATTTTTCTTTAGGTGGAATATCCTTTCTCTGTAAAGTGTTATAGAGAAGTAAAAGCATATACACACCTTTTACCCCTACAACTTTTAAAACTTTTTTCAATTTATCAAAAAAGTTTTTCTCATTGTATTCCTTTTTATACTCCTCTTTTTCAAGATTAATATTTTCTTTTTCTTCCATTAGATCTCACCATCTTTCTTTAATTAATCTTCGTAAGTTCCTTTTCTAATAATTTTTTTATTTCTTACAAATTGTTTTCCAAGAGCAAAAACATCTGTAATATCAAGATTATCATCTAGTAATACCATATCAGCATCACTTCCCTCTGCTAAAACTCCCTTAGCTGGATAAAGTTTTAAGAATTTAGCAGGGTTTATTGTTAAAAATTGAAGAGCTTCACTTAAAGTGAATCCATAATTATTAATAAGTCTTTTGATTTCAGCTTGGTGAACATTGATAGGTGATGCACCTATTCTGATTAAGTTTCCTGCTGCATCATAGTCTGAGAAGCTTCCATACCCATCTGAACTAAATGTTATGTGGCTTAAATCAACTCCAGCTTCTTTTGCCATAACTACCCCTTTAGATGCAGTAGCATAATCCTCTTCAGCAAAAGAGTCAGTAATATCTATATATCCACCTTTTTTAGCAAATTCAATAGCAGAATCAAAAACTTCTTTCTTTCTATTTACATGTGTAGGTAAAAAGTGTTTAATAGGAATTTCTGATTTTTCAATTACATTCATAACTTGAGAAAGAAGTCTATCTCCATCTCCCATGTGAAGTACAACTATTCCAGCTTTATTTGAGAACATTCCAGCAGTTCTAACTTGAGAAGCTAGATCTTCAAGGATACCCTCATCAATATATGATGCTCTGTGATCTGATATTGCAAGTTTTACCCCTATGATCTCTTCGATAAAAGTAACATCTCTTTTTACTGTTCCTGTGATTGTAGGTGATGGAAACTCATAAGCACCAGTTGTTACATAGCAAGAGATTCCTTCCTCTTTTAACCCTTTAGCCTTTGCTACAATATTTTCTACATTTCTTGTTGTACTATCAGTTCCTAACACTCCAATTACAGTAGTAACTCCAGCTTCAACAATTTTTGATAGAGGTGCTTCAGGTACTCTAGTTTTAAAACTTCCCTCTCCTCCACCTCCAGTTATATGGATATGTTGATCTATATATCCAGGTACAGCTTTTTTACCTGTCCCATCTATTACTTCACATTCAAACCCTTCAATAACAATGTTTTTATCAATTTTCACAATTTTATCATTGCAAAAAAGAATATCTTGAACCCCTTTAAATTCTGGATTGTAAATCTCTACATTTTTAATAAGTTTAAACATACTCCACCTCACTATATTTTATGTTAAATATATTATACAATAGTTTTTTTCAAATTAAAACCATATAAATTTCTTAAAAATAAAAAACACCTTCCATCTAAATTAAGATAGAAGGTGCAGTATTTTACAATAGATGAATATTTAATTTTTTACAAATTTCGTGAACCTCTTTTGGCCACATAGAAGCTTGAACCTCTCCAATATGTAGTTTATCTAGGAAGAATAGACAGATACGAGATTGTCCTAAACCTCCTCCAATTGTATATGGAAGTTCTCTGTTTAATAGCATTCTATGATAGTCAAGAGTTTTTCTATCTTCACAACCAGCAATTTTAAGTTGTTTAGCTAGAGAGTCTTCATCAACTCTTATTCCCATAGATGAAAGCTCTAGTCCAATTCCTAAAGGCTCATAATATAGAATAATATCTCCATTTAGTTCCCAATCATCATAGTCAGGAGCTCTTCCATCATGTTTTTCTCCAGAATTTAAAACTCCACCTATTTTCATAATAAATATTGCTCCATACTCTTTAGCTGCTGCATGTTCTCTCTCTTTTGGAGTAAGTAAAGGATATTTATCCTCTAACTCTTGTGTAGTTATAAATGTAATTTTTTCAGGAACTTTTCTTGAAAGTTCTGGATAAAGTCCACAAATATAATCTTCAGTACTTTTTAAAACTCCAAAAATTCCTTCAACTGTTGATTTTAAATTTTCCTCTGTTCTATCCTTTTTTGCTATAATTTTTTCCCAGTCCCATTGGTCAACATAGTATGAATGTATAAAGTCTGTATCTTCATCTCTTCTAATCGCATTCATATCTGTATAAAGCCCTTCACCTATATTGAAGTTATAATTATGAAGTGCCATTCTTTTCCATTTTGCCAAAGAATGAACTATTTCTGCTTTATCTCCTGCTTTTGTAACAAAACTTACAGGTCTTTCTATTCCACTAAGGTTGTCATTTAATCCTGATTCAGGTTTAACAAATAATGGAGCTGAAACCCTTGTAAGATTTAACTCTTTTGCTAATTCCCTTTCAAAGAAATCCTTTACTTGCTTTATTGCAACCTCTGTTTGTCTAAGATCTAATTTTGATTTGTAACTCATTTTACCACGTCCTTAATTATAATTTCCTTCAATATAGTATTAATGTCTTTTATAATAGCACTATTCCTGTAAAAAGTCAATAGTTTCTCACCTAAAATTAAAATATTTTTTTATTTATAATAAAAATAAAAAAATATTATCTTAAAAAATTACTTGACATTTAATTTTTTAAGATGTACAATTAGGCAAATCAAAAAAGTAAATGAGGAGGGGAAAAATGATCAGGAGATTTAGGATAAGGAAAAATGAAAAATTAAATAGAAAACCTTATTCTTTAAAATTGGTTGATCAAATTTAAACTTTCTTGAAAAGATTGGGTATAAAATGTAGATAGATATTTTATCAATTATATTTTGTATTCCATGAGCATAGAGTGAAATGTGATCAATAGATTTATTCTATTGATTTTTTTATTAGAAGTTTAATGCAGCCTTTTTAGAGGTTGCATTTTTTTTATAATCAAGTAATAAAATTTTAATTATTATAAAGGGGGAAACAAATGGATTACTTAGTTTTACTGAAAGATATTTTTATTGGAGGAGATAGATACATGTATATCTTAAATGGTCTAGCTTTTTCAATCGGAACAACACTGTTAGCTACTATAATAGGAATTATTCTTGGGATTTTAATTGCACTTTTGGAACTTTCGCAATTTTATCCATTAAAGCATAAAAAAGGTTGGGAAAAATTCAATCCTCTATCTTCAATAGCTTTTGGATATGTTGATATAATTAGAGGTACTCCAGCAGTTGTACAATTGATGATCTTAGCAAACTTAATATTTGTTGGAGTTTTAAGAGATACACCTATCCTTGTTATAGCTGGACTTTCATTTGGAATTAACTCGGGTGCTTATGTTGCTGAGATAATAAGAGCAGGTATCGAGGGGCTAGATAAAGGACAAATGGAAGCTGCTAGAGCTTTAGGAATGCCTTATGGGGTAGCAATGAAAGAGGTTATCATTCCTCAAGCTATTAAGAAAATTCTTCCAGCTCTTGTAAGTGAATTTATAACTCTTTTAAAAGAAACTTCAATTGTTGGATTTATCGGAGGAGTAGATCTATTGAGATCAGCAAATATAATTACAAGCCAAACATATAGAGGGGTTGAACCACTATTAGCAGTTGGACTTATCTATCTAGTATTAACAGCATTATTTACTAAAGTTATGAGAAATGTAGAAAAGGGGTTGAAAGTAAGTGATTAAGGTTGAAAATTTATATAAAAATTATGGAAAATTAGAGGTTTTAAAAGATATTAGTACAGAGGTTAAAAAAGGTGATATCATCGCTATAATAGGACCTTCAGGAAGTGGAAAATCTACATTTTTAAGATGTTTAAACAAACTTGAAGAGGCAACAGCTGGACATATATATGTAAATAATCAAGATCTTATGGGAGTAGATACAGATATTAACAAGATTCGTGAAAAAGTAGGAATGGTGTTTCAACACTTTAACTTATTCCCTCATAAAACAGTTCTTGAAAATCTAACTCTTTCTCCAATAAAGATAAAAGGTTACTCACAAGAAGAGGCTGAAAGTAAAGCTTTAGTTCTTCTTGAAAAAGTAGGATTAAAAGATAAAGCTGCTGCTTATCCAAACCAATTATCAGGAGGACAAAAACAAAGAATAGCTATTGCTAGAGCCTTAGCAATGGAGCCTGAAATTATGCTATTTGATGAGCCTACATCAGCTCTTGACCCTGAAATGATCAAAGAGGTTCTTGATGTTATGAGAGATCTAGCTAAAGAGGGAATGACAATGCTTATTGTAACACATGAGATGGGATTTGCTAAAAATGTTGCTAATAGAGTATTCTTCATGGATAGAGGAAATATTTTAGAAGATACTACACCAATTGAACTTTTTGAAAATCCTAAGCATGAGAGAACAAAAGAGTTCTTAGATAAAGTTTTAAATAAATAATTTTATTATATTAATTTTTTACTACACTAATTAATGAAGCAAGTATAAATATATAAATACAGGAGGAAATGATTATGAAAAAATTTGTTAAAAGTTTACTTATGGGAGCATTAGTTTTATCTTTATCTGTTTCAGCTATGGCAAAGGACAAGATCTTTGTTGGAACAAATGCAGAGTTTCCACCATTTGAATATCTTGAAAAAGGGGAAGTTACAGGATTTGATATTGAATTAGTTAATGAGATTGGAAAGGTAATGGATGCAGATGTAAAAGTTTTAGATATGTCTTTTGATGGACTTTTACCTGCTCTTCAAATGAAAAAAGTAGATTTAGTTATTGCAGGGATGACAGCTACTGAAGAGAGAAAGAAAACTGTATCATTTACACAACCATATTATACAGCTAGCCAAGTTATCATAGTTAAAGAGGGAAATAACTCAATAAAATCTTTTGATGATTTAAAAGGTAAAAAAGTTGCTGTTATGCTTGGATTTACTGGAGATACTATTGTTAGTGAAATTGAAGGAGTTAATGTTGAAAGATTCAATGCTGCTTATGCTGGAATAATGGCATTACAAGCTGATAAAGTTGAGGCTGTTGTGTTAGACTCTGAACCTGCTAAAAACTATGTAAAACAAAACCCAGGATTAGTTCTTGCTGAAGCTGATGCTGAACAAGAGGAGTATGCAATTGCTTTAAGAAAAAATGATAAAGCTCTTCTTGAAAAAGTAGAAAAAGCACTTGCTGAATTAAAAGCTAATGGAACATATGATGCTTTAATTAAAAAATATTTTAACTAATAGTTAAATTTAAATCCCCCTCAAAGTCCATTGTGATTTTAAGGGGGATTTTATATTAAGCTAGATTTAATTTGAAGGTGTGAAGAAGCACTTCATCAATATATAAATCAGTTATTTAATCATCCCAGCACTCTGTATTTTTTAATTCTGGAATGCTGCTAGCTTTAAATACTGGATCTTTTCCAGCTTTTCTCTGACTTTCATAATCTTTGATAGCTGCAAAAGCAAATTTAGCAAGAACTGCTATTGTTAATAAGTTCATTGTTGCCATTAATCCCATGAACAGATCTGCTAAGTTCCATACAAATGGCAAATCTGTAATACAACCATATAAAACCATTACAACAACTGCGACTCTATAAACTGTTAGCCAATTTTTATTAGCTTTTATAAATTCAATATTAGTTTCTCCATAATAATAATTTCCAATTACTGATGAAAATGCAAAAAACAGTATACAAGCAGCTATAAATATTGATCCCCATGAACCAACTTCAGAAACTATTGCATCTTGAGTTAATTGAATTCCAGTAACATTTCCTGAAGTATAGCCATCTGAAATTAATATTATAAAAGCTGTACAAGAACAAATTATTACTGTATCTGTAAATACTCCAAGAGCTTGAACTAATCCTTGTTTAACAGGATGAGATACATCTGATGTTGCTGCTGCATTTGGAGCAGATCCCATTCCAGCCTCATTAGAAAATAATCCTCTCTTAATTCCTTGCATTATAACAGTTCCGAATAACCCTCCTGCCACTGGTTTCAACCCAAATGCACTAGAAAAAATTAATGATAAAATAGAAGGAATCATAGTTATATTTTTTATAACAATAAATATTGCTACTAAAATATAAGCTACTGCCATTACTGGAACTAATACTTCAGCAACATGAGCTATTCTTTTAATTCCACCAAAAATAATTACAGCTGTAACTACTGCTAGGATTATTCCTACATAAAGTTGATCAATCCCAAAAGCTTTATTAAAAGCTGAAGCTAAGGTATTTGATTGAACTGAGTTAAATACTAAACCATATGTTATAGAGATAAGTATTGAGAAAACAACTCCCATCCATCTCTTTTTTAAAGCTTTCTCCATATAGTAAGCTGGTCCACCTCTAAAATGATCTCCATCTTTTATTTTATATATTTGAGCTAGTGTACATTCTACTAAGCTTGAGCACATTCCAATTAAAGCTATAAGCCACATCCAGAAAACTGCTCCTGGTCCTCCAATTACTATGGCAATAGCAACTCCTGCAAGATTTCCTGTTCCTACACAAGAAGCTATTGAAATACAAAAAGCTTGGAAAGAAGAGATTCCATTTTTACTTTTTGAACTTTTTCCACCTAAAAGTCTAAACATTTCCCCAACATATCTTACTTGAATAAAGCCTGTTTTAATTGAGAAATAAGTTCCTAAAGCTAAAAGTAATGCAATTAGCACATACGAATACAGCAGATTATTTGCTGCTCCTATAAGTTGAGATATTTGTTCCATAATTTCCTCCTTGATTTTTTTCAGTATCTGTTAACTTAAATTTATTTGAACTACTCCTAATCCTTTGTAGTATAATAATCTGTCCAGAATTATTATATCCCCCCCTAAAATAAAAGGAGTAGTTACAATTATAATTGATAACATTATTAGCCTCTATTTCTTTAACTGAGTTTTTTTATTTTTTAGTATTTTCTATCTATCCATAAGCTTATTTATTTTAATTTAGAAGTATTATACCATTTTAACCAAATTTTTAAAATAGTATCACTAGAAAGATTATAGTTTTTTGGTCTACATCATCTTAAAATTGAGTATAAATATTGGATAAAAAAATCCCAAAGTTCAAATGCTTTGGGATTTTGTAAAACAATCATATTATTTACTTTTATTTAGGAAACATAAGTTGTCATTGAAATTAACTGTTTTATTGTTTCAACATTTTTTTTTAGTTCAGGTGAGTTAAGAATCTCTCCACCAATATATGAATCAGCCTCTTTCAAATACTCTTGAGCTTTTTCTTTTTCATCAATAAGAGCATAGCACCAAGCAAGTTCCAATTCTGTCCATCCTCTATACTCCCCTTTTTCTGCTGAAACTTTTAAAATATCTATTGCCTTTGAAATATCTCCAAGTTTTCTATAACAAGAACCTAGATGGTAAGAGATCCATTCACTATCTGGATTTATAAATTTAGCCTTTTCAAAATACTCTAAAGCTTCCTTAGTTCTTCCTAGTTTTGCTAGAGAGAAACCGATCTGTCCATTAATCCAATCATCCTCTCTGCCAAGGGCAATAGCTTTTTGGAAGTACTCTAAAGCCTCCTCATATTTTTCTGGCTGTCCACTTAAATTCCAACCAATTTCAGAGTATAACCAAATATCATTTCTACCAAGCTTTTCAGCCTTATAAAGATATTTCAATGCCTCTTCTGAATTATTTAATTTTCCATAGAGATAAGCTATTTGAGAATTAACAGAAACACTGTTTCCATTCTCTGTAACAGCAAGAGGTTTAAGCTTTTCAATAGCCTCATCTACTCTTCCAAGATCTTCTAAACATTCAGCTATTTGAGAATTTAACCACTCATCATTTCTACCAAGAGATTCAGCTTTTTCAAAATATTCTAAAGCCTCTTCATATCTATTTAATCTCTTTAAAGAGAATGCTAGTTCTGAAAACACCCATTCATCTTTTTTTCCTAATTCTATTGCCTTTTCTAAAAATAGTACTGCCTCATCATATCTTTCCAATCTATTTAAGCAGAATCCCATCTCTGAATTTATCCACTCATCATCTCTACCAAGTTTTTTAGATTTTTCAAGATAAATAAAAGCCTCTTCATATTTTTCTAAATAATCAAGCCAATATCCAAGTTCACCATTTACAGCAATATCATCTTTACCTAACTCAATTGCCTTTTTATAATACTCTATTCCCTCTTCAATTTTATCCAATCTTACAAGAGAATATCCAAATTCAAAGGTAATCCACTCATCATCTCTACCTAACTCTTTAGCTTTTTCTAAGTGAATAAGAGCTTTTTCATATTCTCTAAGATGATTATACACCCAACCAAATTCAGAGTTAATCCATATATCATCTCTTCCAAGCTCCTTAGCTTTGTTTAAATATTCCAATCCCTTTTCACAATTATCTTCTATATTATCATATAACCAAGCTAATTCACAAATAATATAGATATCTTCAGGATCTACCTCTAAACCTTTTAGATTATATTCTAAAGCTTTATCATATTTTTCTAACTCTTTATACAAAGATCCAAGTTTTGCATATATCCAAGCATCATCTCTACCAAGTTCAACAGCTTTTTCAAATTCTACAATAGCCTCTTCATATTTGCCCATTCCACCTAAACAGAATCCCAATTCAGAGTGTAACCAAATATCATCTCTTCCTAAAGAAATAGTAGTTTTTAAATGCTCATAAGCTTTCTCATAATCTTTTATATAGTCATATGCCCAAGCAAGCTCTGATTCAGTGGCTATAATATCATCTGTATCCTTTGCTAAATTTCTAGCTTTTTGGAAATACTCAAAAGCTTCATCATTTTTCTCTTCATCTAATTTTCTATTTCCTAAATCAGAATAAACCCATCTTAAAAGAGTATCTCCATCAAGTTCATTAGGATTTAACTCAAGGCATCTTTCAAAATATTTTTTAGCTTCTTCTAAATATTCTGGATTCTCTTTAGCTTTTTCAGAGTAGTAATAAGAGTAACCTACACGGAAGTTCCAAAGTGAGTCCTCTTCTCCCTCGTCTTTTAAAGAGAGTAAAACTTTAAGTCCCTCTTCACATTGACTGTTATTATTATATGCTCTTGCAAGTTTTCCAAGAATATCATAGTTTAAATCCTCTTTAGGTAAAGAGTTAATTATATCAATGATCTCTTGGTTTTTCCCTCGCTTGTGAAGAATATCTAACTCTTTTTCTAAATCACTTTTGTTGGCAAAAGATTGATATAACTCCTCATCATCAATATCTATCAATCTTTCTCTTGAGTTTTTATCTGCCTCTTCATCTATATAATGAGAATTTGCATAGGCATACCCTCTATCATTTTCTATATCATCTTTTAAAGTTAAAAATTCATAATCATTTGGTACAAGTTCGAGTCCTTTATCTATTGCGTTGTAAGCTTCATCTAATAAATTAAATTTGTAGCAAATTCTACCAAGTTGCAACCACCCCCAAGGGTACTCTGGTTCAACTTTTGTTCCAAGTCTACTATACTCTAGAGCTTCATCAAATCTTCTAAGATAAACTAAAGCACAAGAGTATCTATAACACCAAACACCACTTTTTACACCTTCATCTTTTACCTTAGCAAGTGTTTTTTCTGATAGCTCATAATATTCGTAGGAATCCATATTGTTGTAAACATAAGCTCTCCAAAGTGCTACATCTAAATTATTATCCATTTCTTCATCAGTATAATTATTTTCTTTTTGTATTTCTTCTAAACCTCTTAGAATATCCTCTAAGTATGCTCCTTCAAATAAGTTGTTCCATTTTTCTGTAATTATAGCCATAGCTCCTCCTTTAGATCACTAAAGTTATTTCTTATTAGACGAAAAATTTTTATAAAAAGTTTTTTATCTAGTAATTTTATCCCATAAAATATATCTACTTGGAATATCATCACATAACCAAACTTTATTTTCTGACAGATAGAATTTATGTCCTATGCTTTCAAGTCCCTCTATATCTATTGGAAGAATAACCACTTCTCCATGTCTTTGTCCAACATTTCTAGTAGTTTCAATGTCCATTGATAGATGAACATATTGTCTATTCATTTTTAAAATCCCTTTTTCTTTTATACTTTCTAAAAATCTAGTGGCAGTTCCGTGATATAGGATTTTTGGTGGTGTTATCTCTTTAAGATTTAGTTCTACTTCTATAGAATGTCCTTGACTAGCTCTGATTTTAGTTTTATCTTCATTAAAACTATATCTTTTTTTACTATTTTCTCTGACTATCCTTTCTAAAATCTCCATATCAATATATCTTTCAGAAAGTTTTACTTTTTCTATCAATTCTTTTACATCAGCCCAGCCATTTTTATCTAAAGTTATCCCTATTGTTTCAGGTTTGTGCCTAAGGACAAGACTTAAAAATTTTCCTAGTTTTACATCATCTACTTTTCTCATAACTCCCTCTCCTTATAGCTTTCAATTTTTCTTTTTGGAAGTTTTGCTCCTATATTATTTAAAATCTCCCAAAAGTTTCTATAATCTTTTGAGGATATAATATAGTTTTTATTTTCCATAGTTATTTTTACTCTGTAATAATAAATCCAAAGTCTTGGTATATGCTCACTTTCTATAAAATCAATCTTCTGTATATCTTTTTTCTGTATTCTTATCTCTCTTCTCAAAATAGGATAAAAAAATATCAATTCATAATGGGTAATTTTAAGAGTTTTATAAAAAATAAAATCCCTTATAAATATAAAACCATAAAAAACTGCTAATAAAATTGTAAAAACAGTATAACTATTTTTTGAAAAGGAAACTCCTGTTTTTAGTCCAAAATAAACTATAAAGCAAGAGAATCCTATAAAAAAACTATCTAATATTTTAGATAAAATATTTATTTTGCTTTTTATCTTATAGTTGTTCATAAAACTCTCCTAGTTAATATAACTATCCAATTCCTTTAACCAAGTATTATAAACATCATCTATAACTGCTTTCATATCTTGATAATATTTTTCATCAAAAGTTAAATATAAATAAGCCTCTCTTTTTAATTCAGGAGAATAATATCTTTCCTCTCCAAAAATTCTTTTAGCGTATTCATCTATATTTCTTGGGAAGAAAGCTTTTTCTCCGTCGTCAAAATCATAATCATAATAATGTCTTATAAATTCTTTTCCTATATCATTGAAGAAAGATTTTCTTAAATCTCCTTTTAATCTAAATTTTACAAATTCTCTTAAATCAACAAAATCTTGAGAAGTGTATTTTTCAAGTTCTTTACCATAAGCTTTTAAGAAATTATCACTTAAAAAACTATTTTCCATAGCCCAACGAAGAAAAATAGCCAAGTGATTATATACATTTATTTCTTCAACTTCTATTCCTTTAGAATAATAATCTCCTAAATGCCAGTCTGCTGAATCCATAATATCATCTTGCATTTCTTTTTCTTTCTCACTGTATTCAAGGACTTTTTCCCTATTCATATCTATAACAAAACTTATTTTTTTCTCAACATCTAGTAATAGTAGATTTTTCATTCCATTTTTTAAAGCGAAAGTGTATTCCTCATCATATAATGGAACTATTTGATAAAATTGTAAATTTCTATTTTCAAGTTTTAAAAGTCCTGAATTTTCTTTTTTCATCTCAGGATATAAAATAGTTAATGCACTTAATTTTGTATTAAAAGAAAATGGGTCAAAATTATTTTCTAAATGTCCCCATTCATATGCGAAAAAGTAAGTAAAAGGAATATATGTTAATTGTATTAATTTATCTATTGCCCAAGTATAGTTTTTATCATCAAAATTCCAGTCAGGAGGTAAAGAAATCATAAGCTCTGCAAAACTTGAAAAATTTTCATTATTTTGGTTATACATCTTATGTTCTCCCATTCCAAGAGTGATAAGAGTATAATATGGCTTTTCTTTTGTAGGTTTTATTTGAGCTACATCTAAATATAAGTCATCATAGCCAACATCTTGATATATTTTTTCTATTCTTCCAAAATTTTCCTCTATAAATTTTATAATTTCTATTCTTTCATTTTCAGTATATCTCATAAAAATCTCCTCCTCTGCTTAAGATGAAAATAATATTCTATTTAATATTATTATACCATTTTTAAGGGTATTTCTATATAAAAAAATATTTTCAAGACACTTTAAAATTAAAATTTAATATCAAAAGTTAATGTTATTTCTATTTAATTAAACTTTATGATATAATAGGGGAGAAAAGGGGTGAGAAACTATGTTGATTAATCCATATACACCTGGAGCAGGAATGTTGCCAGAATACCTTGCAGGAAGAGATAAAATTATAGATGAAGCCAAGGCTAGTATAGACTCGTTAATTTTAGGATACCCAAGAAGACCTATAATATATTATGGGTTAAGAGGAGTAGGAAAGACAGTTCTATTAACTTATTTAAAGAACTATGCAGATAGTAAGCAAGTAATAACTTTTAACTTTGAAATCAAAGAGAAAGATAGTTTTATAAAAGACTTAATAGCTTATACAAATCAAGTAATAATAAGTTTAAGTAAAATAGAGCAAATTAAACATCTATTTGATTCAGTAAAGCAAAGTTTGATGAATTTAAGCTTAACATATAGTGTTGGTGAAGAAAGTATAAGTATAGAAAAGAAAATAAGTATGGGAACTTTTGAACATAATTTTGTAGATTTAATGGTTAATTTAGGGAAACTAGCAAGAGAAGCAAAAAGAACAATAGTTATCTTTTTAGATGAAATTCAATATGCTAAACAAGATGAATTGGAAGCTCTAATAACTGCCCAACATAAAATAAATCAGGAAAAATTACCAATTACTATAATAGGAGCAGGATTACCTAGAGTTTTAGTAACTATGTCTGAATCAAAAACTTATGCAGAAAGAATGTTTTTGTTTCAGCCTATAGATTCTTTAAAGTATGAAGATGTAGTAAAAGCTATTGTAAATCCAGGAAAAGCTTTTAATATCAAATATACAGAGGAAGCTCTAGAAGAAATATATAATATTACAGGTGGATACCCATTCTTTATCCAACTGTTTTGCTATTTAATAAGTGAAAAATACCAAGACATAACTTTAGATATAGTAAAAGAAAATAAGAAAGTATTTTTAGAGGAATTAGATAAAAGCTTTTTTAAAGTAAGATTTAATAAATGCACTAAGAAAGAACAAGAATTTATGTTTGCTATGAGTGATTGTGATAAACTACCATGTACTATGGCAAATGTAGCAAATATATTGGGAAAGCCTTTAAAAAATATATCTCCAGTAAGGGGGAGTTTAATAAGAAAAAATATAATATACCCTACAAGATATGGAGAGATAGATTTTACAGTACCACAATTTAAAGAGTTTTTACAAAGAATAAAATAAATAAGAGGTACAATCAAATTCTTAGAGAATATTATCTTTATTAAGAATTGTTGTACCTCTTTTTTTAAAGCTCTCCGTCTAGGAATTTCCCAACAATCTCTTCACAATTATTTATAAAATAGCTCCAATCTCCTATTTTAAAAATTTCCTCGTGTTCTCCGTCAAAAATATATAATGTTTTTTCTTTTGGATACCATAAAAGATGTAACCAATAGTTTTCTAAATCTTTTACTAAAGAAAGATATTTTTTTCTTTTCCAAGTCAGTTCAACTGTATCTTCCAATTTCCAAAATTCAATATATTTACTGTCAATATTCTCTGAAAATTCTATTTTTAAATCTCCCTTATTAAAGAACTCTACCATATCTTTTGGCAGTTTATATTTTTTTATTATACTTTTTTTAGCCTCTTCATTATGAAAATCTACTGGCTCTAAACTTTTAATATAATCTATCATCTCTTGATTTTTATTTAAAACTGCTATTGAATATGGTCTTTCTCCAAATCTGTTTTTAATTGTTATATCAGCTCCCTTTTCTACAAGCCATTTTACTAATTTAAGAGAATCTGTAGTAGCAGCTACTATTACAGGAGTTGAGTTATCAGTAAAAACTTGGTCATATTCGTGATAATTTATATCAGCTCCATAGTCTAAAAACATTTGAGCTAATTTTTGATTTCTGTCATAGACAGCCTCTCTTAAACAATTATTTCCATATTTTTTAACAGTTACTCCATATTTTTCAAAAACAGCTATATTTTTAAAATTTTTTCCATAATAAATATCAGAGTAAATTCTTTCATATTGTTTTTTAGTGAGATTTTCCAATGCTCCGTGTTTTATAAATAATTCACAGATTTCAAAAGAACAAAAACGCCCTGCATTTGAAATATGTGTTACCCAATCATCTTTTTTGGCTTTTACATCAGCTCCTTTTTCCACAAGCCACTTTATTACTTTTTCATTATTACATTGTATAGCTATTTCTAAAGGAGTTTCTGTTATAAATTCGCTTAAAGTAATTTTTTTATTTATATCCCAACCATTTTTATACTCTTTCTCTAAATTTTCCACATCACTATTTAAAATATACTCTACAACTTGAGGTACTTTTTCAAAGTTTCCAAGATAACCAATTTTGTACATAAGTTCCCTCCTTAGTTTTTATAGTTTATAATTTTTAGTAAAGTTCTATCAGATTTATAGAACTTCCATTCTCCAACTTTTTTTCCTTCTTTATACATACCTTCTGAAGAAAGGCTTCCGTTCTCATTATAATATTTCCAAAGTCCTATTTTCTCTCCTTGAAAAACTTCTCCCTCTTCTTCCAGTTGCCCATTTGGATAATATCCTCTATACTTTCCTTTTCTATCCTTTAAATTTTGCTCAAACTTTAAATTTCCATTTTCATAGAAAACTTTTATATTTTCCATATCTCCATTTTTAAAAGTTCCTATTTGAGATAGATTTCCATCTTCAAAAAACTCTTTAAACTCTCCATTAAGCTTTCCATTTTTAAAATTTTCAATAGATTTTACTTGCCCATTTTTATATTTTTTAATAATCTGTCCTGTAAAATTCTCATTTATTTGATAACCAAAAGAATAAAAACTCACAAAACAGAATATAATTGATAAAATTAACTTTTTCATAAATTTTACCTCTTAATCAACATCATAGTATAAGAAATGTTTTCCACAATGAAGACATTTGAATAAATATCCTTGAACATGTCCCCCATCAACCATATTTTTTATTATTTCTATCTGTTCCTCACTCCACTCTGAATTAAATTCAGGACTTCCATTTTCAATGACTTCTTCTAAAACTCCCATTTCTTTTAGTTCTTTAGCTCCTACATAACCAAGAAAAGCACAAAAATCATCACAATGAGTTACCCAAATTTCTTGTTGCCAACCACAATAGCTTGGAGTTCTGTGAGTTAATTCATCTATTTTTTCTTCATCACTAACTTCTCCAAAATAAATATCTATAAAATCTCCGTCAAATTTTTTACTTGCCTCTCCATTGGCTATACATTCAGGACATAAATATTCAACATCTTCAACTGAATAAAAAGGTCCAGAATAATATACATCCGTTTCTTTTCCACAACAATCACAAACTACAGTTTTATCTGTTTTAAAAGTTCCTGTTTTTAAAGGGTCTGGGTGATATTTAAAAAATGGCAATTCTTTTTTCATAACTTCCTCCTTATCCTGCTAATCCATTAACTAAAAAGTTTCCATTTTCCTCAATATAACATTCTATACAATGCCCTACAAAATAATTAGGCTCAAAAGTAATATATACTGACATATCCTCTGTTTCTCCATCTGAATAAATATCTGTTGCAATCTCTCCAAAATTCATACTCTTTTCAAAATTTTCTTCAGTTATTGGAGTATAAACTTTAGTACCATTTATAAGATAACAATTTTCTTCTTCTTCAACTTTTATTCCGCCTTCTTCCCATTTTACCCATTTTGTTGCAAGATTTATATAATCTTTTTCTTTTAAAAGTTCCATAAGCTGTGATCTGTTTTTCTCAGCCTTTTCAAGCATATTATTTATTTTTTCTAAAGATTTGTTTAAAATATCTTTTAATTCAACTTCAGAAACTTCATCTTCTGTATCGTAGTTTAAAAGTAATTCTGAATTTTGCCCTAAAAAATCAATACTGGCAGTAAAATAATATCCCCAATCATTTTTCTCTATTTCAAAATCATCTATTGATATTCTTTTCATAGTCCACCTCTAATCAAAGAAATTTTTTATCTCTTTTCTTTTATCCAAAATTTTAAAAAGTTCGTCCATATCTAAATCAAACATCTTGCTTTCATCATCTATCTTAGAAAAATAATAATTTATTTTTTCCTCTCCAAACTCTTTTTCTAATTCTTTCCATTCACTTTTTAAAAGAGGAACAAAACCTAAAGTATCATTTCCTAAACTCTCCATAAATAATCTTATCTCATATTCAGGCTGAATAATTTTATTTAAAGTTTTGATAGTTGTATCTCTGTCAGAACCCTCTTTATCAGGATAAGATATTTTATATTCTTTTCCTTTCCATTCTATAAATATATCAAATCTCATTTCATTATCAACATCTTTACTTTTTCCTAAAAGATCTCCTGATTGAATTACTCCCTCTATATAATTTATTATATCTTCGTCATACTCTCTCCAATCTATCCAAACAAGTTTTTGGCTGTTTTCCCAAAAATTATCAAAACTTTCTCTATCTTCATTTTTTAAAAATTCTTTCATATATTCCATAAGCCACCTCAAAATTTTTCTAAATCATTATAAAGTTGTTTATTAATTTCAGATTCTCCATAACCACAAATCTTAGCTATCATTTCCATTCTTTTTAAAGATAACAATGTTTTTTCTTTTAAATCTTCACTGATTTTTCCAGTTATTTTTATCTGTGCAAAAGCTGTGGCTGTTATTACTTCATCGCTTTCATTAATTATAGCCTCTCTGCTTAAACCTTTATCTTTTATTTTCAATTCCTCTGCAAATGTTTTTTCATCAATTATAGGCACAGGCTCAAAGTATTCTATTCCCCACTCTTTCTCTATTAAATATTTAGGGAAGTCTGAAAAACTAAAATTTTTATTTTTTCTTATTTTCTCCTCTATTATATGAAGAATATCATTTCCTGTATCACTTCCAAAAGGAGTTTCCTCATCTCCACAATTACAATAAAGTTGTTCATCAGTAAAATGCTTTCTAAAATTAGGGTGTGAAGTAAGAAAATCTATATCATATTCCATATCATCAAAATAATAACGATTTTCAAAATCAAAATTATTTACTTCTTTATATCCTTTTTTTATTTTAGATTTAATAAGTTTTTCAGCTTGTTTCTCACATTCCTCTATACTATCCCATTCTTTAATCTCATATTTTCCAATACTATCTATTTTTCCATAATTTACTACAAATTTTTCTTCAAAACTTTCTATCCACCAAAATTTATGAGATTTTTCATCAACAAATTCAAAAGCTCTTTTCATAACTTTCCCCCCTTGCTTAATAGCATTGAAGAATTAACCAGACATTATCAAAGTTTTTATTTTTTAAATCTTCTTTTCTAATATTAAAATATATTTTTCCACAATCTCCAAAATACAATCCATAATCTCCAATTTCCAATTCACTTACCTGCATAAGTAAAATCCAATCTTTTGCATTTTCTTTTATAGCTTTTTTGATATCATCATTGCCATATTTTATAGGAGCAGAGCCATAATAAATATTTTTTCTAGCCACTCCCTCACACTCTTCCCAATATTCTCCTTGGATAAGTTCAGGGTGTCCTAAAAGTTTTGTAGTATCAGCTTTATATCCCAATTCCTCTAACTCTTTTTCAAATTCTTTTTCTTTTCTATCCATTTCTTCATCACTATCATCAGGGTCATAATAATCTGGGAAATCAATAGGATAATCATTCATACTTTCAAAATTTATTTTAGATTCAGGAATTATACAATCTTTTTCCATATCTTCAGGAAAATCAACAGGAACTAAATCTTCTATCTCTCCATCATAATAAAAAACTTTTGCACTTCCTCTGTCTTGTGGAGAAAATCCCCAAGTCATAGTAAATAATTCATAGAAAAAATATAACATTCCTTTTTCAGGCAAAAGGCTTTCTTTATCATATTTATGGACTTCTTCACAATTAATCTGCATTAAAAATGAAAGTGGTCTGTTTTCAACTATTTTTTTATAATCTTCTCCATTATAATAAAACCATTGAAAAACTTTTGGTAAATCAGGTTTTCCTCCAATCTTTGAAGTTCCTTTTGGTAATTTTTTTCTGTTTTCATCTTCAGAATAATTTATTAAAATTGCATTTCTTTTTGAAGTTTCAAGCATATTTTTATCTAACATAATAAAACTCCTTTCTAATCCCACCAAAAATACCATACACTAGAATTAACTAAACTTCCTGCCAGTTGTCCAAGAGTTTCATAACTTTGGTCTACATCAGGGCAATATCCATACATCTCTACTGCTGTTTCCATAGCTGTTTCTTTATCAGTAATAATTTTTTCAATTTTATACTCCAATACATCGTGAGTTATTGTAATAGGTACAGCTCCAAATTTTTCATACCAATATCTTGATATTGCCATATGTTCTGATGTGCTAGGACATTCATTCCAATTTCCCATAGGAAACCAAGCAAATATCTCCCAAGGATTTTTCACAGGAACTTTTACTATAAATAGTTCTTCAGGTTTATCTGTATCATAATTTAAAAATCCTATTGGAGAATTAAGCTTTTCTTCTTCAGTTTCTTCAAACTCTCCAAGTATCTCTTCACTAAAAGATATCTCATCATCTTCAGCTTCTGTTTTTCTTATATTTATTAAATCTCTTAAAATATTTTTTCCACCCTCTGAAAAAATAGATGAGATATATCTTTTTCTATAATCTCTTACATCTTCTATATTAAACTCTTCATCATCTGATATATTAAAAGCTAAACTTTCTAAAAGAGTTTCATCAACAGTTATAATCACAGGAAAATATCCTTTTTCTTTTCCCTCTTTGCTGTATTTTTCAAATTTTTCCATAATTTCTTCATATGTATTATTAGGAAAATATTCATATTCACAATCAAAAAATTCTACAAAATCCTTTGCTAAATCATTTATTACTACCATAATATCACTCTCTTTAACCCTTTATAATTACAAGATCACCGTCACAAAACCCTGTTGTAATATGTGGTACTTGTAATATCTCTAACTCATCTAATTCTGAAACCAATTCTTCTAAAATTTCGCTAATCATTTCTAAAACATCTTTCCAATCCATATCTTCAGGAATGTTTAAATCTGGACAAGTTCTCTCAACAGGTTCAAAATCTTCATCACAAGCCCAATCATCATCATAAAAATTATAAAGTTCTGAGCCAGTAAGTTCTATTCCATAGGGTTCAAAAAGTCCAAAGTTTAAAGCTATTATTTCTTTTGGAAGAGTCTCCTCTTTATCTATTCTTAAAATCCAATTTTTAATAATATTTTTTACTCTTTCTTTCATAATTTATCTCTCCTTTTTATTAAGAATTATATTCTTCAGCTATATCATTTGAATAGAAATTTTCCTCTACATTACCTAAAAACTCAAGTTCTCCCCACTCATTAGATATTTTTTTAACAGCTCCCCCATATTTACAAGAGGGTATTCCAAAGAAACAATTATATTTTTTATCAAATCTATCTTTTCCTAAGAATTTCTTCACAGGCTCTATTAAATTTTCCCATTCTTTAAATAGAACTTCTAGTTTATCAGTAGGCTCTTCACTATTTCCACATATTTGAAAATCTTCATCAAATGTTACTCCAAAATCATATTCAAATCTATTAAAATATTCTTCAAACAACTCTTCAAAATCTTTTTTCCACTTTTTATCCACAGAAAAGATTTTTTCTAACTCTTTATTAAAATCTTTTTCTAAAAAATTATATTCAGGATTGTACTCTTCCTCCTCTTCATCCTCCTCAAAAATACAGTAAAATGATTGAATATATCTATAAAAATCTTCTACATCTTTAAAATTTCCTACCCAAAAACCTAAATAACCAGCTTTTCTTTCACATAATTTATCTAACATTTGGAACCTCCTTAATAACTTAGTTTTTAATCATATTACTCTTTTAAATTTGACTTATAAAGAAAAAAAGATTATAATATTTATATAAATACCCTTTGGGTACTTATAAGATTGAGTTATTTAAGTTCAGATAGAAGCTCTCAAGTTTTTTTGGGAGCTTTTATTCTGCCCTTCGGGGTTCTTTCTATTCATCATCAGAATACTCTCTTTCAATATCTATAAAATGAATATAGAATCCACAAAGCTCTCCTTTTTCACCATATCCAAAATAACAAGGATAATATCCATCTCCCCAACCTGATGCAAAAACAGGAATATTTAAGTCACTGTCAGGGATTATAAAATTAGCCCAATCTCCACAATCTCTTTGATATTTAGGAGATTTTTTAAAACTTTCTTCTAACAATTCTTCAAAAATATCATCATAAGGATTGTCTGCCCCTTCCTCTTCTTCAAGTTTTTTCCAATATTTTACATACTCATCTTGAGTTTTTTTATCTGCTACGCACCCCATTCCTGCATCTACACCAAAACCATAATATTCATCTTCCTTAGCCTCGTCCATTTCCTCTTCATTTCCTGTTACAGCTAATTCATAAACCACTGGCTTATTTTTACTAAATTCAACCTTTACACAAGCATATCTATCTCCATAATCTTCACTTGGAACAACACAAATTTTTACAGGAAATTTTCCAACAGGAGTTTTTTGAATATATGTTTTTGCTTCTCCAAGTTCTACTAATGGGTCACAAGTTAAAATCTCTCCAGTAGGTAAATTAACTTCTCCAATATCTAAAGTATCAACTTCCATTATTCCTATCTTCTTTTCATTAAAATAACTTTCTAAATCTATTTTACATCTAAATTTCTCTTTGTTTCTCTCATACATCTCTTGCCACATAGTTTTGTCCTCCTGTGAGTAATTTAAAAAATCTATTTTCATATTAATTCTAGTTCCTAGTTCTTTTAATTTTTCCAAATTTTTTCTATTTATAGGGAAAATAGAGTAACTATCAGAGCTAGTATCAATATTTCCAATGAAAATGTCTTCTTTACCAAATACTTTGTTAAACTCTTCACTCCAAACCTCTATATCATCATCTTCATCAAGGGTTAAATCTTCAATATTACAGATATTTTCATCTATACCAACTTTTTTCATCACATCAGAAATCATTCGAAAATCTTCTAGCTCACATTTCCAATCTAAATAGCAAATATATCCATTTTCACTTAAAAGTAAAATCATTGCCACAATTTTTAATTCTATTTTTTTTAATTTAATTTTTCTTTTATCAGAAAGGGCATTTATCTCATCATCAAAATATCTGAAATTTATATCATTTCTTAAGTAGCTATTAAAATCTTCTAAAATTAATTCTAATTTCTTTAGAATTTCTCTATCATTAACAGAGAGAATACCCGCTATTTTTAATAAAATTTCATCAGCATAAGAAGTTTCATCTTTTTTTACACTTGGTTTTATTAACAGGCATTTTTCAAATTTATTATCTTTCACTTGAAAAATATAGATTTTATCTCCCTCATAATCATAAATTGAATAAGTAGGAAACTTCAAATTTCTCTCTTTTATTCCAAATGGATTTTTTAACAGTTCTTCTTTTGATATTTTTTTATCTAATAGAAGAAAATCTATCTCTTCACTATCAAAAGTTAAAAAATAAAATCCACTGCTTTGTAAATTATCTAAAACTTGTAGTAATATAAAAGTATCAATATCATCTGTTACTTTTTCCCAAGAGTATAAATCATCATTGGTTGTCATATATACAGGGGGATTTTCCAAAGCTAAATCCTCTTTTTTTATACCTGCATTCCATACCCCTTGATTTTCTGTCCAAAATATTAAGAAATTATCTGTTTGTTTCAAAGCTTTTTCTATCTCATCATTGGAAATTCCATCATCTTCTAAAGTTTCTCTCTCCCAAGTGTGAGAAAATCCTATTTCATCTAAATTTAAAATACTACTAAAACAACTATTTATATCTAAATCCCCGCATTCGTGATAATATCTTCTTAAAACTCTAGGGAAATTGGCTTTTAATCTGATTTCAGTTCTATTTATCTCTTCCCAACTTATTTTATAATTATTGTTTGAAGAGTTATTTCCAAAGACTTCTGCAAAAATAGGGCTATTAAAAAAGTTTTCTGAGTTTGTGGAAGTTACCCTATTAATCTTTTTTCTATATAATAATTTAACTATATGCTCTGCTGATAAATTATATCTTTCCATATAACCACCTTATCTTTATTTGCTTTTTTTTATAAAGTATGATATTATTAAATTAAGAGAAAATGCAGTTGTAATTGTCCAGAAAAGAGAATAGTCTTATGCTATTCTCTTTTTATTTTTTTGTTCTCATGATATAATACTTTTGGGAAACCTCCCGAGAAAGGAGGCGAGAATAATTACAACTGCAGTAATACTGATCATTTTTATGTTGGTAGGGTTAATTGGGTTTATTTTTTGGCTTTTCCACATAGATCAGTAAAAAATTCTCGGGACAAGGATTGGACACCCTTGTCCTTTCTCTAAAAATTACCAATTTCTTTCTCTTATTGCTTCCTCTATGTCAATATCTATTCCAAAATAATCAAGTATCTCTTCAACAGTTACTCCGATACTATCTCTTGCCACTGTTTCAATCTCACTATCATTTTCATCAAACTCATCTTGCAGATCATTAATTTTTTCTGTCATCTCATCAAGCTTCTTTTGGACTTCTTCTAAATCCTCATACTCTTCTTTTTCTAAAAACTCAACTACTTCTACTATACAATCTTTTACTTTATCTACTAAAAATTTTGGATAATAATCATCATTATACATATCTTTTAAATAAACAAAATCAGGGTTTAATTTTTTCATAACTTACCTCCTACTCTTCATCTAAAGCTTCATAAAGTTTATCTAAAATAGGAATAATATCATCAGGTATTCCCTCTCCCCAACCTGGACTTTCTAAAACTTCTCCCTCTAAAGCCATATACATCTCTTTAGGTATCTCTCTTTTCATTTCCTCTTCGTCAATTTCTTCTGTCCAGTCATAATCTGAATTATATGGGTCATTTTTAGGGTCAAAAGCATATTTTTGATTTTTATAAAATCCTGAAATATAATTTTTTTCAAGAGTTTCCACAATATCATAATCTTCCAAAAGCCAAGAATCTTTCTTTTTACAATCTTCTCTATTTTCATATTGTTTAAATTCTTGAGGATTCATATACCAATATAAAAATAAAGCTGTCCCTTTGTCAGTATCTGGTTGTTCTGCTATCCATTTAATAACTTCTTTAGAATTATCAAAGTTCCAATCTATTGCTAAAAGTTGTCTCTCTTTTGGAGTGTTTTTCTTTAGGTAATCTATAATTAAAGCTGTTTCTAACTCATCAAACTCATCTTCATCTATTTCTATATTTTCCCAATCAAAATCTTCTTTTAAAATATCTTCAATTTTTAACATAATATACCTCCTTAACAACAATCCCAATTATATATTGCTTTATCAAAATTAAGCTCTTTTAAATCTTTTTCCCTTATAAAGAAATTAGCAATTCCACAATCTCCCCACATAATCTCATTTTTCTCTGTTCCAACACTATCTATTTGAAGAAGTAGTATCTCATAATCTCCAACTTCTCTAATATCAGATTGAGTAAAATTAGGGAATCCACCTATCTTATGTCCTGCTCCAAATAATTTTTCTCCAATTTCTTTATCCTCTTCTAAAATATCCCATATTTCCCAGTAATTTAATTGATTTTCTTTATCATATATTTTTAATATATCGCTATATTTATCTTTATTTTCATCATGAAATTTTTTCATCTCTCTATCTACTATCTCTCTAAAATCATCATTACTATCTGAAAAATATCCATCTGTTAATTTAAAGCTTAAAGAGAACTCTCCCTCTATTGGAAAATAACTATCTTCATCTTTATAAGGTTTATATTTTTCTAAAACTTCTTCCTCTGTTACACTTTTATCAATCTCTTTATAATAAATAATCTTAAATCCATCACCTAAATGTGGATCATAATCAAGCCCGAGAACATCATCATTTAATATCCAAAATTGCAAGATTCCCTCTTTCATAGGATAGATATTATTTTTTGGTAATTCTTCTATATTTATTTGAGCAAGTAAGGTAAGTTGTTGATTTTCTTTATTTTTAGGAACTTCTACATTTTTAGGTAAATATGGAACTCCACCAAATTTACTTTGAAATAAAGTTGGCTTATCATCTGATAAACTAATCTCAATCATAGGCTTTTTATTTTTTTCTAAAATATCTAAAACAATTTTTTTAATCTCATTGTTGAATTTTACATTTTCTTCACTTAATTTTTTCTTTGCCATACTTTACTCCTCCTTTAAAACCTCAATATTTCTAGTAATATACATCATTACATAAAGAACTAACATCAATAAAAGTGTTCCTGTTATAAGAGCATATTGCTCCATCTTCAAAATAGAATAAAGCACTGCATATATTCCAGATAAAAATACCAACATTCCAACTCCATATTTACTGTTTTTAGTTACAGCTTTTATATACAATGAGTTTGGAATTACCACCATCAAAGTGGCTATGATATAAGCTAAGCCAAAGCTAAAATATTCTGACATTGAGAGTAAAACTAAATAAAACATTGTAAGTGAGAATCCCACCACTCCATATTGAACATAGTGGGTAAATCTTTTACTTGTTACCTCAAAAATATATACTACAAAAAGGCTCAAAAGAATAAATAACATACTATATTTTACAGCTCTCATAACTTGCCTGTAATGAGTTACCCCCTCATATAAATCTACTCCGATTTTTCCCTCTGTAATATCATAGAACCCATCTACAAAACTTTGCTTATAATTTCTTACAAAGGAAGAAACTTCCCATTCTGCTTTGAATCCATTTTCATCAATTACCTTTACACTTGGTAAAATTCCATAAAATTTTGGAGCTTTCCAAGATGAGCTTACTTCAAAATGGTTATTTTTTCCAAATGGAAGAATATTTATTCCCTCATTACCTCTCAAGCTTAATTTTACAGAGAAATTTATCTTCTCCTTTTGATTTAGATTTTGCCTTATAGTCCCTGAAATTCCAGTATTTATTCCCTGTTGTGTAACTCCTGTTCCTGATTCAAGCTCTATATTTTCCCCCTCAACTATAAACTCTTCAACTTTCATAATAGATTTTGTATCAGTTATCCCAAGTCCAACACCAATATTATATGGAAAAATATTGGCAGGAACAGATTTTCTTATACTTGGAAAACTTCCCTCTAAAATAATATCTCCATTGTATACAGTTGTTTTATAAATCCCTCTTTCTTTTACTTCATCTTTTAAATAAACCTTTACTTTTAAATCATCAGGAAGTATTACTAAATTTTTAACAATTTTTCTTTTAGCCTCTTTTCCTGAATTATCATAATATGTCTCACTATCATCAAAGGGGATTGTTAGAAAAACCCCTGCAACAGTTTGCTTTCTTCCCCACTCATTTCCAATCTCTTCAACCATATTATTGTATGAGTAACCTCTATCATCAACTATTGTATGGATAAAAAATATAGGTATTTGTAATAAAATAGCCAAAACAAAGAGAAAACCTATTTTTTTAACAAGAGAATTGTTCTTTTTTAAATTAATCATATTACACCTCCACTTTAAAAGTTTTTAAAGTAATTATAAAGGCAGATAAGTCCTAAACCAATTACTACTGATATAAAGATAATAACTGTAAATTTCAGATTATATTTAAGTTGCTTTAAAATAAAAACTGTACAACCAACTATCATATAAATAACTATTGCTCCACACACAAGAGCTACTATATCAAAGTTTTTCATACTATCACTGATTCCTTAATATTAAGTTTGTTGATGAAACATAGTAATTATCTTGCACTCTGGACAAATCTCTATATATAAAGTTCCTTCTGCACTGTCCATTATAGTATCCCAATGAATTTGAGCAAGATACTTCATCTTCTTTCCACACTCTGGACACTCTCTATATTCCCAATCTTGTATCCAATTACCAAATCCACCTATTGTATTTACATCATCTGTAAATGCTCCATAGAACAGAGGTTTTTCTTTCTCAGAAACAACAAAACTATTATTTACCATTTCATCTATTATCTCATCTCTAAAATAATTTTCCTCTTCTCCCTCATATTCTAAGATCTCATTTGTTCCATCAAGACTAAATCTATTTGAAATTCCTTCACTTAAAGTTACACAGTTAGGACAACAACTTGTAGTGATAATTCCATCTAAACCTAAAAATGAAAATCTTTCATCTCTTCCATCTATCACTAGAATATTTATTATCTCTCCACCACAGTGTGGACATTTTTCTCCTCTTTTTCTAGCAATAAAAGTTCCATTCTCCTCTTTTTTCTCTCCCTTTTCAAAAGAGAAACACCTATCATAGTTAAGTTTTATATAATTATTATCACTGTCAAAAGTCCAACCACCCTCTTCAGCATAAATATCTGAGTCTACATAAAGTTTTTTTCTCCAAGGTCTCGGATTTATTTTTAATTCATATAAAGTGTCTTGTGATTTTTTATCTCCTATCATAGCAAGACACTGTAAAAGCAAACCTCCCTCATCAGAAGATTTTGTATTTAAAATTTTTTCTATTAATCTATCTCTTACTTCGGAACTCGCTTTATAATATAACTCACTTGGATAAAAAATCTTTCTTTCACAGGCTACTTTAGAAAACTCTTCTACATATATTCCTTTTGTCATCAAATCTTGAAAAATATCACGCTCATCAGTTTTATAAAAATTATCTTCTGTTGAAGTTTTTAATCTTTCTATCACTTGATTTATTTTTTCTTCTATCTCTTTATCACTCCAATTGTCAACTTCATCTCTATGTTTCTTAGCTCTACATCTCCAACATAAACCTTCAAAACCTAAAGGTGTTCCACATTCTAGACATCTGTATTTTAAATTCATATTGACCTCCTTATTTTTTCAACCATAAAGATAAAGAAAAAATCATTATTATCGCTCCAAACACTCCTGTAAAAAATCTAAATCCCCTCTCACCAAAAATTTCATACACAGTTTTCATAAATCTTTTTGAACCTGTTGGGTCACAAATCCATTTCCAATTAAAAATAGCTCCAAAGAAAAGTAATCCTCCTCCTATCACTCCAACAAGATATGGGTATCTTCTTAAATAGGGGTCTGCATTTTCCATAAACTTTATATATAGATCACTGATTGGATTGTTCATAACTACCCTCCTTTTCCTGAAATTTTTGTATAAAAAAATGCTCATGACAAAATAGTTCTTTGATCTATCAAAAAACAATTAATGTCATAAGCATCACCTCTCTATTGTAGAGTTTAAAATATTTATTTAATATAAGTATAATATAAAAAAATGTTTTTAACAATATTTTATTTGATATAATTTTTTGATAAAAAGCTATAATTTTATCTGACTATATCTTATAATATACATGATAACCTAAAAATAAAGGAGAGATAAAATGAATCCAAGAGAACTATTACAAGCATTAACCATAGCAGAGAGATTAAAAGATACAACAAGACATTGTTACACATCAAAAGGGAGACATGAAAGTGTTGCTGAACATAGTTGGCAAATGACTTTAATGGCATTTTTTATGAAAAATGAATTTCCTGAGGTAGATATTAATAAGGTAATTCAAATGTGCATTATACATGATTTAGGAGAGTGTTTCACTGGAGATATACCAACTTTTTTAAAGACAAAAGAGCACGAGGTTTCAGAGGAAAATCTTCTCAATGATTGGGTTGAATCTCTACCTAAAACTACTAGAGATGAGATGCTAAGTTTGTACAAGGAGATGAAAGAAAGAAAAACTTTAGAAGCTAAAATCTATAAGGCGATTGATAGTTTAGAAGCTGTAATACAACATAATTTTTCAGATATTTCAACATGGTCTGAAAATGAATTTGATCTAAACCTAACTTATGCAAATGATAGAGTAACTTTTTCAGAGTATATGTGTGCATTAAGAGAGGAGATTAGAAAGGATACTATTGAAAAGATTTCAAAGGGAGAAGAGGAGCTAAAAAATAAAGACAAGGAGAGCATATGATAAAAAAAGTTTGGGGTATGTATTTCAAGTTATAAAAATAAATTTGCTTTTTTGAAATATTAGTGTTATAATTTTCAAAAAAATACAGATCGCTTAATTTATTTTAAAAATAAAGCGGGGGACCCACCTTTTGGGGCGTATTTCTCCTTTGAGAATAGGACAACTCTTTCAGTCCGAGCCCGTCAGCTAACCTCGTCAGCGTTGATTGAGAAGCCATGTTTTTATATTTTTTGTAATTTTTGATTAATAGACATCATGACTTTTCATGGTGTTTTTTTTATACCAAAAAATAGGGAAAATAAAAGGAGGCAAGTTTATGAATTTTTTAAATTATTTAATAGCAAATAGTGAGCAGATATTGACACTTCTTATTGAACATGTAAACTTAACAATTCTTTCAGTAAGTTTAGCAATATTAATAGGGGTGCCTTTAGGAATATTGATCAGCCATTTTTCAAAAGTAAATAAACCTATAATGATATTGGCAAATGTTATTCAAGCTGTGCCAAGTATGGCACTTTTAGGGTTTTTGATACCATTTTTAGGAATAGGTGTAGTTCCATCTGTGTTTATGGTAGTTCTATACTCTCTACTTCCAATAATAAAAAATACATTTACAAGTATTTCAGGAATAAATCCTCAAGTTATAGAGGCAGCAGAGGGAATAGGGATGACAAAATTCCAAATTCTATTTAAAGTGCAGATACCAATGGCACTTCCTGTAATAATGGCAGGAGTGAGAATATCAGCAGTTACAGCAGTTGGACTTATGACAATGGCAGCATTTATTGGTGCTGGTGGGCTAGGGTATCTTGTTTTTTCTGGGATAAGAACAGCAAATAATTTTCAAATACTAGCAGGGGCGATTCCAGCTTGTCTATTAGCACTATTTATAGATTTACTAGCATCTATTATTGAAAAAGCTGTTGTTCCTGAGGGAATAAATCTAAAGAATAAAAGCAGTAAAAAAGGGCGTCTATTTCAAAAAGGTGTTATGGGAATAGTTTTAATTCTTACACTTTATGCTTTTATAAATGCAGGGATTAGTAAGTTTACTCCTAATAATAAAACAATAGTTGTGGCAAGTAAGGACTATACAGAACAAGAGATTATAGGAAATATTTTAGCAGATCTAATTGAGGAGAAAACAGATTATAAGGTTGAAAGAAAACTAGCTCTTGGAGGAACACAAGTTGCTTTTGGAGCTTTAAAAGCTGGAGAAGTTGATATCTATATGGAGTATACAGGGACTCTATACTCAGATATGCTTAAACACAATCCTCTTGAATCTCAAGTAACTTCAAGAGAGGTATTTGAAATCTCTCAAAAGGAGATAAAAGAAAAGTTTGGTGTAAATGTTGGAGAGGAATGGGCATTTAACAACACATATAGACTTGCAGTGAGAAAGGATACAGCAGAAAAATATAACTTAAAAACAATAAGTGATTTAAAAAAGGTAAGTAAAAATATGATTATCTCTCCTACATTGGAGTTTGCAAATAAACATGACGGACTTTCAGGATTACAAGGTAGATATGAGGGGCTTAAATTTAAAGATGTTATCTCAATAGATGGAGCACCTCGTTATCAAGCTTTAGCTGCTAAGGAAAGTGATGTAATTGATGCCTTTTCAACAGATGGTTTAATTAAAACTTATGATCTTACAATTTTAGAAGATGACAAGGAGTTTTTCTTACCTTATCATGCAGTGCCTGTTGCAAAGGTAGAAACTCTTGAAAAATATCCAGAGCTTTCGGGAATAACAGATTCTTTAAAAGATATTATGACAGATGAGGTAATGCGTGGACTTAATTATCAAGTTGATGTGTTAAAGAAAGATCCTAAAGATGTAGCAAAGGAATTTTTAGTTGAGCAAGGTTTAATTAGCTCTGAAAAATAGGAGGTTAAAATGATAGAGTTTAAAGGAATAAATAAGATATTTAAAAATAATATAGTTCTATATGATATAAATTTAAAACTTGAAGAGGGGAATATAATTGTATTTGTAGGTCCAAGTGGTTGTGGAAAGACAACGACAGTTAAGATGATAAATAGACTTATAAAGCCAACATCAGGGCAGGTTCTTATAAATGGTGAGGATATATCAAATAAAAATGTGATAGAGTTGAGAAGAAATATTGGATATGTTATTCAACAGACAGGGCTTTTTCCCCATATGACAATTAAAGAGAATATAGGGATAGTTGCTAAAATGCAAAAGATGAACTCTCAAGAGATCGAGTCAAAGACAAGAGAGTTGATGGAGATGGTGGGGCTTGATTATGAAAAGTTTGCTAATAGATATCCAACAGAACTTTCTGGAGGGCAACAACAGAGGGTAGGGATAGCAAGGGCATTGATTACAAATCCAGATATTATTCTTATGGATGAGCCATTTTCAGCTCTTGACCCAATAACTCGTTCACAACTTCAAGATGAGCTTTTAAATATTCAGACACAGTTTAAAAAGACAATTATTTTTGTAACTCATGATATGGATGAGGCAATAAAGATAGCTGATAAGATATGTATAATGGGAAAAGGTAGAATAATTCAATATGATGACCCAGAAACAATATTAAAAAATCCTGCTAATGAGTTTGTAAGTGACTTCGTTGGTAAAAATAGAATCTGGTCGTCTCCTGAATATATAAAGGTAAAGGATATTATGATAGAAAATCCTATCACTTGTTCTCAGGAAATCTCTCTTTTAAAATGTATTAAGAAGATGAGATATGAGAGAGTTGATACACTTCTTGTAGTTGATAGAAAGAGAAAGTTTAATGGTATTATTACAGGAAAGATGATTCAAAAAGAGAAAGATCACTATAAAAGTGTAAAAGAGATAATGGAGCAACCTAGAGCTGTTACTTATCCTGATAAATCAATAGTGGATATACTAAAAGATGTAAATGAGAAAAATCTTTCCAGCCTACCTGTAATTGATAGCAATGGAATATTAAAAGGACTTATAACAAAGACAAGTTTAGTTACAACTTTAAGTCAACAATTTGAAATTGAAGTTGATTCAAATAAAAAAACAATTTAGTATTTTTTATAAAAAAGTATTAGTTAAATGATTTTTCCCTCAAAAAATATGATATAATTAAAAGAAAAATTGAAAAGAGAGGGAAAAAAATGTCAGGAAATCAACAATCAGAAAAGCTGGGGAAAGAGCCATTGAGAAAACTATTTTTTACAATGGCAATTCCATCAGTTTTAGCTCAATTAATAAATGTACTCTACAACATTGTTGATAGAATATATATTGGGCACATAAAAGATATAGGATCTTTGGCACTTACTGGAGTGGGAGTTACATTTCCTATAATTATGGTAGTATCAGCTTTTAGTGCTTTTGCTGGACAAGGGGGAGCACCATTAGCATCTATTTTACTAGGAGCAAAGGATCAAGAGAAAGCTGAAAAAGTTTTAGGGAGTAGTACAGCACTTTTACTTGTGTTTTCTATATCTTTAACTTTGATACTTCAAATACTAAAAACACCATTACTCTATGCTTTTGGAGCTAGTGATAATGTTATAGGTTTTGCTCAAGATTATATTGGACTTTATCTGTGGGGAACTATCTTTGTAATGTTATCTCTAGGATTAAATACCTTTATAAGTGGGCAGGGAAATGCAAAGACAGCAATGTTTTCAGTTTTAATTGGAGCAGTTACAAATATTATTTTAGATCCTATCTTTATATTTGTTATGAATATGGGAGTTAAAGGAGCTGCATTGGCTACAGTTATATCTCAAGCTTTTAGTGCTATATGGGTAGTTAATTTTTTAATTTCAAAGAAAAGTAGCCTAAAAATAAAGAGAGAAAATCTAAAACTTGATATGAAATTTGTAAAGAAGATAGGTTCTTTAGGTTGCTCTCCATTTATAATGCAAAGTACAGAGAGTTTAGTTTTATTGACTCTTAACTCTGGGTTACAAAAATATGGTGGAGATCTATATGTTGGATCTATGTCTATTTTAATAAGTGTATTACAGTTGATATTTGTTCCTGTTTCAGGGATAGCTCAAGGGGTACAACCAATTATTAGTTATAATTTTGGAGCTGGAAATAGAGAGAGGGTTATTAAAACTTTTAAAGCATTGTTAATAGTTTGTTTAGTGGCAACAATGTTTATGGGTGGAATAGCAGTATTGTTTCCAAATTTTTATGTAAAGATGTTTACTGAATCAGAGGAGTTAATGAAGTTGACATCAAAAATGATGCCAATATTTACTTTGGGAATGTGTATCTTTGGAATTCAACAATCTATACAAGTAACTTTTTTGGCTATGGGACAGGCAAAATTCTCAATTTTCATTGCTCTTTTGAGAAAGGTTATATTACTTGTTCCTTTGGCTATAATTTTGCCTAGATTTCTGGGGGTAAAGGGGATTTACTATGCAGAGCCTATGGCAGATATAACTTCTGTTGTTGTAGCATCAATAACATTTGCTTTGAACTTTAAAAGTATTCTTAAACAGTGTGGAAAGAGAAAATAAATATTTTGATTGAAGAGTGTTAGAAATTGATAGTGCTAATTCTATCAATTTTAATGCTCTTTTTTTTGTCTAAGGAAATTATAAATTGACTTTATATAAAAATTTTTGTAACTACTCACCTATTGAATATAAAATATATAAAAATCAAAATTTTATCCCAATATCAACTAAAGCCGTAATTTCCAAAAGTAAAGGAGTGTAGACGACTATTACTTTTGAGACACAGGCGAAGTCCTGTGCTACATTAATTTTTTAGAATCCCTCAGCGAAATGAAGTTAAGAAAATGCAACGTGTTTGAGACGAAGTTGAGTTCCAAAAATAGAGGAGCTTTAGTGACTGCTATAAGCTAGCTAATTTTTTATAGAATTTGATCAGCTGAGCAGATACAAATTTTTTATATAAGGTAAGTTGCACAATATAATGTAAAAACTCATAACTATTTCGTATAAAGTATTAAAAATCATAAAAAAAAGGTGTTAACACAATTAAGCATTAACACCTAAAATTACACAACTTATTTTTTTAGGGTGTATAATTTTTGGTGTTGGTACTTAGATGTATTAACACCTTTTT
>ERZ791899.383-NODE-383-length-58983-cov-23.617788_pt1 | contig 58983 bp, 79 predicted proteins | sample MGYA00510151_ERZ791899 | MGnify/ENA primary metagenome ERZ791899 (study PRJEB30046, sample SAMN00792118) | human gut metagenome | study: EMG produced TPA metagenomics assembly of the A metagenome-wide association study of gut microbiota in type 2...
CCTCCGCCTTTCCATTAATACCTATTACACTAATCGGCTTTGCATCTCCACCTGAGAAACACTGCCACTATACCGCCCACGGCATGATTAAATATACTCTTCTACCAAATCGATATCTTTTGTCATGTCCAAATTAGGAAATTTATCATCCAACTTCCTTAAACATTCAATATATTCTTTACTTTGCAACTGTTCAGACACATCTTCAAAAACTTCACTAATAAAATAAATATCTTCTTCAGAACAATTTTCTAAATATGCAACTGTTTCATTAATATCTTTAGATAAAATATCTATCATTTTATTCCAACAGTTCTGAATACCATAATCATCTTCAATATTTTTACTCTTTCTTTCTGAAATTATATCATCCATTATATCCTTAATCATTATATGCCTCCTTATATTTTATGGTTGCGACGCAGCATCGGGAAATATTGTACTAATACGTCCATTTGTACGAATTACACCAACTCTGACACCATTATCATATACTTTTACAATATTGTATTCAAGTCCATTAGCTTCTAAAAACTCAATATTGGCTTGTCCATGTCCTCCGCCCTTCATTTTAGATACAGCACCTGTCTTGGGATTATATGTAAAATCCCCTACAGATGAATGAGTTATTGCTGTATTATCAATAGACTTTAAACCACTCTCTGTAATTTTTTTGATTTCACTGCCTGCCTTAAGGTCATTCCTTAAATTATTCAGCCAGTAGTTATGCTCCTTTGACAGCTTTGGGACTATGACAAGCTGTATTGGGATGGCATCCCCGATGGGGTAGTATATGCCGCTGTCTTCCTGTTCCACTGCCATCTTCCGGTGATTTGTATTCTATGATATTGTACTGCCGGAAGACCCTCCTGATATTCTTTTTGAGCTTTACATGTTTTTCATTTTTGACCAGCACATCGATCTGCATCGGCTTTTTTGAGATGAGATGCTCCCTGCATTGAATTGTTCATCAAAACGGAATCTACTGCCGAACCCAATATAGACACTCATCCCATAACCGTGAGTTCCATAACGTAAATGGCAGATCCTGTGGTGCAATTCACAGTGTAAATTGGGCAAATATAAGCGTCCTCTCACAAGTCATTCACAGCGTAAATGAAAGAAAAACGGTACAGACAAATATGATTTCCTTCGTGAGCCATGGAGCTGGGATTCTAAAAATTTCGTGAAGCTCTGCTTCACAAAATTTTTGCTCAGAAGCCCAGCGGAATGCCCGGCGAACAGGAACATCATATTTCGTCTGTACCGTTTTTCTTTTCATAAACCTATAAAATTCTGACTTGTGAAAGGACGCTTATATATCTGCCCTTCAAACTCTAGGAAAGCACCACAAAATCTGCTGCTCCACGGTAAGTTAAACTCAGGTTTACATCTTCTTAATGCGCTCCAGCGCAGCCAGTGTATTCTCATAACTTCCAAATGCAGTCAGTCTGAAGTATCCCTCACCGCTTGGTCCAAATCCGGAACCCGGAGTACCAACAACATTTGCATTCTCTAACAGATAATCAAAGAACTCCCAGGATGTCATCTCACCCGGTGTCTTTAACCAGATATATGGTGCATTAACACCGCCGAATACGGTATAACCGGCATCTTTTAACCCCTGTTTGATGGTCTTTGCATTATTCATATAATAAGCAACCTGCTCTTTTAACTGTGCTTTTCCGGCTTCTGAATAAACTGCCTCTCCAGCACGCTGCTGGATATATGGTGCACCGTTGAACTTCGTTCCATGACGTCTTGCCCACATTGCATTCAAGGAAACGTCACCACATTTCAATTCCTTTGGAACAACCGTATAGCCCAAACGTACTCCGGTAAATCCAGCGTTTTTCGAAAAGCTCTTCAACTCGATCGCACATGTTTTGGCGCCCTCACACTCATAAATCGTGTGCGCTACATTGTCCTCTGAAATATATGCTTCATATGCTGCATCATAAATGATCACAGCTCCATTTTTGTTTGCATAATCTACCCACACCTGAAGCTCGTCTTTTGTGATGGTGGTTCCGGTCGGGTTGTTTGGCAGACAGAGATAAATAATGTCTGGTGTCTCCTTTGGAAGTTCCGGCACAAAATTATTTTCCATTGTGCAAGGCATATAAATGACATTGCTCCATGTCTCTGTCTTTGCATCGTATTCGCCTGTTCTTCCTGCCATAACATTGGAATCTACATAAACCGGATATACAGGATCACACACCGCAATGCGGTTATCCACAGAAAAAATCTCCTGAATATTTCCGGAATCACTCTTTGCTCCATCGGAAACAAAAATCTCATCCGTAGAGATATCGCATCCTCTTGCCTGATAATCATTTTTTGCAATCGCACTTCTCAGGAACTCATAACCCAGATCTGGTGCATATCCGTGAAAAGTAGCAGCATTTCCCATTTCATCTACTGCCTTGTGCATTGCATCGATAATCGCTGGTGCGATTGGCTGTGTCACGTCACCAATTCCAAGACGGATAATATTTTTATCTGGGTTTGCCTGGCTGAATGCACTTACTTTCTTTGCAATCGTGCTGAACAGATAGCTTCCCGGAAGCTTCTGATAATTGTCATTTACTTTGAACATAATCTCTTCCTCCATCATGATCGCTGTTTTTTCTTTTTACAGCATAACAATTTTCCTTTAAATTTTGCTTTAGTATAGCATTGATGTGTTACAGTTGCAAGCATTTTTGTTTACCAGGAATCAATTATTTTTTCTCAAAAATATCATTTTCTGACGGACCTTATTTTCTTCACAGCGTTTTTTCAGACAACAAAACCCCCGGCAAAGATTTTATCTTATGTCAGGGGTATTCTGTTTCATTGGATAAAAAGTTTATGCGAGCAGCAAACTTAGAATCATCTGAGCTGTTTCTGTCAGACCGGTTCCATTATCCATGCTCCGCTTTTGAATATAGCGATGTGCTTCCTCTTCTGTCATATTATTTCGCTCCATCAAAAGTGCCTTTGCCTCAGCGATCATTTCCTGTTCATCTTTTGAGCGCTGCTTTGGTTTTTCCCTCTGCTTTTTCCGACGTCTCGTGATTGTGTAATCCATCATTTCAACAGTCTGCAGTAATTCGTGAACCTTCAGCGGTGTCGACAGACAGACAATATTTTCCAGATCACGCTCCCCGCAATTTGCAGGCGACGCAACTAACAGCATTTCAAATTGATCCGGCAGATACTCATGCAGTTCTGTGTACATCATATCCACAAATCGGTAGCCACAAATGACAATGCCCCCACCCAATTCATTGGCACTCTGCAGTGCCTGGGAACCTGTAGAGCAGACTGCATCCACATGAAATCCATTCTGCAGCAAAATTTTCTTCAGGTTTTGGGCTGTCTCCTGTTTGGGAAATGCAACAATAATATTGTTCAAAATCTAATCCGGCTTCAGCTTAAATTTTATAAAGATATTTTTCGATTTCCCATTCGGTTACCTGCGCACGATAATCTGCCCATTCTGCTCTCTTTGCTTCCAGATATTTTTCTGTGATATGCCCGCCTAAAACATTCTTGATATAATCATCTTTTTCCAATTCTTCCACTGCCTGTTCGAGATCACCCGGCAGAGATTCGATTCCAAGCTTTGCTCTCTGTGGCAGCTGCATCTCAAATACATTTTCTGTCACGGCATCCGGTGGTGTGATCTGATTGCGGATTCCGTCGAGTCCGGCCTCCAGACACACTGCTAAAACCAGATATGGATTGGCTGCCGGATCAGGACAACGAAGTTCCACTCTTGTCCCGGCTCCTCTGGTAACCGGAATACGGATCAGCGGACTACGGTTCGTTGCTGACCACGCAATGTAAATTGGTGCTTCATACCCAGGAACAAGTCTCTTGTAGGAATTGACCAGCGGATTAGTGATCACTGTCATCCCCTTCATATGTTTCATAATTCCACCGATAAACCAGAACGCCTCTTTGCTGAGTCCCATCTCTCCCTCCGGATCTGCAAAAATATTCTTACCGTCCTTTGCCAGCGACATATTGACATGCATTCCGGAACCATTAATTCCATACTTTGGCTTTGGCATAAAACTTGCAAACATTCCGTGCCTCTTTGCGATTGTCTTTACCGCAAGCTTAAATGTCATGATGTTATCTGCTGTTTTCAATGCCTCATCATAACGGAAATCAATTTCATGTTGTGCCGGTGACATTTCATGATGCGAAGCTTCAATCTCAAATCCCATATCTTCCAGCGTAAGCACCATGTCTCGTCTGGCATTTTCCCCAAGATCGACCGGTCCCAGATCAAAATACCCTGCGCGCTCATTACTTTCTGTTGTCGGCTGACCCTCATTATTCTGATCAAACAGGAAAAATTCACACTCCGGTCCCACATCAAACTGGTATCCCATCTGTGCTGCATCAGCGACCGCCTTCTTTAAAACATATCTCGGATCACCGGAAAAAGGCTGTCTGTCTGCCGTATAAATATCACAGATAATTCTGGCTACCTTTCCCTGCTGTGGTCTCCATGGAAAAATGCAGAATGTATCAAGATCCGGATACAGATACATATCAGACTCCTCAATTCTCACAAATCCCTCAATAGAAGATCCATCAAACATACATTCATTATTCAAAGCCTTCTCTAACTGGCTTGAGGTGACTGCCACATTTTTTAATGTGCCAAACATATCCGTAAACTGCAGACGGATAAATTCTACATCCTCATCTTCTACCATCCGGATAATATCCTGCTTTGTGTACTTGCTCATAATCCAATCCTCCAACATTTATATTTATTTACTTTGTCATTCCCGGCAGAATTCTTTTACCTTTTCATAGGACATTGTCCCGCCAAAAAGATCCAATGCACTGCCAATCGTAACATTTAACATGTTTTTTCCCAGTTTTTTCAGTCTGGCAAGATCTTCAAAATCTCCAACGCCTCCGGCATAAGTCACCGGAATTTTTCCCCAGCTTCCTAACAACCGGACAAGTTCCTCTTCAATGCCACTTGCCTTTCCCTCCACATCTACTGCATGTACTAAAAATTCATCACAGTAACCTGCAAGCTGCTCTAACAAATCCTCTGTGATCATCTGCTCTGTGAACCTCTGCCAGCGGTCTGTCACAATATAATACTTTCCATCTTTTTTCCTGCAGCTTAAATCTAAAACCAGATGCTCTTTTCCAACCGCATTCCGAAGCTTTTTTAATCGATCCATCTGAATCTTTCCATCACAGAATACATAAGACGTGACAATGACATGACTTGCTCCTGCTGTAAGAAATTCTTCTGCATTTTCAGCCGTAATGCCGCCGCCAACCTGCAGACCTCCCGGATACGCCTGTAACGCACCCATCGCCTGTTTCTTTGTCGCTTCGTAATATTCGCTGTCTCTCGCATTTAATAAAATAATATGACCACCGCGAAAACCTTCTTTTTTATAAAGATTTGCATAAAAAACTGCATCCTGTCCGGAAACAAAATTTTCGTCTGCCATATTCCCTTCATCTTTTAAGCTGCCACCGACAATCTGCTTTACCTTTCCGTTATGAATGTCAATGCATGGTCGAAATTCCATTTTCTCACTCCAATTTTTACCTTATTATAAGTGTGTGTTTTTCTTCTGACAAACACACCTTTTGCATAAAATAGAACAAAGTTTCCTAATTTACATAAAAAAGGCAACGTGACCCCTTTTGTAGCCCCGTTGCCTTTTTCATCATATCACACCGAAAATCATTTGTGAATACCTTTATCATGATTCTTCCTATTAGCCTTTGTTTTCTTTTTTATAAGCTTTGCTAATGTGTTTGTTTATTTTATAAATCTATACTTATATATTATTGACATTATGTATTTTTTTTGCTATGATACAGAACAATTACCTTAATATATAATTATTTTAAAATAACACATCATGATGAAGAAAGAGAGGATCTAAAAAATGGGTACAATTATCGGTGATGGAATTACTTTTGATGACGTATTATTAGTTCCGCAGTATTCAGAAGTAACACCTAATATGATCGAATTAACAACACACCTTACAAAAAAAATCGTTTTAAATATTCCAATGATGAGTGCAGCAATGGATACTGTAACAGAGCACCGCATGGCGATCGCCATGGCTCGACAGGGCGGTATCGGTATCATCCACAAGAACATGTCCATTCAGGCACAGGCAGAGGAAGTTGACAAAGTAAAACGTTCAGAGAATGGTGTTATCACAGATCCATTTTTCCTATCTCCGGAACACACTTTACAGGATGCTGAAGATCTCATGAGAAAGTTCCGTATCTCCGGCGTTCCGATCTGTGAAGGTGGCAAATTAGTTGGTATTATCACAAACCGTGACTTAAAATTCGAGACAGATTTCACAAAAAAAATCAGTGAGAGCATGACCTCTGAAGGTCTTATCACAGCTCCGGAAGGAATCACTTTAGACGAAGCAAAGAAAATTCTTGCAAAAGCCAGAAAAGAAAAACTTCCGATCGTAGACAAGGACTTCCATTTAAAAGGACTTATCACCATTAAGGATATTGAGAAACAGATCAAATACCCACTCTCAGCCAAAGATGATCTCGGCCGTCTTCTCTGTGGCGCCGGCGTTGGTATCACCGGAAATATGATGGAACGTGTCGATGCTTTGGTAAAAGCCCACGTTGATGTGATCGTGGTTGACTCTGCACATGGTCATTCCCGCAATATCTTAGAGGCAGTCAAGAAAATCAAAGCTGCCTACCCTGACTTACAGGTGATCGCAGGAAACGTTGCCACCGGTGCTGCTACCCGTGACCTGATCAAGGCCGGAGCTGACGCAGTCAAAGTTGGTATCGGACCTGGTTCTATCTGTACCACACGAGTTGTTGCCGGTATTGGTGTTCCTCAGATCACAGCTATCATGGACTGCTACGCTGCTGCAAAAGAGTACGGTATCCCGATTATCGCCGATGGCGGTATCAAATACTCCGGTGATATGACGAAAGCTCTTGCTGCCGGTGCTAACGTATGTATGATGGGAAGCCTCTTTGCAGGATGTGATGAAGCTCCTGGTACTTTTGAATTATATCAGGGAAGAAAATACAAAGTATACCGTGGTATGGGATCTCTCGCCGCTATGGAGAACGGCAGCAAAGACCGTTACTTCCAGGAGGGTGCTAAAAAATTAGTACCAGAGGGTGTCGAAGGACGTGTTGCTTACAAGGGAACACTTGAGGACACTGTTTTCCAGATGATCGGTGGTATCCGTTCCGGTATGGGCTACTGCGGCTGCCCAACGATCGAAGACCTGAAAGAAAAAGGTCAGTTTGTCAAGATCTCTGCTGCAGCATTACGTGAAAGTCATCCACATGACATTCACATTACAAAGGAAGCGCCAAACTACAGTATCGAAGAATAGTTTCCGCTTTTTAATCATAGTTTATTAGATGAGGTGAATATTTTTGGACTCGGGTTCCATATTTCAGATTATTATTTTGATCATTCTACTTTTACTTTCCGCATTTTTTTCTTCTGCGGAGACTGCACTTACGACCGTAAACCGGATCCGTATGCGCTCTCTCGCAGAAGACGGGAATTCCCGTGCGGCTTGCGTACTTAAAGTTACAGATGACTCCGGTAAAATGTTAAGTGCAATCTTAATTGGAAACAATATTGTCAATCTTTCTGCATCTTCCATTGCAACTTCTCTTGCTCTGGATTTGTGGGGAAGTGTTGGTGCCGGAATCGCAACCGGTATTCTGACACTGTTGATTTTGATTTTCGGGGAAATTTCTCCAAAAACAATTGCAGCCATTAATGCAGAAAAAATATCTCTTTCCTATTGCAACATCATTTACTGGCTGATGAAACTTCTCACTCCGGTCATTTTTATTTTAAATAAACTTTCCATTGCATTCTTATTCCTTCTGCGTGTTGATCCGAATGCAAAAGACAAAGCCATGACCGAAGAAGAACTGCGAACCATTGTTGATGTCGGAAAAGAAACCGGCGTTATTGAATCAGAGGAACATGAGATGATCAATAACGTATTCGATTTCGGTGATGCCCAGGCAAAAGAAGTCATGGTACCTCGAATTGATATGACATTTGCAAATATCGACTGCACTTATGATGAACTGATTGAAATATTCAAAGAAGACAAATTTACACGTCTTCCGGTTTACAAAGACACTACCGATAATGTCATCGGTATCATCAACATGAAGGATCTGCTGCTTTATAAAGACCGGGAACATTTCTCTATCCAGGACATTATGCGGGAACCATATTTTACATATGAGCATAAAAATACCGCAGAGCTTTTTATGGAAATGCGTAAATCTTCCATTTCCCTTGCCATCGTCCTTGATGAGTATGGTGCTACTGCCGGGCTTATCACTCTCGAAGATCTCTTAGAAGAGATCGTGGGTGAAATCCGTGATGAGTACGATACCGATGAGGAAGATCCGATCGTAAAATTAAGCGACCGGGAATATCTTGTCCTCGGTTCTACAAATCTGGAAGATTTGTGTGAAAAGCTTGATCTTGATTTTGAATCCGACGATTATGACACCATCGGCGGTTACCTGATCGGCTTATTAGATCATCTTCCGGAAAAAAATGAGATCATTATTACAGATGATGATGTACTGCTCCGTGTGGAACAGATGGATAAAAACCGTATTGAAAAAATATACATCAAAAAACCTGAACCAAAGGAAGAGGCTTAGTCCTCTTCCTTTTTTACAAGTTCTGCCCCACTAAGCGCATAACGTATCTCATCGAGATCAAACATTTTCGTCCATGGATACCGCTCGGTATCCGGCATTTCCAGAAAAGTGTAAAATCCATGATTTTTCAGATTCTGTGCCCATTCCTCATGTTCCGCTTCCGGGAACAGCATCAGATATGCCATATCAGTAAGCTTTGACCTTTGATTTGTGATGTTCTCCATCTGCATTTGAATCTTCCTGCTCTCCTCCACGGATAAACTTTTCCCCTTCTCATTTACCAATTTTTGCAAAAGAACAAGTTCCTTTAAGTTTTCCTTTTCTGTCTCTCCTGTCAGATCCAGCACATAGGCAGTCTGCTCAAAAAATCGGTTCTGTACTTTCTCCTCATCTATTTTCAGGCTGCCATCCCAGTACTCCTCCTGCAGCTGATCAGTCAGCGCATCCTCTGCTGCCCGGTCAAAAATCCGGTTGTACTCCTCCATGGTATACTGTGCCTCCATCGTGTAGCGGAACCGCAGATCTGTATACAATATCATACTACAGAAAAGTACCGAAAATAAGATACACCAGTTAGAAATCTTCATACCGTACTGTGCCTCCATATAAAACATTAACCGAAGAATCCCTGTTTCCCACGAAATCCATCCATCCCTTCTTCTTTATGATCGCCACTTTCAGATAATCCCCACGTTCAAATTCATACACACGATTTTTCTCCAGTTCGGCTAACATATCTTTTTCATCAAAGAAAATGCTCTCATAGGAATAATCTCCCTGCTCCAGTACAATGTCTTTCTGCTCCCGATACATATGCACCTCATAAATACCGGAAGCGGCAGATATTTCTTTATAAAACTGCTGATACATTTCCATCGTCAAAAAACCGGTATTGCAAATGCTGTCCACAAACTCTGTATTGACCGTCAAAAGATACATCTGTTCTGCTGATTTTGCCCGCTCACTCATGTACAAAAGCGGCATCCCCATAAACACCGCTGCTGCAAATAAAATGGCAGTCACTCTTCCAAATATTTCATCCATCCAAACACATCACTCTCTTTTTCTGAAATTCTCTGTACTGTAATCGTTCTCTGCTCCATCATCCGCTCTTCCACCGTCTGTTCCAACGCTTCACTGCTGTCCACCGCCTGCAAGGCTGACTCCATTGCGATCAGAAACATCACAAGCACAGCTCCCATCAACAACCCCTGCAATCCTTCTTCCATTGCTGACCTCCTGTCTTTTTGTACTCTCCGTGTACACTGCATACTATACCTGTGCGAACACGATCCCGATGATCGTGCCATTCACATCCTTTACGATACTGCCCTGAAAGCGCGCAGTCGGATTGATATACTTGTCACTTGCCACATCCTGCGCATTTTTGTAACTGTTATCTAACGCTTTCCCCAGTTCTCCCTTATCCACATCAAAATTATAATTGTAGTACGTTTTATTTTTATTCGTCTGTACAAGAATTCCCATTGTCTCATCACTGAATTTCCGAATGACATTCAGCACTTCGCTTCCTGACACTTCCGTGCCGTCATACATTGTTTTGGACGCATCTGTAAACTCCGCCTGCAGCTGATTGATCTGCCCAGTTCCCTCGGAGGCAGTATCTCTCGCCTCCCTTGCAATATAAAATCCGAGACTGATAATAATGCAGGTAATGATAATTCCTGCTGCAAGCATTAATCCTTTTAAACTATTTTCCATGATCGATACCTTCCTTTTTCATTTTAATTTCATTTATTTTTTATAACAATTTTACCTAAAAAAATCCTGTCATGCTCTGGCTGTATGCCTGAAGTTCGCTTAATCCCTCCGCCACAAACGGCACGACCAGCTTTAATATAATGAGTAAAAACATCGGCAGATACGCTGACATTTTTGCCAGTGCAATGCATTCTCCCTGATAATTCTTCCGCTCTTCCATATTCTTCTTCAAAAAATATTCGCGCTCGTCTTCGAGGTTTAAAAACGCTTCCTCCACAGGCAGTTCCTCGCAAAACTCCAGTGCATCACAGATTCTCTGTACCGGTTCATCCGGGATCTCCTGTTTTAATTTTTGAAGTGATCTGATCCGGTCATAAGAAAAATGATCCACCGCTTCTGCCATCTGGCTTTGAAATAAAACCGCAAAATTCTCCATCTGGCATAAAATTTCTTCCACCGTTGTCTTCTCATAATGAATGAGTAAAAGTACTACCGTCTGCAGCCTCAGACATTCACTCATCCTTTTTTCCCTAGACTTCCACTGTTCTGCCACCAAAAAAAGTTCCGGAATCTGAAACGCCAGAATTGATACCACAACAATAAATAAAATGTGATACCAGGCAATCCGAATTCCCTGATATGCCCTCACCTGTAGAAAAAGTGCCTTCACAAATTCTTCCGCCCCCTGCACACTTTCTGTTAAAGAAAGCTCCTGCTTTAACTCCTCCCAGACTGCTAACTGCTCCAGATGCTCTTTAAATGCCTCCTGGTCCATTTTAAACGTTTCAGGCACCACTTGTGCGACCAGCTCCTGATATTGTTTCTTTACCTGCTCCTGCGCTCTCTCCGGCAGCATCATAAGCTGATAAGACGGAATTTTTATCTGTGTCAGGATTTGGGAACGCTCTGCATTCTGATACACCGTGAGAAACAATACGCTTCCAAGCAATGCCGCTGCAAAAAAGCAGACCTTTTTCATCAGAAAAGCCCTGACATTTCCAAATCCCTGCAACTGTTTGATCTGTTCATTTTTCTTCAGACATTTTGTATAATGCCGGCTGACATAGACATCCAGTAAATATGCCATCCATGGAAACTGTAACAGCCACTTTTCCAGCCGGTACCGGTCTTTTTGTTCCTCATCCGGCAGAAACAGCCATAGGATAAGTCCATAAATTCCAATCGTTGCCGCGAACAGGAGCACTGTTGTCAACATTCCATAGCTGCCATAATAATAAGCGGACAGCCCCTCTGAAACCTGGATCGCCCAGAGCCTCACAACCGGCAGGAAGCAGACCGGAAGGACGGAAAGAACATCAAGCCCTGTAAAACCATGCATTTTCGACTTGCAGAGCAGGAGATTTTCGCGTATTTCTTCTTTCAGATACTGCAGATTTCTCTGAAAGACAGAATATCCATCCGAAAGTATATCTCCATCCTCCCGGATGACCGCACACATTGCGCCATAGATACGCACATAGGAATGTTCTGTGGGAAGTGTGACCGTATGTGACTCCTCCACTTCTGCCACTGCCTCCTCAATATTTTTCTGTTTTCCGTAAGTGGCCGATAACTCTGACAGATAATGTTCGAACTTCTCCTCCTGTGAGACCGTCTTTATCCAAAGCCGCTTTTTTCGGTCATACCGGATAAATACAAGCAGAAGAATGACATACAAAATGCCCTCAAATATCCACATTGAAAAATGCCTCCTTCTCTTCCTTCGTCAGCCATTTCACCATTTCTGACCGTGTCGTCTCGCTGATGGTATGTAGCTTCACATACCGTTCCCCGTCAAACCGTACAAGTTCCACGATCCGGTATCCCTCCGGACTTTCCGTGTCAGGCACGATCTCGCTGATCCTCTCGATATAGCGCTGTCCCTCTCTGCTCATGTGCAGGTGCACATCAAAACGTACCACTTCCGTCACCTGTTCTAATGCAACTCTCTCCGACTGAAAACTGCCCTCCTTCAACAGACTGTTCCGAAGTGACAGCAGAAGACTTCTCGTACTTTTTGCATGGTGCGTAAAAATCGTAAACAGAGAACCTGTCTGTCCGCTCTCGATCATCCATGACGCCACTTTTGCACTGACAACCTCTCCGATAATGCTCACGGCTCCGTCTGTTTTTTTCTGTACTTCCAGAGCCTCCTGTCCGCCAATTCCACCGTGTTCCATCATCCCCGCCGTTTCGCGGAACGTCACAATATTTCTGTTTTGATAGCGCTCCCTCAAATGCAGTTCAAATGCCAGTTCTAACACACGAATGGTATATTCCTCCGGGATCTCTCCGACCATCGCAGTGAGCAATGTTGTCTTACCACAGCCCTGCATTCCGGTGACCGCCGTCACCTGACAGCCCTTCATGAGCCATTTTAAAAGTTCGACCGGGATTTCTGCATGTCCGCCTGTCACAAGCTGCTGTAACGAGACTTCCGGGATATTGTCGAGTTTACGGATAAAAAACATCCAGTTCTCCGCAAAATCCGGTCTGGCAACTACAACTCTGGCATGATCTGCCATCTCATGAACGAGATATCCTTTCTTTCGTGAAATTTCTCCCGGCTGATGATATCTGCAAAGATTTCTGGAAATCCGCTCCATCTCTTCCTCCCGCTCAAAATCCAGAAACGGCAGCCAGACACTTCTTCCATGATAAAAAATCCATGCACTGTGATACGTCCCCTCTTTTCCGGACACACCGCCGGAAACACCGTCGATCTTCATGTCGCGTAGCTCATCGATTGCACCAAGCCCTTTATAGTAAGCATAAATCTTCCTGCTCAAAAGCTCGATCTGCTCAATGAACTTCAATTTTCTTCCGCAGACTCCATAAACATGCTCAATCTGCTCCTCCGTGATCACATTTTCCGTTCCTGACAATAAGCCGTGTTCCTCGATCAGTTTTTCCATTGCTCCGCTGCCATACTGTTCTTTATACAGAAACAGCAGAATATCAAATCTGACCGCCGCCTGCCTGCTGCCTTTTTCCGAAAAGAAGAATGTATGCTTTATCATCTCTTCATCCATCTTCATTCCGTTTAACAGAAATTCCTGAATAAAAGAAATCAAATACTCTTTTACCTGTAAATTTCCGGTTCCGGCTTCTTTTAAATATCTGCGGAGTTCTTCCTTCTGCCTTAAAAGCCGGAAGGTCTGTTTTTCGTCCAGTTTTAATTCATAAAGATTTCTCCGCAGAATGCGGTTCACATGTTCACTCACCCGCTCCACAAGTTCCTGTCTTGTAATTTCCTGTTGTTTTCCTTCAAACAGTTTTAGACTGCCTGTCTCTTCCACTGACAACCTGCCCGCCTCCCCTCTTATCAGACCGCTCCAGGATCATCTGTACGGTATGCTCTAACTCTGTGAAAAAATTTTCCCTCATATCTGTCGGAAGTAACAGTCTCCTGCCACGGATATACCTGTCTAATTTTCCCTCCCGGCATGCCATCTCAAACTCAGGATTATAGGGAACTACACCAAGTTTCTCCGGTGCAATCCGATAGATTCTGTGGATATTTTTCTTATTATAGACAGCATCTTTCTGATAACTTCCAATCAGATACACCACCTTCTCCGAAACATCTGCATGCTCTGAAAAAAAATGATCTAACCCCTGGGATGTCTGACTGAAATTGACAACAATAAGATCTGCCTGCTTCATCTGCTCTTTTGTCCAGTCATTTCTTTCACTTCCACAGTCAATAAACGAAAAATCCATACTTTCATCCAGCAAACGGATCACCTGGTTTAAAACGTTTCTTGTCTCCTTCGGATAAAAATCGCAGAGCATCCGTTTCCCTTGCGGAAGGCAGAAAAGTTTTCCATCTACAACAGACTGTAAAGCCTCCTCTAAATGATGTTCCGTAAGATTACCGTATTTTCCAGCCATCAACAGATAATCCAACCCTTCTAATGCGTAGTAAGCACAGTCTTCATTCACAGTCACAGAATCCGGTCTGGAAAAATTTCCGGCAAGATCATGCGCATTCTTTTCCGCTGAAAGCATCGCTACGCGGCAGTTATGTCTCGCAACGATCATGCTTGCCGTTGCGATCATATTCGATGTTGTTCCACACGCCGCTTCCTCACTCCAGAATACGATTTTCAAAAGCATTCCCCCCTTTTTGCACGGCGGACGCCCATCAAAACCTCTTTATAATCCTGCTCTGAAATATTCCTGCATAAATGGAATAATACCTTTTCAAACTCCTTTGATAAATTTGCGAAATTCCGGTATCCATCAAACTGCATCATCAGCCTGCTGCACTCATCAGCCTCAGAAAATGGCAAAAACAACTGTTCTAATACAAAACAGTTTTCATCCACAAAAAGTTTTCTGATTCCTCCTGCACTCATATAACTTTTGCAAAAATCCCGGAATAAAACACTGACCGGATGTTCGATATGCAAAATAAATTCCCGGTACTTTTCAATCTCGCACTTCTCACAATTCAGCGCACAGATCAATTCATCACAATCTGTGACACTTTTCTCGTCTGGCCAACTGCCTAAATTTACAATGACATAGTCATAACCTTCTGTTTTCCACAGACTGCGCTCACAAAGCGCTGTGTAATCCACATTTTTATAAGTGATCATATTCATTTTTTCATTTGGTCTTGGGATGCAAAATCGCATTTTCTGCTCAAATGAATTGTCAATGACGAGAACACTGTTCTTCATATTCTCTAAGATGCTGGCCAGATAGATACATAAATCCGTCTGTTCACAGCCAAAAATGCCAATTATCTTCTGCTTGCTCAAAATTCCTGCCTCCTAAAAATCTGCAGGGATATTCCTCGATAACTAACACTTATTTGATAAAAAAGATGTGATTATCATACTTTCTTTTTTTCAAAAAGTAAACTATCTTTTGGAAATTTATAAATATTTTAGAATTTGCATGATTTTCTTTTCTTTCTCCATAGAATCTTATATAATGGTATCAGATAATCGCAAAACAAGGAGGTCAAAATCCTCTCCTCGTTCAATGGAACTCGGATTTTGCTTCGCAAAACAAGGAGGTTTTATGAAAGACTTTATTATAACAACAGACACCACGACGGATCTTCCTGCAAGTTATGTCAACGAACATCATCTCGGCATGATGTCTCTTCCATATACGATTGAAAACCAGACTTACACCTGGGAACATTCCCTTCCGGAAAAAGAATTCTATGCCATGATGCGCAATGGTTCTCTTCCAACGACCTCACAGGCAAATCCTGAGGAAGCAGAAAATCTTTTTGAAAATATTATCAAAACACAGGATGTCGACATCCTGCACATTGCATTTTCTTCCGGTCTGAGTGGTACTTATAACAGCTGCCGTCTGGCTGCTATGAACCTTGCCGAAAAGTATCCCGACAACAAAATCATCGTGATCGACTCTCTCTGCGCCAGCATGGGAGAGGGACTTTTTGTACACAAGGCAGTCATGATGAAAGAAGAAGGAAAAAGTATTGACGCGATTGCTGCATGGTTAGAAGAAAATAAACTGCATGTCGTACATAACTTTACTGTAGATGACCTTTTCCACCTTTACCGTGGCGGACGTGTATCCAAAACCGCTGCTGTAGTCGGAAGCATGATCAACCTGAAACCGATCCTCCATGTGGATAACGAAGGCCACCTCATCCCACTTTCCAAGGTCCGCGGCCGGAAAAAATCACTGATTGCCCTCGTTGACAGTATGGAAAAACAGATCGGTGCATGGCGTGACAAAAACGACATCGTGTTCATTTCGCACGGAGATTCCTTAGAGGATGCCCAGTTTGTCGCAGAACTTATTAAAAAGAGACTTGGCATTGAAAACTTTTTGATCAATCACATCGGACCAACTATCGGCGCACATTCCGGTCCTGGTACCATTGCATTGTTCTACATGGGCGACTACCGCTAAGACACCAGAGCGATCCTGTCTGAAATAAAACAAAGGGCATATCAATATCCATGCTGTTTTCCTGAAGCTGATACTGATATGCCCTTTCAAATTTTATTGTTTTTCTTCCCAGAATTTTTCCAGATATGTTTCAACGCTGTCAACGGTACACACCAGACGTTTCTCCCACTCTTTCGGGAACAGATTCCGGTAATCACTCTGTAAAAAACGTTCATCCAAAAGTTCGATCACACCCACATCATCTATCGTCCGGATCACGCGTCCTGCAGCCTGCAATACCTTATTCATACCCGGATACCGGTAAGCGTAATCGAAGCCTTCGCCCATTCTTTTTTCATAATAATCCATCAGTATTTCCCGCTCGTTACTGATCTGTGGAAGTCCTGTTCCGACAATGACCGCACCGATCAGCTGTTCCTTTTTCAGATCGATCCCCTCACCAAAAATTCCACCCATCACACAAAATGCAATCAATGTTTTTTCCCTCTCTGCCGAAAATTCAGCGAGAAATGCCTCTCTTTTTTCCTCATTCATTCCCGGCTCCTGAATGATAGCCTCCACAGTGCCTCCGTCCAGCTCCTGAAATACCTCATAGACCTGCTGCATCATTTTATAAGATGGAAAGAAAACCATATAATTTCCTTTCTTTGCAAGCCCGGTCTTTTGGATATATTGTGCGATCCGTTCAAACTCACTTTGGTTTCTCCTTGTATACCGGCTGCTGACGTCGCTTCCCATAAGTAACAGACTCTGCTCCTCCGAAAAGGCTGTCTCCGCATAGACCGCATAATTATCTTTCTTCGTGGACAACAGATTTTTATAATATTGGATCGGCAAAAAAGTAGCCGAAAAAAAGATGGCCGAATTGCCTCTGTCGATGCATTCCTGCAGATTCAGCGATGGATCAACGCAATACAGCTTCATCTTAAAGCGCTCATCTTCCATATGCTCTGTATAGATCACATAATGCTCATCCACGCGCTCATACATATTAATAAAATTGCGCAGTCCAAAATAAAATTCACTCACTTCTTTCCGCTCCGGGAACTCTGTACTGCGCTGTAAAAACTCATCCAGTTCTGACGCAAGCTTCATGAGATAAAACATCAGATTTCCAATGTTGTCATAAACCTTATACTTTTCACATTCCCTCTTATATTCCAGTAAAATGCGGTTACAGTGGTTAAACTGCTGCTCCAGCCCCGGCCGGTAACGCTTCACGATCTTCTTTACTGCCAGAAAATCTTCCTTGTAAATCTCTGCACTGTACATCTCCCTGCTGCGTTCCACCAGATTATGAGCCTCATCCACAAGGAAAATATAATCTCCCCGGATTCCCTCTGCAAAAAAACGTTTCAGGTACACATTTGGGTCAAACACATAATTATAATCACAGATAATATCATCCACCCAGGATGCCACGTCCAGACTCATTTCAAACGGACAGACCTGATACTTTTCTGCCTGCTCTAACAACACTTCCCTGGAAAAGACATCTTCCTGCAAAAGCAACTGAAAAACAGCATCGTTTACCCTGTCATAATGTCCTTTTGCATATGGACAGTGTACCGGATTACACTCCATCTCATCACACATACAAAGTTTTTCTTTTGCCGTGATCTGGATAATCTTTGCCTGATATCCGCCCTTGCGCAATAATTCAAACGCTTCCCGTGCCACCGTTCCTGTGATCGTCTTTGCCGTCAGATAAAAGATGCGGTCTCCAAGATTTTCTCCCACCGCTTTCACCGCCGGAAAAACAGTGGAAATCGTCTTTCCAACTCCGGTCGGCGCCTGGATAAACAGATTCTTTTTCCGTTTTATCGTGCGGTACACTCCGGCAGCGAGCTCCTTCTGCCCTTTCCGGTAAGGAAATGGAAACTGCAGTTTCTGTATGGATTCCTGCCGCAGGATCCGCCATGCATACTGAAAATCTGACCATTTCTTATAAGCCCTGATCAGCTCATCAAACCATTCTTCTAAAGCTGAAAATGCAAAATCTTCGTGAAAATATTTGATTTCCTCCGTATCAAGATTTACATAGGTCATCTGAATGCCGATATGTTCTATTCCATGCTGCAATGCAAAAATATACGCATAACACATTGCCTGTGCCTTATGGACCCTGACCGGTTCTGCTAACTGCTCTAACTTCAGATATACCCCCTTGATCTCATCAATGACAACCTTCATATCCTCCTCAATTGTCATGGAATTGAAATTACTGGAATAATCAATCTCGCGTTCTGATTCCGAAGTGATCTGGATTCCATCCGCTCTTCCCTCTAATACAAGGTCATAATTTTCTTCCCCGATCACTAATTTCAGCGGCACTTCTGCATGATAATCGCTGCCCATCCGCTTCTGGATCCTGCGGTGCATTCTGCTTCCTGCTAACATTGCTTCCGGTGAAACAGACTGACCATGCCGGTTGTCAATATCTCCCTCCCGGAAAATAAATTCCACAAGATTACGCACTGAGATCTTGATCTGGCTTCTTTTTTCTTCTATTTGATTTTCTGTCTCTTTCCCTTTTTTCTCTTTGCTCATACTGTCCATTATAACTGATTTTCTGATAGAAAAAAAGAAAAAGACCATGCAGACAAAGATTTCAAATATACCTTTGTCCACATAGTCCTTTTCTTATTCCGGAACACATCACTTATGAGTGAAATTAATAACAGCGGAAGTTATGCAACCGCATATTTGTTCATTATATGTTCAAAACATTCATCCTGTTCGCCATATTTTACAACAAGATCTTTGCAGATTCCCAGATACAGCATGCCAAGTAACGACTTTGCATCAATTACTGCTCTATTATAACAGACGTCAATATCAAAATCACATTTTCCGGCAGCTCTTACAAAATCCTTAACCTCTTCTGTGTCAGTCAATCTGATTTTTCTTTCAATCATTTTAAACATCCTTTCTTTCTTATCAAAAACACTTACTTCCTATTTCAGAAACGCATTATGACATCATTTTCTTCATTTGTCAATTTTCCGTCATTGTTTCAAATTCCGCCATTTTCCGTCATTTTTCATCATTTTTTTTGTAAAATTCCGGAGATAAGGAACTAATTTTTCCGGTTTCACGTCTCTTAAAAAACTACACTATCTATTTTTACTACTATTATTTTCCATTATCGATTTTTTTATTCAATTTGCACATATTTTAAAGAAACTAATTTTGTTCATTTAGTTTCCCGATGTATAAAATCACATACAATTTTGCCTTAAATATACATTCATGTTATATTATGATATGAGGGTCAAGAGATATTTTGCCCCTCATTTATGATGAATCAGAGTACTACTTATAATTTGTCTATCGTTTTTTATATTTTGGAGATCATATGTTCATTTTAAAAGGAATTAAAAATTTTTTATCCGATCTATACCATAATCGCATTGCAATCCTTTGTATTATTATATACATGAGCGTTACTCAATATCTCTTTCACTCTGTCTGTCCAATTGCTATTTTATTTGGCTTTCCATGTCCTGCCTGTGGTCTCACGCGGGCTGGGATCAGTTTTCTCACAGCCCATTTTTCAACTGCTTTTCAGATGAACCCCTGCATCTTTCTTCTGATTCCATACTTTCTTTATCTTTGGTTTTATAAATATATATTCGAAAAAAAGCCGCCTTATCTGACGTTCATCACTTGTCTGCTCGGTATCATTGTCTTTGGCATTTATATTTTACGCCTGTTCACACATACGCTCCCTGAACTTCCAACAAACGGCATAATAATAAATCCCTGACAATCTGACGTTCTGCCAGACTATCAGGGATTTATTATTTTTCTAACCCTTATGCAAGGCTATTCAATTCATTCTGCATTAATGCTTCTGCAACAATTCCTAATCCAACAAAGCATAAAATTAAATATATAACTCCGCTATTGCTTGATGGGATGCCTCTGTCAGTTTTTGCCTTGTCGATCTTCTCTCCCTGCTTGTAAGCCCAGTATAAACCGTAAATGTTACAGGTAATCAGGCTTAAAACAAAAGCAACTCCTCCGGATGTGGCATTCTCCGCATTGGATACTGTATTGGTATCATTAGAAAGAACGATAAACCAATAAATACCATATATACCACATGTAACGATGGATAAAATAATACATACTGCAATGTTTCTCTGTTGAATCATAACTCTAAACTCTCCTTTGTTTTATTATTCTATTTTATTGTAGATATTTTGTATAATAATGTCAATTCATATGAGAGATTTTTATTAAAAAATCTAAATTATATAAATAATTTCTAAATAGTTTTCATGGATTACACAAAAAAATATGATACGTAAAAAATGAAGCCTTGAAAAATCAAGGCTTCATCAGCAGGGGATGAGAGAATCGAACTATAATGAATGCATTCTTATCAAACCTAGGTTTTACTGTAACCATTGATTTTACTGTGTTTTGAGCATTTTTTTATTTGCTTATAAAGTGGCAAATTTGCCATAGAAGTATATAAAATGCAACACGATGCAACACGAAATGCAACACGAAATTGAACATGTTTCTTTCTACTTTAAAAATAGCCGGCAGATAAACTCTACCGGCTATGGTTTTATAATGATTCAAGACCTACTTTCCATGTATTCTTTCCAACAATTCCATCCGCTGTCAATCCGTGGCTCCTCTGCCATGTCTTGGTCGATGCTTCCGTACCTCTGCCGAAATTGCCATCTGCTGTCGCACCAATGATAATCTGCCATACCTTAACCACATTTCCTTTACTACCTTTTCTGATCGTAGTCATATTGTAATCCTCGCTTTCTGATTTTGATGTATTTGTTGCTGCCACTGCTTTATTAAATAAAGTCTGCTCTGCCGACCTACGTCTTTTAAGTCCTGCAAGCACTTTACCATTTGCTTTACAGTACTGTGGCATTGCTACAGCAATCTGTGATGCGTTTCTACCTGCACAAAGCTTTTTAAGGTTGCCAGCTCCACAATTAAATGCAAACGACACCAGAGCATCAAACTGATTCTGGTTGAGATTTGCAGTGATTGGCACATACACGGAATTATTAACGTATCCCTCAAACTTCGTAATATCCTGCTTTAAATATGCATCTGCCTGTGCCTGCGTGATTGTCATACCTTTTTTTACTCTGGCGGTATGTCCATAACCGATGGTCCATACTCCGGCAGCACACTGATAAGCAGATAACCGACATCCCTCATACTGCTTGATCAGATTAAGACCTGCCTGTCCAATTTTTCTATTTGCCATAATTACTCCTCCTCTACTTCTGGAATTCCTGCCAAGGATGTAAGCCATGATACGATACCGGCTACAATTGCGGATGATACTACCATCTTCCAATCCACTGCTGAAATCACTGCCCCGGTACCGATTACTGCTACCGCTGTCTGCGCCATCGTCTTAATCGATCTGATTCCTGCGGCTTTCGCCCATTTCTGTGTGCTTACTGATGGTTTAAATACCGAATTTTTCAACATATTATTTTTCTCCTTTCAAATCTGCGATTCTGTGATTAATTACCTTGATTTGCTCTTCCATGACCGGGACGCGCTGCGCAAAATTATTATGTAAGCGCACCTCGCGCGTTAACTCGTCAATTTTGCAGTCTGTGACCGCCTGCGCGGTCTGAAGCTTCTGCTCTGTTTTTTTCTGCCCCGAACTGACTGTAAGCACTGTTCCAATTAAAGTCAGTCCTCCTGCCACTAAAGCAGATATAATCGATTCCAAATGACCAACCTCCCTCTTTCTTTATAAAACCATTATAAATCCGCCAAGCCTTGTATTTGTGACATTTTGCAACGCAAAAAGCGCCGGACAATTAATCTGATAGACTAATCATTCGGCGCTATGGCACTGCTTTATTTTGTTGCTATTATTATACACCACAATTCATATAAATCAAATATTTTAAATCGTAATTCTGTGATTTTAAGAAAATGTACTGATTATCTGAATTTACATTTGCAAATTATTACCTTATAATTTTTTTGAGAGAGTCATCTACGAAATTGATTTAAAAAATACCTTCCCAGATGACTTTTCTCCTCCCATCGTGTTATACGAGTCGGAATTATCCGGCTCTTTTTATTTTACCATGTTGCATCACTGAAACCAGAGTTTAACTAACATTCCTATATTCAGATGTGGTCGAATTAGAGTATCATATGAAAGTCCTCAATATTTGAAAGCAAATGTTGTTTTTGATAAAGAAATGCCATCATATGATTATTCAGTTGCTATTGGCATTGACTCAAATGTTCTCGATTGCACAGCTATATACTATGAAAACAGAAGCGTACATGGATTTGGAATTTCCATATATAAAGCTGACGCAAATTTTACGAGCGTTGACGGCGTAAATCTGTCTTGGATTGTTGCAATGTAGTTTTTTAAGCAACAGAGATTCTGCTTATATAGTATTCCCATGTATTATCAACCTTTTGACCACCTGTAATAATAAGATTTTTTAATTAAGAACAATGAAACCTGCTCCGAGACTTCCACCACCGCTATCGTTGGTTTTAAAACCGCATTGTGTTCCTGCGTAAAAGTTCATTCGCACGCCGTCTAAGCTGGTACCGTTGTCTCGATGTCCCATTGCACCGTTAGAAAAAAAGTCTATGTCACGTTTGTTATAGCCTTGCCAATATACTGTAGCAGTAAAATTTTTTGTAGGAACTATACCGGCACTATTTACTGTGAAAAAATTGGGATTTACACCTACCCATCCTGTTACCCACTGTCCATTGGAATAGCTGTCTATTGATCGCCATCCTGCTATACAACTGCCACTAGGAACACCTGCTGATTGACCAGCAGCATAGCCAATATTATAGCCATCCTCAAATCTTTTAAAAGGGGATACTGTACCAGCACCTCCTGTTCCACTTGCAAAGTATTTATATAAAGTACTGTTTTCTGCTGATGTAGTTCTCTGTTGGACAAAGCCCCAAACGGTTCTTCCAGCAACCAATATATTCGAGTCTGTAGACAGAACACCTGAAAACCAGTCTGCATTTGCTGCGACCACGTCAAATTCGACTGTATGCACAGGGGATAACTGCCCTAGTAAATAATTTTTATTCATATAATCGCAGACAGCTTTTGCTTCAGCAGCAACATTTGGCAGTACTAATCTGAGATACGTTCTCTTTAAATTATTAACATTAGTTAAACTCTGGGTGACATCCTCTATCGCTTCTTTATTATTAACTATCGCTCCAGTCACGGTACCATCCCCGATTTTTGATATATCCGCACTTCCAAGCTTCGCAATAACACCGGACGTTTTATCAACAACCCAATTCAAAGCATTGACAAGATTAGTTTTCACTTCTGTTTTTAAAGATTCCAACGTTCCGATCTGCTTTTGTAAATTTCCGGCTGCATCCTCAGATAACTGACCTTTTATATCATTGAACCATGTTATAAAATCTGCCTGCTCCGATGCTTTAAATCCGGCAAGATCAGATTGCACTTGCTGATATAATGTTGTTGTATCAAATTCGCTGATTGCCGATATAATGCCGCATCTTGCAGTTTCATAACGTGTGTCCGTAATTCTCTGATTGGAAATAGCGGAAGAATTTTTATTTACAAATAAATCTGCTAATCCTAATTCCCAAATTGATTCTGTTCTTGTAAGCTCTGGTCTTAAAGGACTTGCTGCGGGTATGCCCTCTACAATATATAAATCACAGATTCTCTCCGAATCATTATCGTTCCATCTTAAGACTACAGTATCAATTCGATCATAATTAGAATCTGCTGCCTGAATTGCAAGCGTCCGCTGATTTTCTTCCAGTTTCAACCCTCCTGCACAAATTGCAAAACCAGGATTAACAACAACATTCATTCCACTACCTGCTTCGACCTGCAGATTGGTAGATGGGTTTGGTAAAATGCCATCCGTTAATAATTTGGCTATCAGTTTTCTGAGTGGTGCGGACGTAATCGCACGATCATACACCGGTGTTCCATCACTCTCAAATGTGACATGTGAATCAAAAGGAAATCCTATCATAATTTTTGTCCTCCTCTATCTTTTTAAAATTATTGGTGTACCAAATTCCATTGTCATGCTCCACTGTCCAGATTTCATAACCTCATAACAGCCAATTAATCTAGCTTGAGCCGACAAATCCATTTCCGGAATTTCTATGCTGCACAAATCTCCTAAATCAAAATCTGTTCTGTATTCGTAACTACTCTCCATTGCGTCAAATTCAACATTAATAATTTTAGGATATCCGGTTAATGCATTTAGTGCCTCATTATCCATAGCAACAGCCAAGTCGCTGCTTGTATACTCATTTCTATTTAACGTGGAACTATTTGACAAAAACCAATACTCATCATCACCAGACGCAGCATTGAAAGTAGCTCTCGAAACATAAGTAGTAACATCATTATCTGTTTGTTCATTTGTATTTAGGCAGGCATTTTTGTATTCTGTATCATCAATCAAAATATTTGGGTTCTTTATATTTCCGTATTTTGTTGAAAAAATAATCGGATTATTTCCATCTGCATTATTTTCCGTCCGGTCAAAGCCACTCCATACTTCAAATTTTTTATTACTTTCCACGAAATCGTAAAGTACTCTATAAGACATACCTGATGGTTTTAAGATGTCATAGATCTTCCATCCGAGTAATTCTCCGTTGCGATAATGCACAGAATCTTTTCCTCTTCCAAGCGATATACCTGAAATAATATTTAGATTAGAACTTGCACTTGCGGTAGTTAACTTTTTAAAGGCATTGAAAAAGGCATATGCCACATCCTCTGCTTTTCCACTCTGAAATGGCCAAGAAGGAGCATTTATCACATTTGATGCACCGTTCTGAAATACAACATGTCTGTCTAATGTTTTTTCCATGAAATACCCGCTCAACTGAATATATTTATACTGCTGTTGCCGGACGTAATTTATTTGTGTTATCTTTCCAAGTTCTGGTCTGTCTTTTGTGTAAATATACCTCATGGACGAATTATACTGCTCTATCGGAATCTGTATGGAGAACGTTCCAGCTTCGTGGAATTTCCTGCTCCATTGTAAATTTGTTGACCGTATTAATGACACTATCTGATAATTTTTATCTAGTGCGATCGTATTAAAGCCTTTCATGATCCCTCCTAAATTGCCCCATAAAGTTTATTATAATAAATTGAAACATTCATAAGATTGCTTCCGGTGTCTGCGTCAAAAGAAATTTCAGAACTTCCAACCGGAAGCTCCATATCATCAAATGCTGATGTTCTATCACAGTGTCCTATAAAATTAACACCGTTCTTTTTTACCGTTGGTGGATTCTGTGTGAAATCAATAATAATAACATCATTTGCTTTCATATTATCCAGAACTCTGACATAGTTATCATTAATAATGATTTTAGGATTCACAACATCCCCATTTGCTGATATCACTGCTTTGCAGTATGTCTCTACATCTCCATCATTGTCGAGCAGCACTTTTTTAGCAAAATTGAATTTACCACCAGTGATTCCCTTTGGCGTGCCACTTGTTATACTGCACAAATATGGAAATCCACACATTCCGACCACAGAAGCAATATTTTTGCCAAAATTATCATAACTTTTAAAAAACGGATTTGGACTTAACAATGTAATGCTCATTTCCATCGCCCGGTTTACATTTTGAGATGGAATGCTAAATTTATAAATTTTACCTTCCCCCCATCTGGTGATGCCCATGTATGTTATATACATTTTATAATCGAATTTAGGATTAAAAAATGATATTGCACTCTTCCTCAAAGCATCATTCAGATATGGATTTCGTGAAATAGCAGTCACAGTCCTATCTTTCGGTGCGATTCTGTCAGAGACAATGATTCCGCCATCTCCCACGGCATTATCTACCGTGGTGATGTCGTTTTCATATGAACCAAATCCATCCAAACCTTTTGATGGAATTTTCCAATCTGTTCCATCTATTAAAAATTCTCTCTCATCACTTCTCACAAAGCGAATACACACTTTAGTATCCATACGCGCCCCTCATTAATCCCTGTTTACTTTCAACTCTTACTGCTCTTGCAAGTTCGTCCGGTGTTGAAATCTGCTGATTAACATTAATTGTCTGATTGAAGTTTCCTAATCCAGTACCAGCACCATTACCAGATATTCCAGCGCTTACCGTTGAAATGCTTGCATTAATATTCTTTGTAATACCGTCTGTGCTCATAAGATCCTGTATTCCATCATCAAAACCGGCAACACACATCTCGCCAAGATATTTAAACTTACGAGATGGAGAATGGATTCCAAGAGCGTCTTTTGCAGCATTAAACAGATTTGTCGCAAGATTTTTTACATTTCCGGTCAACCAATCCCAGCCAGCTTGTATTCCACTCCAAATCCCATCAAGAATATTTTTACCGATACTTCCCCAGTCCATCTCCTTGAATGAATTTACAAGGCTAACAAATAATTTCGGTACAGCTGTCAACAATTTTGCCGTGTTTGAAATCATAAATTCTGCCAATTTTACAAGAATATGAACGGCGGCCTTTAATAACTGTGGTACATTTGCGATCAATGCAGCCACTAGCCGTGCAATGATAACCGGTGCAGCTTCTAATAATTTAGGAAGTGCATTAAAAATTCCATCAACTAACGAAACCAGTAAATTAATACCAGCCGTGATTATATTAGTCAGCGTACCAGGTTCTGTTATCGCCATTGCCAACGATATGATAGCATCAACACCTGCAGATAATAAATCTGGCAGTTTTTCTGCTATACCATTCACGAGACTAAGTAATATCTCACTACCACTGCTGAGTACAGAATCCGCATTATCGGTGATTCCTGATATCAATGTTGTGATTATGTTATAAGCCGCATCTCCAAGCGTTGGAAGTAATGATAAAATTCCTTCTGAAAGTGTGTCGAGAATTTCTTCTCCACCACTTAAAAGCTCCGGTAAATTTTCATTCAAACCAGTTACAATAGAAGCAATCATGTTTACACCAGACTGTATTAAATCTGGCAGAACATCATTCGCCAATTCCGGGATTTGATCAATAATAATCGGAACTAATTCTTCAACAAGAGTTCCAACACCATCCAGAGCCGTTTCTACTCGTGGTAATATATTTTCTGCTACAGTTCCAACCGAATCAACAAAATCTTCTACAAGTTGGTCAAAATTCTGATTGTCATCAGCAACACCGACAAGCAGATTCTGCCATGATGCTTTCATGGCACCTACACTACCTTGAATCGTGGTGCTTGCTTCCTTTGCAGTTGTTCCCGTAATGCCTAATTCGTCCTGAATCACATGGATGGCTGAATAAACATCGCTTAAACTGTCCAGATCATACTCAACGCCTGACAAGGCTGTTGCATCTGCAAGAAGCCGTTCCATCTCTGACTTCGTACCACCGTATCCTAGCTTCAAGTTGTCCAGCATCGTGTAATTCTGTTTTGCAAATCCTTGATAAGCATTCTGGATGGATTCCATTGACGTTCCCATCTTATTTGCATTATCTGCCATATCAATAACGGCTTGATCTGCAATTTGAGCCGCTTCAAGTTCACTAGATGTACTCTGTTTTAAAGATGCGGCAAACCCGGAAACTGTATCCATGTACTCATTAGCAGACAGGCCGGCTGTTTTATATGCCTTGGAAGCGTTATCCATGACCTCGTTTTGTGCGATCATAAGTTTTCCATATTCTTCTCGCACTTCATTTACACTTTTTCCAACGCTATCGGCATAATCCCATACGCTCTGGCCGCCAGCTCCAAATAAAGTCTCGACACCGCCTACAAGCTGTTCATAATCTGCATAGGCACTGACCGCTGCCGTTCCGATTGCAGCAATCCCTCCGGCCGCCGCCGTAACTCCGGCAGTTATTCCGGCAGTAATTGTTTTCATGCCGTTGACTGTTATGCCGCCCAGTGCACTGACGCCCTTTTTAAATCCATCTGTTAATAATTTTGTATCAAAAACTAAAGATCCATCAGTCCTTCACTGGTTCACCTCGCATTCCTAGTTGAAAAGATTGCTGAATTTTTCATCTTCTTCCAACTCAGTTTCTGTTTTCCTATCAATTTCCCATGCTCTACGCATTTCAGAATATATATCTCTATCTTTATCCTGATTCTTCTCATAACAGCGATATCCCATGACTTCACGAAGTCTTGTGCTGTCGTTAAGTCCTCGTATCAAAGCTAAAAACTTATGCCAGTGTAATTCGTCCACTTCAAACAAATCAATGCCGTATTGCCCTAAAACTGCACTGTATATGAGATCACTATCAAGTTCATAATCCAATGTGATTACGTTTCGATGATAAATATCTCTTGGTAATGGTGTTTCCGGTCTTGAAAAAGCAAATAATTCATTCAAATTACAATGCGCCGGCATTTCATTTTTAAATAAATACGAAACATCGATATTTTCTCCACGCTTCAGCTTTGTAACTTCGATTTCAAATCGCATCCAGACACGAAAATCTGTATATATAGAAAAATCACTACCGCCCACTCTGACGGTGTTTGGTAGTGATTTTCTTGTTAGATCAAGCATTGGCTGCACCCGGAAGATTAGCCATTGCTGTTGCGCTGTTTACCAGATTATTAATTTTATCAATCTGCGCCGAGTTCAACGTTGCTCTCATTTTCTCCATCTTATAATCATTTAAAGGTTTATTATAAGCATCATTGATTTTCAGCACTCCAATGGATAAATCTGACAGATCAATTTCATCCAGATTGTCCGATCCCAAAATCTCTTTTGCATTCGCCTCACCAAGAATATCTTTTACAAATTCATGTAATTTTTCAAATTTCTGTCTTGCCTTGATGTTAAGATTGTCCACTTTCAAAACTTCATCCAGCTTATTCATAACCGAAACTGTCTTTTTCGGCAAATCATAACTTCTACTATTAATAATTACTGTATAATCCATAAATCCTCCTAAGTCGCGCTATCCGCGGTATATGTCGGTACTCCATCGCTAACCGTAACAGTACCTCGATCAATGTGGTTAATTGAAAAACTAAAATAAATCTTCTCTGCAACGGAATCAAAATGATCCAGCGTTAAAGTTGCTTTTGTTTTCCATGCCCTGAATTTAGGTGTTCCTTCTGATCCAATGTTTCCATCAAATACAATAAGCAGATCTTTTTTCACGTCCTCACCAGTTGGCAAGTTGAAAAACATATCATACAGGTAATCAAATGCCGCATCTCCCTTGTTTGCCTGTAACTCCTGCGCAAGTGATGGTTTGTAGTATTTAATATCTGTTGTTGGGATTTCATCCTCAATAAAATCATTATCCTCGGTCTGTGCGTTCAAAACCAAGTCAAATACTGTGGATTTTCCAATTCTCGCCCACGAAGGTGTTAATGCCGATGTCTCGGCGGTGTTCAAAAATGGAATAGTTCTATGTTTTTTTAATCTTGTTAATCCTGACCTTATGATACCTCTCTTTCTCGTAAATAAGTGATGGACAATGACATCTGATATAATGTATCTTTGTCACTTGCTTCCATCGGATATGGATTCCCGGTAATGGAAAATCCGGTCACCGTTCTATTTTTATCAAGTGCCGGAAATGCATATGTGTAAGCGAAATCATCTGCCCAATATGTTAGATCTTCTAACCATTCATCAGATTCTTTCCTCTCTGATCTTGATCCGGTTGACTGGCGTGCGATAAAATTATAATATTCTGTAATCTCGCAACTTCCGTCTGTCATTTCCTTTAAGTCTCTTGATGGTGACTTAAAAAGACCATACTGATCGGAGCCGTTTGCTACATGGTTCATATCAATTGATAAACCATCATAATTGCTAAGCAATTTTACAATATATTGTGAAATAGTCATATCAACCTCCACTTGCAATTTTCTTTGCACCTTCAAGAATTTGATTTTTATATTGCTGCTTCATCCTATCAAACCAATAATTTCCACGCTCTGGTGCTTCGTGGAAATTTGCTGGCATATAATACCACCGCCTGGCGTATGGTGTACGGTACTTAATCTGTCCACTTCCGATATGAGTGTTTATATGCCCTGATTCAATCAGAATGTTCTCCCTCTTTGGCACTTTGGGTTCACACAGTCGAAGGCATTCTGAATCAATAAACTGTTGAACTTTTCCGTTATCTTCAAGTCCTCGCCGCTTTATCACAGTAGGAATATCGCAGATAAATTTAAACATATTAGGCATTACACCACCACCACCTTAATATTTTTGCAAAAATCCCGATTGGAATTATCGTTTACAGACTGTATCGTTCCTGATTTTGGATATCTCTTCATCAGATCAGAAATCCTTTGCCCTTTGACATCCTCTACAACGTCCTCAACTTCCCCATATACAAGGCAATCCTCCTCATTATAGGAATTAAGTGATAAGCCATTGTAAGTCCCGACAGGAAACGTCACAGACGCATATCGTGCAATGCTGATTTTCCCATTTTCATTTTTCTTTTCAGTTTTATCAGACCACTGTACACCTTTTACAACGGTTCGTTTCCACTCAGAATCAGAAATTTTGTTGTAAATCGTTACTGTATCCGTAAATAGCCCACTCATAACGCACCTGCCAATCCCGTACCGGAAAGACCACCTCTCGCAATTGATATAAGTTGGGATTCTTTCTCCGCAACTGTAGTAATCTTATATGATTCGGAATATCCATCATTGCTGACAGATGAAATGCCTGTTCCCATACCAGTAGACTCTTGCTTATAAAGTGCATTTATCAGATCACAGACGGTATTCTGTATCTGCATATGCACCTGCTTCTGAAAGTACGTTGCCGATGCTTCATCATAAACATCTTCAAATTTTCTTGCCCTCATGTGGGTATACACATCCAGCTTTGCAGATGCTTTTTGGAGAAATGCTGGAAAATCATCTTCCGGAACATTCGTATAAAGGGAGCTGTAATGCTCCCAATCAATATAAGGCATATCAAGCTCCCTCTCTTTCCTTAGGCAGTCTTGCCTAATAATTTAATTCCTTTCAGCACACCAGCCATCTTGCTGTTTTTAAGTACTGCTCCAGCAATCAACTCGACTTCTCCTGTTTTTACAGCTCCAGGTGCCTGTAAATCTGGAAGGTATGTCTTAAGCATCTTGCTACCATCTACGGAAATTCCGTGGAATGCATCAAGTCCAAGTTTTGCTGCATAAATATCAGTTGTACCATACGTATCTGAACCAGGTGTTGATGTTGAAACAACATCTTCTGTAGTAGAACCGTTGTAATACTGTCCTGCATCCATAAGAATAATTCCATTGTATGTCTCTACAGTTCTACCGAAATCATCCTTATTTCTGTCATAATATCCTGCTCTACGTGCCGCGGACTTCACCTTTGTAAGCATCTTACTATTCATCATTAACACATCTGGTTTTGCAGCCAATAATGCAATGAATGTATCTAATTCATCAAGCAATGCGTTGTAATTGCTGTCTAATAATGCAGATGTTGAAATGTCAATATCAGTTGTCATCTCGGTTGATTTTCCAGTTAAAATCTTTTTAAGTCCGTCAAAGGTATTAGGTACATATCCTGTACCAGAAGCCGCAGATGTTCCATTAATGACCAAATTGTGGAAGTAATTCGCTCCCGCCTTTGTTTTCTCTTTAATCTGGAAATCCATCTCATTAATAGCACCAGATGTCTGTGCGATCACACGGTCAATCTGGAATGAGCCACCAAGGATTACCGGGCTTGCTGTGCATTTGGTTCTCTTTGCTTCGTTTGGTGAGTACTCAGCATTAATCTGACGTACTGATGCGGTAGATGGTGTCTCTAATCTCTGATATCCATATACCAGATTGCTACCGCCTGTTGGTGAAATGGTATCATCAAATGTCAGTTTATCGAGCAGGATAGACGATCTTCTAAATTCATCGATCACATTCTGTTCTACTTTGTCTGCATAACCGACTTTTGCTTCTTCTAATGTTAATGCCATGATTCATTCTCCTTTACTGTTTATACTTTTCTTTTAATGCGTCCATCAGAGAAGAAACTCCTTCATCAGGTGTCTTTTTCACTCCCCCGATAAGATCAACTTTTCCTGCAGGTTTCGGTTCCGACTCACCGAACAGCATTTTGCTGTCCTCTGCTTCCGTCAATGTCTTGATTGCTGCTGCAATGTCCTCTTTCTGATTTTTTGATGCTTTCAAGACATCAACATCCAAAAGAGCAGTGATCGCCTTAGCATTCTTACCATTTGCAGATGCAATACTCTCTTTGAGAAGATCATTGAAATCACGATCCGCAATCTCCTGCTGATGCGTTGCATCTTTTGTCTTAATGTCTTTCTCAAGATCTTTGATTTTCTGCTTCATTCCGCTCACATCGGCATCCTTAAACTCCTCAAGATCCTTTTTCAGATCTTTGATGGTTGTTTCCTGTGTCGCGGTTTTAGTCTTCTCAGCAGTCAGATCTGCCTGTGCTGTTTCCAGATTTTTATGAACCGGATCAAGCTCCGCATGATGCATGTCCAATACTTTATCGATCTGTTCTTTCGTCATGCCAAGTGCTTCTAATTCTTCTCTCTTCATTACTTCTATCTCCTTTAACGATGATTTATTTAACGTGGGAGAATCACCCACAGATAATTGCGGACAGTGGATTTGAACCACCACTACTGGCTAAGGAAACCAGTATGCTGCCATTACATCAATCCGCGGCATTAAAAAGAGCCAATCAATCAAGTCCTAATTTAAGACTTGACTAATCGGCTCTAATCATCGGCACTATCGTTATTAAACTTTCTCGTTTGCAGTGCTTGCATTTGCACGGCAAATTTTTAACTTCGGTATCTTTATTGATTGCCAAAAGGTGGCTTCCACACTTTGGACAAGGATACCAGATAAATCTACTAGGATTCAATATATCACCCCTAGTGATATTATATAACACTTTTTGCATGTTAGCAATGAAAAGCGTTTATTTTATTGCAAATAATGCTCATCCCATTAAGACAATACTTGCATTTTCCCACATAATTACATTATCCATGCCAGTAGGATTGAATATATATGGCTCATCCCCATTTTTGGGTACGCATATATATGACACCCCATAGCACGTTTTTTTACATTTAGGGGCAAATAGCCACATATCATTTGTATCCTTTGCTTCATCAACGCCTGCATAATCATTTTCTAAAAAAAAATTAGTTGCAATCTCATATGCTTCTTTAAATTCAACCATAAAATCACTCCTTTTCACAAGCGTTAACGCCTCTGGTTGATATAATCGCGTTATCTGTTCTAAAAAACAATGTATCATTATAACCAAGTATTTCAGCTTCTTTTTTATTATAATATTTCCCCTTTTGCACGTCAAGAAACTCTATTTTTCCATTTACATTTTCAGCAACAATAGCATGTCCTCTGTTATTCCTTAAATTCTTAAAACATACGCATGCCCTTGCTCCGTTTCCCCATTCCTTCATTTGCTGTTCAATTTCATTAAATGCAACTTTATCAAATGTAATTGGTTTAACATCTTCCCATGCCAGTGTTGGATCATCACGCAACAATGAGTTTGATTTACCCGCAACAACATTATACCCTCGACATCTCATTTCATACGATATAGTTGAATTAACGCAATTTGTATTATACTTAATTTCTTGTTTATCATACGGTTTTGGTACTGCAACAAATTTAGGATTAGCTCCAACCAGTGTTTCTTTACCTATAAACTGTGTCTTTTCCCAAGATTTGGGTATTGTTGCTGTATAACCCTTATATTGCTCCTCAATCCACTTAATTGTCTTTGTTTTCCTCAAATCAGATGTTCCGCTCTCTACTCTAAGCCGATTATCCCGTTCTTTCAATCCGGCAGCCTTTGAGAAACTTTTATAATCTGCCATCTGTCCACGCAATTTATTCTGCAAATCCTGTGCATCGCCACCAATACTTTTTGTTGCTTCAATTTCTCTCTTAGTCGCTCTGATCTGCCGCTCGATCTGACGCTGTTTCTGCGTGGATTCATAATAAGTATAAGTCTTTCCACCGATTGTCCGTGGATCAGGCTCTTTTATATCCTCTGGGATTATAGATGCACCTTCCCAATATGGATAAAAATCATGCGTACAGTTTGCTCCCTTTAATCCTGTGACAGTTCCATACCCTGTTTCTTTGATAAAATCCGGATATTTCTTGCTTTTTCCAGAATAGGAAAACACTTTATTCTGCCATACTGCATGGTCCGGTCTGCTTCCCATGTGCTGGGTTGTGATGACAAGATCATGGTTAGAGTTTTTTAGATTTTCCTCTGTGATTTTTCCAGATAGCTGTGACATTCCAGTTCTGACAGCCATTCTGGCAGCAACGTCAAGTTGGTACGATCTCCCACTTTCATAGTCAATGCTTCTCAATCCGCTCTGTGCCAAACGATGCACACAATCCTTGACTGCCTGGTCAAAAGAAAATGCTCCGGTAGATACCTTAATCAGTGCGAGATCCATCTCTCGCTGATACATATCCATTACGCCAGTTGTGCCAAGTGCTGTATTCTTAAATCCCATCGTTTTTGTCAGATTCCTAAGTACTCCAGATGTCTGCAAAGAAGATGCCTTTACAAATTTGCTTAAGCTGTTCGGCTTTGTCAGATCTTCCCCCTGTTGTTCCCACATAGAAAGATCATTATTCCATGCCATATCACCGGCTTCTGCTGTCAAAGTTTCTCCTGCTTCCTTTGCAGATTCTACGGTATTATTAATAATCTGCTGCACCTCTCGCTTATATGCCATAGTGTTCTCTGCAACCGCCATCTGATAATCTTTATCAGCACGAAGCATTTTCATGACTTCTACACGGATTTTATCCGCAGAAAATCCATTTTCTACCATTGATTTTGCCATAAGTTCCGCTGTTTCAGTATATCGTCCGGTTTTCTGCACTCTCCGGGCAATATCAGCTATGACCTCATCCTCTAAATCTTGGTAAAGTCCAATTATGTATTTATCCGCTAAAACATCAATCTGTTGTTCTGATAATGCCCTTTAAATACCCCCTAATCATCAACATCGTCAATTGGTTCGTCCGTATATTGCATATATTTCTTAGCTTCATCCTCTGGAATATTATATTTTTCCATAATATACCAAACCTTTAAAATTGGCACTTCCGGGAACGATAATGCATCTGCTCTCATCGCTTCGAGTTTCGCCTGCTTATCTTCCACATAAGAGTCATCAAAACCAATTGTGATCTCTGCGTCTAAATTATATGCTGTATCATGATATTTATTTGAAAACCACATGACAGCTCTGCAGATATCCTGTATATATTCAGTGGCTACTTGTCGCTGCTTTCCAAGCTCCTGCATGGCATCCTGCCTTTCACCGAAATACTCAGTAGCCGTCTTAATCTGTCCATTTTCAAAGCTGTATTTTTTTGTTCCGTATCCAAAAGACATAGATAATAATGATAGTGCCAGTTCAATTGCTTTTGTAATCTGTTCTACTCGGATTTCAGGATTATATTCTTGAATAAGCCCCTTCTCTTCTGGAAGTTTTTCCCCTGTAAATACAAATAATTTTTTTTGTTCAGGAGTTAATATTGGATTTCCATCATCATCAAAAGCACAAAGTAATTCATTTATCAGTATAATTTTCTCAGACTTGTCCAAATCGCTAAACAATACGTTATAGCACAAATCTACAACCTTAAGTGCTGGAATTGCATTCCATAATTTAGGCAGTCCGTAGCCTTCCATATTATCCAGATTATTCACTTCAGCAACACGCATAACAGCAAACGGTTTCACTTCTCCAAGCTGTGCGATCGTCTGCTTTTCGGTTATCTCATCCCCTCTGTCATTAAAAACATGAGTTTCAGCAGTGTATAGATTGCTTTCTCCCAAAAGGAACAGCACAATCGTTGTCTGCTTTTTCCCTTTGACCAGTGCATTCCCGGAAAATGCCGCTTCGGTAACAATATCGTTTTCCACAGTCAAAGGTATAAATGCATCAGCCTCGACATAATTCAGCTTAATATCTCCACCTCTCACAGAAGAATCATCCATAATCGTTGCATTGTCCAAGCGGATATAACAGGCTACTGTACCATCCGCAGAGGTTTTTTCTAACTGTTTACGGTATTGCGTGTTGAAATTACTGCCAGCAAGCACCTTTGCTACAAAATCCGCCTGTTCCCCTTCTCCCACATTGATTTCAAGCACCTCACAGAGATTAGCATCATCAGAACAGCATCTTTTTGCGAAATTTAACCTTGTAAGCTCATATGGTATCCCATTGATTGTTTTTCGTTTATGGAAATCACTTATCAATCGGTTCGCGTACCAGTCATCACATGCATGAATAATCGTTAACGCCTTATCATTGACATCATATCCTTTTTTATTCAAAAATACTTTTACACAACTCTCCATCTCTTTCTCCTATCTTCTGTCCAGATCAACATATTCAATAAAATCCAAAATTGTATAGTTCTCCGCATCCCACCAGTCATTGCAGTTTCCGATGTTTTTATCCTCTGGTATGTCCGGGTGGTCTGGATCCCATTTCAACTTACCGATCGCACTCTGTAGCTTTGTGCAATTCCGGTTTATCTTCCACCTTCCGGTATTCATCAGCATGTCGTAGGTTCGTGGTCTGTCCGACACTTCATTTTTACGGCAACCTTTAATATTCCGGTATGGCAATCCTGCTTTTCTCGCAGCACTCCGCAGGCTGTTTATCATCGTTGTGCTTGCGCTGTCTGGAAATACCCAGTCAATAAATCCGTACTTTTCCTGGCAGTATTTGAAAAACTCTATAAACTTACTACATATCGCTTCCGCATCAATGTCCGGTGACAGCTCCAAGTTTGCTTCCTCTGCCGTCCTCAGATCATGATATCCGTGGAAGTAAAGCTTCAGCACAAAGGTTGTCATGGATCCGTTTCCACCGAAGTCTATACCCATCGTAATTTTTGATGGGCGGTGTAACAGTTTGCCCTTTATATCACGTTCAAACAGTGGATCTGTATCCTCATCATACAGATATGGTTCATCGTTCTCTGCAAACTTCCGAAAAATGATTCCTTCTGCAACAGCACGCTCACCTTTAATGTCTCGCCTGTACCATACTGTGCCTTTCTGATAGGTGCTAAGAACTTTTCTGATCTGCTCATCCGTCATGCTCATATTATCCACCAGAGTAAAATGTCCGTAATTATATCCATAGTTTGGATTCTTATCTTGCTGCTCTTCATGGAATTTTAAAATTTCGGTGTAATACCAATGCTCTTCCTCTTTTGGGTTCAGATCATGAAATATCTTACGGTCGGAACTGGAAAGCGTACGGTCGAACACCTCTTTTAAAAACTTCGGGTGGCATTCGTTCGCTTCTGTGACATACGCCATGCCATAAGTGTTACCTTTAATAAGCTTCTCATCTCCGTCCTTACCTCCACCGGATATAAGCACAATCTTTTCCCCAGTCTTGGTCTGAACATAAACGCAGTCACGATCCTTATACTTTCCCTCGCGGTGTCTGCCCTCAAAGTAATTGAGCAATCCATATCCGTCACAGTCCAGGATATTAAGCTTTGCGGTCGCATTCGATACGCCTGCTACCAAATGTATCTTGTTTTTGTGCGTTTCAAGCAGGGAACAGAAGATCATCGTTGCAAGCACGTTCTTCCCACCTCGCTTACCGCCTTCTGCCACATTGAACCAGCTATGTAAGCACTGACGGAAGTATTGATATTGCCGTTCACTGAACGGTGCCGGGCTATTCATCTGCTTTCTCCTCAAAATCTTCTATTCTGCGGTTCGCCACCGGATTTTTCAAAATATCTGCTATGGTCTGCATATTCTTAAGGATTTCCTCTCCGGTGTCATCCTTGACCTCTGCTCGTTTCTTGTCAAATTCTGCCTTGTACTTCTTATCCTCAATTTCAACCGGAAGTGCATATAATTCTTTTATATTTTTTAATGCTGCCGTTACCTGCGATAATCCCAACCTGTCAACAGGACCATTCGCAATATTTATGTGCTCTGTTTCGTCTATAATTTCCTTTGTTGGCTTTCCAATGGCTGTATTGTCCTTATATTCCACTGTTCGGACTTTCTTCTTATCCTTTACAACGTACTGTTCCAGTTCTCCAAGTGCCTGTTCTGCTTTCTCTGCCGCCTTATCTGCAATAGATAAAAGCCGTGCTATACGGTCTGCATCTGCGTCGGAGGATTTTTCCTTGGCTTTTTGGCACGTATCACGAACGTATTCAGTTCTTTTTCTTACCCAGCCACCTTTCGCACACCTGTCCTTTAATGTTTTAACCGGAATGTTATATTTCTCTGCCAAATCCTCTAATCTACAAGGCTTTCTGCCTATATCAGTCACATACTCATGTTCTATCTCTACCCATGACACTGAATCCGAACGTTCGTTTTGTTCGTTCGCTTTTGAATCCGAACGTTCGTTATCCCAGTCATATGTATTTTTCCATCTGCGGATTGTTCCCTCTGGTTTTCCTAGCTGGTCAGCAATCTCTACCAACTTCATTCCGCTCTTATACATTTCATACGCTTTATCGCTCAATGGATTTTTCTTTGCTGCCAACTAACCACTTCCTTTCCGGACAAATAAAAAGAGCCGGACATACAAGACATTAAGTCTCATATATTCGGCTCTACGGCGCTAACTTATACAACTATTATATCATACATAGTCTTACTTTTCATCTTTTAATAGTTTTGATACATTTTCTCCTACTAAGGAAATTTTTTTTCTTATCTCTTCTTGAAATTCTGATGTGCTACTATTTATCTTTTTTACCTGCTGTCCTTCCTGTTCCATGCAGTTCTCCTTGCATGTTTCACGAAGATCACTCATAAATTTCCCGGTCAAATGTCTAATCTCTTCTGGGGCAAATTCTATACATAGCGCTTTTAACACGCTACTATATGTCCCTATTCCTACTAAACATTTTTCCATCATTGCATTTGCTTCCCAGTTAAATTCCCTATGACTTGTAATAAACTTTTCTGTATCGGAAGAGCATACGCACTCAACAGCTTTATCTGAAACAATATACGCTAACATTTCTAATTCGCTCAGCCAGCCAATACATTCTTTCAAATATTGCAGCTTTAGCTCCTGTCTCTTATATTTGGCGTTTTGTTTTCTCTCGTCATGTAACGTTATTATTAGAATTATAAATGGTGCCAAAACTTCAACAATTCTCCATATTGTATCATCTTTACAAAGACATTGAGTAATTTCCATTTTTTCTCTTATTCCTTCCTCTAAAACTACCCAGTATATGTATAAAAATTTTCCGACATCGAATATTGACGATTAATAGATAGATGCATTAATAAGGAGCTATCCATTGATCTCCCTCTTTTAAATTTTGAGGTTCTTCATCTGAAAAAATCACATCTGGCTTATTTTTCGTTTTTTTTGCCACAACATCCTCTGCCAGCTCCTTTGTATCTCTATATCCAAGTCCATTATTATTTATCGTTTGAGCAACTTGTGAATTACTTATTTCAAGATTTTCGATTTTTGTCTTTAAATCTCCAAATTGAATTTTAAGTTCATTTGCTTCTTTTATCTCTTTTCCTCCAATTAAACCAACGAAAAGACCAATAATTGAAACAATCAATCCAAGTGAACCTACAATGTTATCAAAATTTCCAAGACAGTCATTTATCTTTACTAATATTTCCATTCACAATCCTCTTTTCATTTGCATTTTGTATCATTATACATCCACAACCGCCAATATTCAATTCTCAATGTACTACAATGCTAATGTCTGTATACAATTTTTACCGGCATATTTCAGCCGGTAAGTGTTATTCAGTTTTTATGAATTTATATCAATTTCTTTCTTGGTTTTTTTAATACTTTTCGGTATGATCTCCTTCTACTAACAACCACTAATTCACTTTTATTTTCGTACAATATTAGCCAGCTGTCCGGTATAAGTCCTCTCGACTTCAAAAATATTCTTTCCTCCTTTGTCGGTTCTCTTCTTTTATAGTCTCTTTTTTTCATGTCTCCTCTCCTTTATTTTTCACTAACTGCTTGTCGTCAAACCATTTTATCGTGCCACCGCCAAACTTTACTTCCGGCTGTATGATAATGCTTTTTCCTATATGTTTTACTTCACCGTTTTTTTATTGCAGTGAAAAAATGCAATGTTGTTTTATCCATGTTTTCAATACCTCCGCTAAAGCTCTATTTCTGCTCTTATCAAATTTTAAACGCCGTCCGCAATATGGACAGCATTTATATTCTTCCATCACGCTCATTCCACAATCTTTATCTGGACATCTCCACTCTGGAAAAGCTATTTCACTGTAATATACGTACCCCACAAATTCAGCTTTCTTTTTTATCAGTTTCATGTTAATTCCTCCGTTAAAGTTCAGTTTAAGCTGTCTTATGAACGCTTCTGATAACATATTTTAAAAACCAACCAAATGTAGCATCCTCAGAAATTGCGCCATCTGACTTTAATTGCAGAAATGCTTCATATTTTGCCTTACTTGGTGTGCTTTCAGAAATCGTTTTATACCACTCATTTCCTTCTACATCCATCCACCATATATAGTAATTATGTTTTTCTACAGTTTTCATATTTATTTCGCCTCAATCTCAATGTTCAGTTTAATATATCAACCTCGTTCCACATCGTTTCATTTGTCTTATCAAATTTGCATAGTATCTACCTATACCACGCCCATTGTCAAATTTCTGATATTTATGAAACTTAATCGGATTAGCTTTTATCAATTCAAGTACATCATCAGGAAAATTATTTTTATTGGCAATTTCTAGCATCTTTTTATTCGCAAATTCCTCTGTACATGAACCAAAAGGGCAACCAATAGAATTCACTCCCCATGATTTTTCTATAATATTAACAATTTCTGTAATATCCGACATTCTTACTACCTCAAATCTTTTTAGTAAATCCTCATTTCATATTATTCTCAATTTCTTTTAGTCTCTCCTCTGAACCGCCAAATTCGTAACACTTACATGGTTCATTATCAACAGATACATCTTTTCCATATTTCTTTCCGAAACATCTTCCAAGCCATTCTTTTCTACATAATTGGCAGTTATGCATATTCATTTCATGTGTTATGTGCATATAATTCATCCTTTCCTTTGTTTTACCTTTCCAATAATGGTTCATTTCTAATTAATCCGCATAAGACAAATCATCTTTGATAAATTCTACAAACTGCTCTTCAAATTCTCCCATCGAAGATATGTCGAATTCATCATCTCCAAGTTCTAAAAAGGCTAATAATTCTGCCTTTAATGTTTCACTGTCCAAATTTGTTAAAAAATCCATACTCGTACCTCCATTAAATTCTAACTGACTTTTTCAAGTCCATCTACTGCATAACAACCACGATATCCTTCAAGCCATACACAAAGTGTTCCGCACACTTCCTGCGGTTCTGTTCTTATAATAAAAATTTTATCTTTATTTACATCTGATACATGATACTTATTATTCATTTTCACTTTATCTCCGATTTTCAACATAATACTTATCCTCCTAATTTACATAAAATATCTCAGCCATTTTCATTCTGTTTTCATAGTCTTCATTGGCTTTGTCGATTTCCTGTTTGCGACGGATTGCTGCGTAATCCCTCAAATTATATAAAGCAATTCGCTTTTCCTTACTTGGTTTCGGGCTTTTTCCACTCACAATATCATTTAAACCCTGACGTGACAGTTCTGTTATCACACACATCTCTTCAACCGAAACGCCGAATTTATTTGCAAATTCTTTCGCTTTCATATTGTTTTTGTCCTTTCTCTTTACATATTTGCTACATTTTGTAAATTCTAATTTAACTGACTATATCATTTTTATTAAAGTCATCCGGCATATACTCCGGGAAGTCCTCAATCTCCATCTGTCCAATAGATCTCCATGTATCAACCTCTATCCCACACAGTGTCAATGCATCCCGATATTTTACTCCATTGTTCTCCAAGTTCATGCAAATCTGATAATGTTTAGGATGAGTATTTAACATTCTCTGGAATCTGTTTGGACAACGTTCTAAATGTGTCCCAAATCCGCAAAACATACAACCGGTTCGCTGCTCTCCGGTCGTGTAATACTCACCGCATGGAGTCTGCTTAACATCTCCATACACAGAACAGATTAGCAGATCATTCTCCACTACGTATCGGAGTACATCCTGCCGTGTCCAGAACCCTAACGGCTGACTCTTTATTGTGTTCCCGTCATATACGTTGCACCCGGTATGCGCATACTGGTGTGCTCGCATAAATCCTTCGTCCTGAGTGACACCAATGTATGGTTTGCATCCAGTTTCTTTTTCATATTTTCTGAATGGATTTTTTTCATAATATGACAGCACATTTCTGAGGTATCAAACTGTGTTGTTAATAAAAACTGCCACTTTTTCGCTAAAACTCCAAATTTTCCTCGTTCATCTCCATTTAACAAGTAGTTTCTATATCTCTCTGACAGGTTTCCATGACGTAACTTTTGGATTTTTAATGCAGCTTCCTTTGAAATCAGCGGAAAACCATACTGATTAACCACCTGTTTAAAAGTTATTCTTTTACCTTTTTTGTCTGTGGGATAAACCTCTATGTATTCTCCACTTGCCTTTCTGGCAAATCTGACGATTTCCGGGAATTCTAATCCGGTATTGGAAAATACAGCCGGCACATAATCTCCAATGGTTTTACGAACCAAATCAAGAAGTACCGTACTATCAAGACCTCCAGAATAAGAAATGTATACGTCCCCGCCCCAGTTTTCGTACCATTCCTTAATTCTTGTTTTGGTCAAAATCAACTTTGTTTCGTATGGAAGATATTTTCTCTGTGCAAACTCCCATTCTTGCAACTTTAAATCATCCTCTTTTATAAACATTTTTTTGCAGGAACCGGGTACCCTTTATGCGCGCTGGTTCGGCTCCTTTCTGATTTTATTTATTTCAAATCTTTTCTCTGATTTCTTTTACAAGTGCATCATCGTCAGAATATGTCTCTGAAAGTTTAATTGCTGCGGCTTCAAGCAGTTCTTTTAAATCTGCTATGTAGTTGATTTTGTTTGCTTCCGCAACAGCTTTTTTGTCCACGACTTCCGACACAAGTGTATCCAATGGGAGCAATTCTTCGCGGCTTTTCAAAATCAAATCCATCATATTCTTTGGAAGTCCGACTTCATTCAGACAATTTTTAAGGATGTCCTGCGTAAGTTCGACTTTCTGTGATTCTTCCTCTGGATCAGCACTTCCATTTGCTATTAAGGTATCATCCAGAACGCTGTGTATTTCAACGCAGATTTTATTATTTTCTTCATCATCTTCTCCCAACACATCGTTTAAAATGTTCTGGAACACTTTCTTTTTCTCTGATGCTGTCATTTTTGCTTCGCAACCAAGTCCAGCTTCCATAAATTCAGAATGTGGCTCGTTCGTGTTTTTACTGTAAAATATCACGGAATGGATGTCTGTGCTTCGGTCTGTAAATGCCGGGAAAATAAAGCCTGTATCTGGCATCCCGACAACCCAGTCTCTGATTCGTGATTCGATGCGGTTTTCATCCTCACGGTAACCAAGCCCCGGCTTTGTCAGATTCACCGGACAGATTGCGCACAGCAGATACTCATAAACTTCCTCGGATTCATCCAGCTTGTCATTGTCTGAAGTTTTGGTCATGACATCATAGGCATCGTGAAAAATCAGGATCAGATAATTTCCAACGTAATCGTAGCTGTCAATGATCATGTCGTAAAAAGTATCAAGCAGATCATCATTTTTCAGTTTGCTTTCACGCAGTCCCATTAAAAACTGCTGTCTTCCTCCTGTTTTTTCCTCTGCAAGCGGAATTTCCAGTTCTAAAAGATTGTTCCCAAGTTTTCCTGACAATGTCTTTTTTGCAATGTCGAGATATTTATAATATTCTTCATCGTCCAGATTTAAAAATGTTTCACCGATTTTTGTGATTTTATTATGGTCTGCATCCACATAACATCCGCACATTCTTGTGAATGTGCACGCTTCTTTTCGGAATCTCCGCTTGATATATAAAACATCTTTTTTGTTCATAAAAATAATCCTCGCTTTCATTTTTATAATTTTAAATTTTAGGCTTCACGCACCGCTCAAATTCGATAATCCAAACCCACGGATTCGCATCCCAACCGTAGTGATTTATGTCGGGCTTCTTGATGGTGCTGTTCCAAAGGTTTTTCCACTCTTCCATTGCAATCTCCATGTCTCCGGCATGAACTGCCATAGAAGAAAGCCCCTCATTACGAATACCGTCAATGGTAATTTCCTGTAACCGCTCCACTCTCACATCCGTAACCTTAAGCCAGATACGTGCCGCTACTTTCGGCATAAATAATGATGGTTTCCACTCTCTATTATGGCTGAACCATTTATGCACAAATGTGTCATAGTCTAATCGGTCTATGGAATCTGTATTTCCATTTGCAAATTGCAACCTCACATCATCTCCGCCTGCTCTGAATCTTATGTCAGCAGTTGCTTCGTATCGGTGTGCTCGCCAACATTGCCATGTTTCTCTCACGTACAGTATATCGTCCGTGTGATATGGTGGATTCCATCGTTTGCTTAATTCTTCCTCTGTAATATCGTTTGGAAGTTTAAATTCTTCTCCCCATATTTCATGTGCTGTTCTATTTGGATAGCACCATGTGTTAGAATCACTTCCTGCGAATGTGTAACACAACTTTGATTTAGGCTGTGGCTTTACCAACCGCCGGGTGCAGGTCTTCCGTCCGTCCAGAATTGCCCGAACCATTTCCGTGTTAAATAAAATCGGTTTAATTGCCATTTACTCCACCGCCTTTCACGATCTCTAACAAATCATCTACCAAATCCATGACCTCGTACATCATCATAGTGTCGTAGGATTTTGACTGCTGATCTGCTGTTTTATTTCCATACTTCGTACAGTCTTTCAGGAATGCTGTGCGTTCTTCCAACTGCTCCACAACCTTGTCCGGGTCATAAACGGTCGGCATATTGTTAATCACATCTTTTACTGCATCATAATCTTTCATGCTTTCAAGCCTTCCGCTTAGGTTGTCCAAAAACAGCTCAGCATCAATCAATCTTCCCATCGTTCGCCCTCCTGTTCCAATCTGCAGTTGCTTTCGTTCGCTCGTCTTTCCCTGTTCTGATGCCTCCGTCCTGATCCATATACATCTCACATTCATAGCTTTTTGGAAGTTCTGTTCCGCATTTCATACATTTGATTTTGAACATTACACCAACAGCCGAATGTGATGACTTATTTGTAATGGTTAAGAACATTGCTTTTCCGCCACAGAACGGGCATGGCTTAAGGCTTTCACTCATTCTTCATCACCCCAATCCAATTTCTGACCACACCACCGGCAGTATTCGTCTCCATAACATACATTGCTTCCGCAATTCTTACATTCGTATCCCGTGCCTCCAAAGATTCCAAGTACCGCAGTAGGCTTTTCATCCGTCTGCTTCTCCATCGCCGCCCGGAATTCTTCCGGTGTGCCGATTGATTCATACTCTGCGCATTCTTCCAAGGCTTTTCCAATCGTTCCATGCTTTTTAACAAGCCAAACATACTTCATAGTTTCTTTTAATTCTTCCAGTGTACCAATCGCACGGTACTGCTGTACTTCTTCAAGCGCATTGATTGCCGTCTGCTTAGCTTTTATCGCCAAATCCCCATGTGCTTCAATCATATTTAAAACATTAATTGCTTCACTCTCCGTCATGGCTACACCTCCAACAGCTCAGGATTATCAATCATGTTGCCAATCACTTCAAAATTCTCTGAATCAAAATCATCCAGTTCCTCGTAGTAATCACAGCCCGGCTCATTCGTACACCATCCGTTTTCGTTCCACAAGACACGCTTTCTCGTTTCATATTCTGGAAACTCATCATCAATATGCCCTGAAAGTATATCATTCTCCCAAATCAACTTTCCATTCTTGTCCTTACGTCCGGTGCACTGGCAGATGGTGGATGGGTCTACTTCATGCATGCCAACTTCATTCCCATATTGTCCAACGCAAACATCATTGATTTTGTAAACAGAATGTACTAAATCGCCTTCCACCCATTTTCCGTTATCGATCCGCTTTCCACGGAATAAAAATCTATCTTCCATCACGCTTCACCTTTCTTCCTTTTATCTGCTCCAACATAATCCTCGATACCTCTGGAAGTCTTAAACTTTCCATGCATCCATTATGCAGACCGCTTTCCTCATTCCACTTTGCAACAGGGCATTTCTTGCAGAGAGTGTTTGTACAGAACTCTCCGATCTGCCGTATAGTCAGTTCCTTATTTGTTATGTGCGCCATTTCCCTTCCCCCATTTCTTTCAGCTTGGCTTCGGCTTCCTCTCTGGTAAGAAATACTGTTTTACCGAATTCCCATTCGACATAATTTCTGAACTCATCATTGCTTTGACATTTTGCATTAATTATCTTCTCGCCTTTTATACAAAATATTGAAATTTCATTTACTGTAAGTCTGATAAATTTCCCCATTGACATTCCGTATACTGTATCTCCCACCTTGCAAGGTAGCTTAACAAGTCTGCCTTGTTCCTCAGCATCCTCATAGTCTTTTAACTTCCGATATACGGCATCTATTTCCTCGCAATCCGGTTCACATGCCCTTTCCCACAGTTCATCATCAATCCATGATGGATTCCTTTCTGTTAATCTTTCCATGTTGCTTCCTCGCTTTCTGCTTTTCCTTTTCCTCACATGGCTTACAAAGCCTACTACACCAACCGCATGGTGTTATGTATGGACATTCTTCTCCAAGTCTCATGCTATTCCTCACTTTCTGCCTTAAGCCAATCCAAAACACATGATTTGCAAGCCTCTTCAGGATGAGAACATTCCTCTACGCCCATGTGTTCTATGCAACTTCCAAATAATACTTCTGCCAACTCCTCATCCGTCATGCTTCTGATCCGGTCTGCATTGGTCTGTGGCTTCTTCTGGTCTCTAAGAAACGCACCAATTACAGGCATATCCCTGTCTGCAAAAGAGAGATGCTCACTACTTTTCGCAGAATAGATAACCAAAGGATTCTGTCTTCCAGCTTTACCGGCTCTTAATACCTAATAATGATTGTTTGAGAGCGGAAGTAATTGCCATCCGTCCTTAACCAGCCATTTTTTTAAATTTTCTAACTTACTGATATGTAACACATTTCTTTTTGCCATATTTCTACCTCACTAAATCTAATCCTCATTTATGTAAAACTCATTTCCATGTCTGCTGTACCCAAAGCAAAGGCTTCCATCATCACAAATTAATGCAAGTTCTAAGTCTGATAATTGTGTATTATTTTTAATAACCTTATAAACAGAACGATACTTACCCGGTGTACGATCTAAGACAATGTCATAATCATCAAGATTATCAACTTTATAATTTGAAATTCTGTATTTTTCCTTTAATTCATTATAAATCGTTCTGTTTATGGTTGCCTTTTCTCTCTCATTTTCAGTAAAGGCATATGCTGGATAAATTCTCTTTTCAATCTCCATATTATTTTTCTCCTACCTCACTAAATCCTTTATTTTAACAGATATCCCTTTAAATTTCCCGGTGCGACAATACTCTGCGGTATCAAAAAAACAAATGCATCCATCGCCTTTTTTTTCAAGTGCTATGCTTACACCATTGCTTACCAGTGTATTTTTTAACAACGTCAGTACCACTTGTATCTCCTGCTTGGTCTCCTCTGTCATTTCAACTGCGCCCTCCCGAATTTATTACTTTTTCAATGATTTCTTCCCGTAACTGCTCTGCTATATGGTCCCGAACCGATTCCTCTGGGAATGCGATCTGATACGTCCGTTCCTTGATGCGGTTCGTGATCCGGTCATCATACTGCAACGTCTCCAACGGATCATTGCTCGTAAAAATAGTCACTTTTCGGTTTATGTAACGCTCATTGATGATTTGATACATCTTGTCGTTGATCCAGTCCGCTGGTCTCTCCACTCCGAAATCATCAATCACAAGGATGTCTGTGGTGTAGAGCGCGTCCAAAAGCTGATTCTCACTGCATTCTGTATCTCTCCGCCATGTATTCTTAATCTCTTGCAGGATGGTCAGTGACACTGCAAACTTCACTGCATAGTTTTTCATCAGCTCATTTGCAATCCCGGCAGCGATCCTCGTCTTACCGCTTCCCTTTGTCCTCGACCAGATATACAGTCCCATGCCTCTTTCCTTCTGACTCTCGAAATCATCCAGATAAGTTTTTATGATTTTACATGCATCTGATACCATCTTTTTACTTTCCTGCTTCCTGTACACATCCATTCGAAACGATCTCAGATCCATCCCACGGAATGCCTCCGGTATATCTGCGAATCGCAACCGCCTTGACATGACCGCTTTCTCACGGCATTTACACGGTACTGCTATTTCAACTCCGTCTTTTATTTTCAAGATCCACTCCCGACCTTCGCAAATTGGACACACATCAGAATCCCTGGAAGTCTCCGGTGTCTCCGCATTCCTGCATAAGTTCGTTGAGTGATTTTTCATGCGTTCCAGTATCTCTTCCAACTGATCCATCGTTCTCTCCTTTCAGATACTGCATAAACAAATTCTCTCGTAAAAAGTTCTCTGGCTTTTTAATATATCGCTCTGCTGTTTTCTCCCGTCTGCATATATCTGCATAATTCTGTGCGGCCAATACCAGATCATCTTCCGGTACACCAGCCAGTACCGCATTGCAGTATTCTGTTTCAACAAGACATCCAGTACACCGTTTCGGATAGGCCGCGGCAAACTCTCCGAATTTTTCCACGGGGGATATAGGGGGTGTGTTTTGTTTTTGTTTATGTCTTTGTTTATTAATAGGTTCACTTTGTGGTTCAAACTGTGGTGCAATTTGCAGTTCACTTTGTGGTTCATCTTGTGGTTCATTTTTACTGTAATTTTGAACCACAAGACTATTTATTTTATATTGTGCTGCAAGATTCCCACCGCGCGATTTCCATTCAATGAACCCATCTGTAGCAAGCTTGTTTCTCGCTCTCTTTAACGCTGATGCATTTAATCCAGACCGAAGTCCAAGGACTGACGAGGCTACCGTAAACGTATCTGGCCACCCTGCTTTATTCGCTATGGACATTAACGCATGCCATAAGGCGATTGCAGTGTTGGGCTGCGGGTTTAGTTCGAGCCTGTCGTAAAATGCTTTTATCTCAGCTAAATAGTTCAAGAAATCACCCCGTTTCCAAGTCCTTAAGTAAGTCTCTTAATTTCATTTTCGCCTGTTCCGTCGTAAGTTCTGTGATTGTGACCTCAATTCTCGGATTATCCTTATCTATAGAAACATCATGATAAAAATGAGGGATGCATCTGCGGTTATCTTCTTGCAGCACCTTTGTTTTTGTGAGACTGTCCTGGATGAACTTTGTTGCGCAGGAGAGAATGTTGTCCCCATCTCTCCTGTTGTCTTTTTCAAAACAGTGGTAATAGATCAGTACCGGCTTTTCGATATGTACACCATGGAGCTGCTGTCTGATACACCACATGATGTGATTCTCATTATCATTTTTTACCTTTCCACCCTTATATGGGTTGGTGCGATTGGCTGCGGTGTAACTGTTCAAGCCTTCCAAACGCCCCGGAACTGTAAATTTATACTCCATCGGCACCGTCCTCCATTCTGATCTGCGCATTACAATCATTAATCTGCTCTGCTAAATATGCCGGAAGAGTGTAACAATCAATAAATTCGTGCGCATCGGCAAGATCTTTACGTTTCAGTGCCTTGTAGCTTTTCATTTTTCCTTCATCATCGTAGATGCCAAACTCACGTTTTAGCTGATTATAGATATCGCTGAACACTTTTTTATGTACTTTGCTATCTCTGTAAGCTTCTGATTTCTTACCACCGAGCATTTCCACCGCCTTACGTCTGACGTGTGCGGAAAGTTCGTCTGATTCTGCTCCGAACAGCGGCATATCATTTTCAATGGAATATACTTTTTGCTCTACGGTTTCAACTTTCTGTTCCAACTCCACAGTTCCCTGTGCCAGCAATGCAATCTGTTCCAAGGCTGTGAGAGGTTTCTTAATTGCATCTTCCAGCTCATGAAAACGATTGATATATTTTGCAGTGAACTCTGTACCTTTCACACCAGTGAGCTTGTGAGCAATAAATTCACAGCCTTTCTTTGTAACCAGATAGCAAGGTCTGCTCTGATTGTTATTATCTTTATATGTACTTTCCTCAAAAAAATCGCCCAGCGCAATCTTGCTCTCGGCAAATTGCTTTGCATATCTTCTGATATCTCTTAATAATTCTTTATGTTCTTTTCCGACCATATCAGCAACTTCTACTGATGTAATTGTTTTCTGTTCTAAATTCAAAACTTCTCCTTTCTCCCGGCACCATGGAAAGCACCGGGAAACCATGGCTTTCAAAATTCGTGATATATTATGAAATCCTCATGATGTTTTCTTTTAACCGCCGAGCAGTTCTCGACAGTCAGGTGTTTCAACCTATAAATAACTGCGTCCGTACCTCTTGCGGAAAAGCTCTCTGGCTTCATCTTCTGTGTGACCGGATGCCACACAATGCTTTTCCCATGCAAGCTGTCCTGCAATTTTGCTCAACTTTTCAGCGGTCGTATTATCATGGACACGCTGTGCAACAGGGCTTTTCGTGTGACAGTACTCACAAACCGGAACTTTTATTCCATCTTCCTCTGCAAGCTTTCTGAATCCATTGCCAAATAAAAGATGATGCTCCTCGGTGGTAGGTCTGCCACAGAAAATGCAGTTATCATTGTATTTTGTAACAATTCCGACTGTTTTCATTTATACCTCTCCCAGCAGCTCTGAATAATGAATAGGTTTCTTTAACACCTTTGTGTGCTTGCAGTAATCACACAATTCACACCGGATAGGTTCTACCGCACCGGATTTCAGTGCAAGAATCTTAGGTGTGTTCTGTTCCACCTCCACAAGCTTCTCATGAAGATGTTCATCATCGATCCAGATCAGTTCGATATCTGTTTCTTTTTCCTTAGACGCTGCTGCGATAAAGAATGGTAACCGCTTTCCGGTATTTCTATAAACAACTTCCTGGTACACTGCACCCTGAATGTCATATCCCCAATACTGAATGAAATCCATATAGCCGAAATCCTTTGTATATTCAGCCTTATGCAGTTCTCTCATGACTTTCAGATCCACAATCGCTTTATCTGCAATGTAGCTGTCCATCTTGATTTTCCACTTTGCGCCGAACATATCAGCGGTCATAATGACCTGCTTTTCTCCTGACATGAACTGCATAAAGGTTTCATCTCTTTCAATACGGTTGATGATTTCCTCCGCTTTTTTGTAGTCTGCCTTTAAATCCCCGGACTTTGTAAAAATGGCAGGATTCTGTGCACGAAACAAGTCAAGGCTTCCCTCAAAATGTGAATCCACATAAGAGCCAACCAAAAGAGCTGTTGTCTTTTCAAGTTCCCACTCTCCGTTGAGCATTGCCATGGCCTGTGATTCACACGCTGGCTTTCCGATAGTTCCCATAAAGTTTTTATACTGGCTGACCGAGAGATACTCCCAATCAGCTTCCTTTGAATAGTAATTTTCATTATTCAGTAACATTATCAAATACCTCCGATGCTTCTTTCATAAGTTTCTCATTCTGTGGATCAGAAAAAATATCTGGTACTGCAGGTGCTGCAGCTTTTACAATATCCTCTGCTTCTCCTTCAACAGAACATCCCATAAGTGAATTTGGAATATGCACTCTTGCAAAAAATGCGGATGCACGGTAAGCAAGCATAAGTTCCGGCATGGTTTTCCATTTACTTCCGTTCTTTCCGTACCATCCCTCATCCTTTGCCATCTGAATGGTTACCTCTGCACCGTTTATGGTTTCTCCGGTATCTACCTTTTCAGCAGTTAAAAAACATCCCCAAGAATCCGTGTTACGCTCTCCGGTATATACATGATGAACATTTTTAAATTTTCCACTTGCCATAATCATTGATGTGCAAGCTTGCCCACTCCACTGCGGTTTTCCCTGCACCACATAGAGATTCTGCATAACCATCATTGGACTAACACCCATACGATTTGCCATATCAACAGCAATCGTGCAATCCATTGGCTTTCCCTGATATGCCTGTGGCACCAGAGAAGATGATGCGAACATCTTCCCTATATTAAATAAATTCTGAAACGCTTCCGGATCCGAAAAAACATTTGTCGAAAGCTGTGTATTCTGCTCTACTGTCATGATCTCTGTGTTTTCCATGATATGTCCTCCTATAACTCAACTACTGTCATTGCATCATCATCAGTCGTTCTGGTAGCAATGAACTGTAAACCTTTTTCTTTGCATTTCGCATAAAGTTTTTCTCTAAGGTCTGTCGCCAATTTCTCCACTCCATCAATAAGGATGATGTTAAGGCCATTCGGATTCTGCAAAGCAACATCAATGCATAAATCAAGCTTTTCTCCCTCTGACAGATTCGATACCGGAAGTCCGTTAATAAGTGGGATTCCATTTTCAACGGTAAGTCCATCAATCGGGATCGTGCAGTCGGTAAGGATTTCTCCCGGAAGTGTTCTTGCTTTCTCAATCTTATCTGTGAGACTCTGCGACTGTTCTTTCATTTCTGCAATCTCTTCCTGCAAGCCAATCATGCGTTTATATTCATTAATGTGGCTCTGCATCTCCTCGATCGTCTTTGCCTTATTCTGTAAATCAGTTACATCATTTGGCTTTTTATCCGCATATTCTGCATACTCGGCAACCTCCGCATCAAAATGTGCTACGTTCGCCTTATAGGTCTGCTCGATCACTTCAAGCTTGTCCTGCTTCTTGGATGCAAGCTGTTCTTTCTCTTTTTCGTATTCCCTGATCTGCTCATTTAATGATGCAACTGATTTATCAATCTGGTTTGCACGGTTGCTGATTTCCCGGTCGAGTGCCGCAATCTCAATCTCTCTGTCAGCATCAAATTTTCTGATTTTATTATCCCTGCTTTCCATTAACATTTTTGCTTTTTCAATTGTCTGGTTTTCTCTCTGCAACCGCTCAATCTGTCTGTAAATATCTCCGGCACTCATGCTCTCCCATTTCGTAACATCATATCCGACTGGAATGCTGGCAGCAATCTCCTCAACAAATGCTTTCTTATTTCTGATATCACGGTCAATATTGCGGCGGTTCTGGTAATAATCGCCGCTTTCTGCCTGAATATCATTCAGCACAGAGAGGATGTTCTGATCGTAAGACACCCATGCCGGGATTTCTCCAAACCATTCCTTGATTTTGTTCATATCCCACGGATACTCGATCATGTCTAAAATAATGGCGTTCTGCTGTTTTTTATCCATGTTCATGAACTCGATAGGATTGAGCTGCAATGGTGTAAATAATTCTTTCAAAAAAGCTTCTGGACTTCCAACCTCCAAGCCGTCTCTTTTTACTGACTTGTAAGGTGCTTTTCCTGTTCTGACCTTGCGGTCAATGGAAATCCCTGTATCTGTCTCTACAATGATTTCCCCTTCTGTCTCGCCCTTATGTACGATATACTCACGATCACTTTTATTTGTGAGTGCGTATTTAATGGCATCCAGAACAGAACTCTTTCCAGTTCCGTTTCTTCCAGACAGTTCCACTGATGTTCCGTCTGCTTCATATTCTCTGATTCCAAAAAGATTTTTGATTTTAATTTTTGTGATATTCATCTTATAAATTCCTCCAAATTCATCTGTTTAAATACGGTTGACCTTACCATCCGGTCAACTTCCTCTTTGCGCCGCTGCTTCTCTGTCTCACCGGATATGCAGTCATCACATATACCGTTCTGACCTTCTCCTGCATCCATTGAGCAGTGGCAGATTCTGCATTCTCGTAAAAACATTCTTTTCACGCTTTCCAATATTCAGTTTTCGTGTTACAATAAACGCAGAAATACTTTTGTATTTCCACGGTTAAATAGCACCTGTACTCGCCAAAGTTATCAGGGTGCTATTTTTTTGTCCTCAAATTCCCCAAGGAACTCAACATCAGCGTCAAGCTTGTCCTTCTGGTGAATAAAATATGCTTTCTGCTTCTCTTTCCGCTTTTCGTCCCGGCGGTTCTCCACATCCATGATCACAACTCCAATAAGTGCAACCACCGCACCGAGAGCTATTGCAATCAGCAGAAAAACATAATACGTTCCATCCGCATCAAGCATTCCACCAATAAACATGATTCCAAGCCCTACCGCTATAAATACTTTACTGATCTGCTTCATTTTCCACCTCCTACTCTGGTACATCCTTATTTTCAAATGTGATTTTTACTCCTGCAATGTCTGCCAGCTTAAATAAATCCTTTAATCGGATTTTTTCTGGATGTAAAAGTCTGTCTGTGACTGTTCGTGTTGGAATACCACTTTTTGCACTCACATCCGCTGTTGATAGATTATTCTGCCGAAAACCTCCTCTTAACAAACCAGCGACATAATCAACTCTCTTTTTCATTTTATCCTCGCATAAATTTGTTTTTGGCATAATTTCTCACTCTCCTTTCTAAAAATGGTACAAATCTTTTCGAGTTGCATGTTAATATGTGTATATCAAAAATAGAAAGGAGGAAATACACATGACACATACTGCTGAAAAGTCCTTAAAATTTCTTCAAGCCAAAGCTATAACTGGCATAAAAGACTTTAAAGACTTAGATTTAATGACTGAGCTTGGTCTTTCTTATGAAATTGCCTTTAATGTCATTGCTGAGCTTGAAAAATACGGTTATAAAGAAGTTGATCGTCAATACGTCAATTCACATTTCACACTGATTTAACTTCTATAGATAGTCCTGAGTAATTTTACTTGGGGCTATTTTTCTGTCCTGCTTATTGGACTGATGTTGTGGTATCTTCTAGTCAAGAAGTTTGTCAATTTTAACTTTTAGGATTTTTGCAACAGAATTAAGGTTTTCTGCGGATGGTGTTGAATTGTTCCATTTAGAAATTGCTCCGTGGCTCAATCCTGCTTTTTTTTCAACAGCAGCAACACTCATGCCTTTTTCCTTGCAAATATCCCTGATTTTGTTGTAAATCAATACTATGCCTCCTTTGAATATTTTCTACTTTTTATTGACATATAGTAGAATTTATTCTATAATTATTTTAACGACAAAACAAAAAGAAATTATTCTACTATATGTCGTGAAGTAGATTTTTTTCTACTTCATGTTTGTATTGTATAGCTTTTTTTCTACGTTGTCAATACTTTTTGTAGAATTTTTTCTACTTTTATTTTAGGAGGAAAGCTATGTCTACATATGAAGTTATTAAACAACTATGTGATGAACATGGAATTGCTCTAACAGCGCTCGAAAAAGAATTGGGATTTGGCAGAGGTTCACTTGGAAAATTAAAAAGTGGCGGAACATCTGCAAAAAGATTACAAAAGATTGCTGATTATTTCGGTGTATCCATTAATTATTTAATGAATGGAGAAACTACGGAGAAAATCAACAACACTTCTCAACTTTCCACTAAAGATGAACGCGATATAGCAAAAGACATGGAAAACATTCGACAGAAATTAATGAATGGCGCAGATGGTCCTCTCTCTTACGATGGAGAACCTGTCACTGCAGAAGACGCTGAATTGCTACTCGGTCAAATCGAGTTGATGATGCGCAGATTAAAACCTATTAATAAAGAGAAGTACAATCCTAATAAGAATAAAAAGTAGGTGCTACATAATTGAGAAAAGACATAAAGCAGTTAGTAAATTATTACGTAAAAAAATTCAATACGAGAAATCCATACAAGCTTGCAGAGTGTCTGAATGTAGAAGTCCAGATCGGCGAGCTTGGAAGTCAAGCCGGATGCTACATGTTTCTTAAGAACCACAAATGCATCTTTCTGAATGAGGATTTGGAAGAAAATGAGATGCGCCTTGTCATGGCTCATGAGCTTGGACATGCTATCATGCATCGAAAAGAAAATTGTTATTTTATCCGGAATAAAACTCTCATGCTCACGTCAAAATTAGAAATTGAAGCAAACACATTTGCAGCAGAGCTTCTGATCCCGGATGAAATCATTTTTGAGAACCGACAAACTACTACCGAGCAGCTTTCCAGGTTGCTTGGATATGAACAGGCTCTTATAGAGCTTCGATTAAAAACTTTTTGAAAAATAGGAGGATTTTTGTTATGCCATTATTAGTCATTATTATCTTATTAATCTTAGCTTGGTTTTTGTATAAATTAATATACTATAGAAGCAATTCATTTATTGAATTGAAAAACAAAATTGAAAAATATACAAAAGACTGCAATGACCTTAATGATCATATTTATGAATTAAAAAGAACCCACATAGGAATAGATCAGCTAGATTATGGAAAAGCATCTTATCAAGATGCAAGTAATTACAATTACAAGCGTCCGGAATTGAAAAAACAGGTGTTTGCACCAAATATTTGTAACTGTTCAAGAAGCGTTTGCGATTCAGCTCGAAAGCAACCATTTAAATATGTATGCAAATATTTTAATATTAAGAGCACCGAGGAAAACCTTGAACAATTTGAAAATATGCTGAATAATTTTGAAGCTGCTGAAAATGGTAAAAACTTATTGGTAAATGAAAAAAACAACATTATCAATGGAATTAGTTCCGAAATCCCATTTTTAATTAAAACATTTGACAAAAAAAATTTAGAGAAAAAACTCGGTTTTGAACCTATTGATTTAAGTACAATTTATTTTCCAAAGTACATATTCAAATACACAAGTTCTGGTGGTAATGCAGCAACACAATGTGATGTCGTTTTCAACCTTGATAATTTAAACCGGTTTGTGGTTTATCTGTCAGAATTAGTAAAATTCAAAAAAAGTGCTGCTGGACAAAGAGCTTTAATGACAAGTAAATTAAGAAAAAGTATTTTGGAACGTGATGGATACACCTGTCAGAAATGTGGTGCTTCACAAAAAAATGAACCAAACCTATTACTTGAAGTCGATCATATTATTCCGATTTCAAAAGGTGGTATCACATCTGTTGAAAATTTACAAACATTATGTTGGAGATGTAATAGATCCAAAGGAAGTAAATTAGATTTTTAAATATAAAATTGCCCCTAGTACCGTAATACCAAGGGCAATCCTTCTGAATGATACAGAAGCTCTCACAAAGCATATTGTATCATTCGGAGCAGCCAAATGCAAGCGGAACACCAGTTCTCTGCTGGCTGTTATTTTTATACCTATTTTTAAGGAGGATGATACTATGGCAACTGCAAAAAAATTACCTTCTGGATCTTGGAGATGTTTAGTGTTTAGTCACTATGAATATGTTACTGAGAAAGACGGAAATATAAAAAAGAAACGTATTTATGAATCATTTACATGCGATGATCCAAGCCCAGCTGGGAAAAGAAGATGCGAGGCTATGGCTGCAGAATATGCCAACAAGAAAGAGCAAAGCAATCTTTCAAGCTACAAATTGACCTTTGGAGAAGCAATGGACGCATATATATCTGAACGCTCTCAAATTCTGTCTCCTGCATCAATAAGGAAATATAGAAGCATGCAAAAAGAGTTTTCTATGCTTAATAATTACAAACTAAAGGATATCAATCAAAAAATCGTCCAACAATATATCAATTCTATCTCTGGAACATTATCACCCAAAACTGTACGTGATCGCCACGGGCTCATTACAGCAGTACTAAAAAGATATGACCAGAATGTTATTTTAAATACTACTCTTCCGAAAAAGAAACGGGTTGAAAGAAACATACCATCAGAGTGCGATATTAAATTATTAATAGAAGCTGCAAAGGGTACAGAAATGGAAGTCCCAATTTATTTAGGAGCATTTGGCATGATGCGGCGTGGGGAAATATCAGCATTAAGGAAGTCAGACTTTGAAAACAATGTAGTTCATATAAGTAAAACAATGGTTCTATCTCCTGATAATAAATGGATTGTAAAAGCACCAAAATCATACGCTGGTGATCGTTTTGTCCCAGTTCCGCAGTTTGTTGTAGATGCATTTATGGCACTGCCGAAGAATGGGGTAAATATGACACCAAACATTATTACATCACGTTTTGAACATGTGCTAAATAATGCCGGTATTGAACATTTCCGCTTCCATGATTTGCGTCACTACTCTGCAAGCATACAGCATGCGCTGGGAATACCTGATGCTTATATCATGCAGGCTGGCGGTTGGGGAAACGACAGAGTATTAAAAGATGTGTATCGGCATACCTTAGAAGATTCAAAAAAGAAAATGAGTAATATAGCTATTAACTATTTTGAAAATATGCAACACGAAATGCAACACGGCACAAAAAAAACACCGTAAATTCGGTGTTTTTAGAGCAGGGGATGAGAGAATCGAACTCCCACCAAAAGTTTTGGAGACTCCTATCATACCATTTGACCAATCCCCTATATATTATAGTTTTATTTCAAACCATTAATATCATAACTTATCTTATCCATTTTTGCAAGTGTACATTCAAAACTTCATACAGATTCCGAGTTTATTTGGTCAAGCCCTCGATCGATTAGTAACAGTCAGCTCCATGTGTTGCCACACTT